>JAEEGL011985734.1_pt1 | contig 76346 bp, 57 predicted proteins | sample 9134231 | NCBI WGS metagenome assembly JAEEGL01 (sample SAMN16246548, study PRJNA631951) | gut metagenome | biome: gut microbiome; feature: rumen; material: fiber-attached | host: Bos | place: Iran: Karaj | collected 2018-10 | reverse complement strand
GAGCGTTCTGCGAGTAGCGGAGGTTGTCCTCGGTGAAGGTGTTGTAGACGCCACGGGAGAGGGCCTCTTCGTCCTCGAAGCCCGTCCAGACCTGCTGACCTTTCTCGCCGTGAATGATGGCGGTGCCGGTGTCCTGGCAGAAAGGAAGGATGCCCTTGGCAGCCACTTCGGCATTGCGCAGGAACTGCAGGGCAACGTACTTGTCGTTCTCGGTAGCCTCGGGGTCGTCGAGGATAGCGGCCACCTGCTCGTTGTGCTCGCGGCGCAGCATGAACTCCACATCGTGGAAAGCCTGCTGAGCCAGCAGCGTCAACGCCTCGGGAGAGACCTTGACAATCTCCTTGCCCTCGAACTCAGAAAGGGTTACGCCCTCCTTCGTGAGGAGGCGATACTGGGTTTTGTCCTCGCCCAACTGAAACATCGGGGCGTACTTGAAATCGGGTTTGTTTGCCATGTATTGTTAGTTTAAATAATATAAGTAAGAGAGTTTAATCCTCGCTGTCGTAGTGCTGGTAGAGGAAGTCGTTGTAGGGGTATTTCTGAACGTGCAGCTCGCGCACACGGTCGTAGAGCACCCGCTTGAGTTCATCGATATTCTCACGCTCACGGGCGCTGATGAAAAGACAGTCGCCATTCATCTTGGCCATCCACGTCTTCATGAGGTCGGGCAGCGGCATATTCTCACGAGTAGCAGGCGTTAGGTCGTCCTCGTCCTTGGGCGTGAAGGTGTAGGCATCAATCTTATTGAAGAGGATCATCTGCGGTTTGTCGGCACAACCGAGGTCGGCGAGGGTCTTGTCGACCACCTTAATCTGCTCCTCAAAGTCGGGATGTGAGATGTCCACGACATGGACGAGCAGATCTGCCTCGCGCACCTCATCGAGCGTGCTCTTGAACGATTCGATGAGGTCCGTGGGCAACTTGCGAATGAAACCTACGGTGTCTGAGAGCAGGAAGGGAAGGTTGTCGATAATGACCTTGCGGACGGTGGTATCAAGGGTGGCGAAGAGTTTATTCTCGGCAAAGACCTCGCTCTTGGAAAGGAGGTTCATGAGCGTAGACTTACCCACATTGGTGTAGCCCACGAGCGCTACACGTATCATGCGCCCACGGTTGCTGCGCTGGGTGCTCTTCTGGCGATCGATGTCGGCCAAACGCTGCTTCAAGAGGCTCATACGGTTGAGGATGATGCGGCGGTCCATCTCCAACTGGGTCTCACCAGGCCCACGCAGACCTACGCTGCCCTTGCCACCGCCAGAGCCGGAGCCGCCGCCCTGACGCTCGAGGTGCGTCCACAGGCGCTGCAAGCGAGGCAACATGTAACGGTACTGCGCCAACTCCACCTGCGTCTTGGCGTTGGCCGTCTGAGCGCGCATGGCAAAGATGTCAAGGATGAGCGAGGTGCGGTCGAGGATTTTCACCTTCAGCACCTGCTCGATATTGCGCAGCTGCTTGGCCGAGAGTTCATCATCGAAGATGACCATACCGACCTCGCGCTCAGCGTCCTCTTCGGCAACAATGAACGCACGTATCTCCTCAAGCTTGCCCTTGCCCACATAGGAAACCTGGCTGGGACCTTGCACACGCTGGGTGAAGCGTTTGATGGTCACAGCTCCGGCGGTGTGAGCCAGGAACTCCAACTCGTCGAGATACTCGGTCGTGCACCGCTCATCCTGTTGCGGAGTGATGAGCGCCACGAGGACTGCTGTTTCGGCTTTCGCCTCGGTGATGACGAACTCTTTCATAAATTTCGACCTAAGGATTGAAAGATTTACTGATTTTCTAATTAAAGATTTGCATGTCCGTAGGCGTTCATTCGTGAATTAGCCAACATCCTAGAATCTTCAAATCCTCAAATCTTTAAATCCTTAAATCCTCAAATCCTTAAATCTTTAAATCTTTAAATTACTTTACTTGAATGACAAGATACTTGCTTGCACTCCAGAAGCGATTGGGGTCGGTAATCTTGAGAACATACTGCCCCTTGGCATCCTTAGCCAACACATAGGTGCCTGCAGGATGGCTGGTGAGTAGCTCGGCACTCTTGCTGTAGAGCTTGATTTCCTTGTCGATGCGGGTATCGATTTTAGTGAAATAATCCTTGTTGAAGTCGCTGGATTTCAACACATCACCTTTCTGCAGGATCTTCTGTTCCTTCAGCTCGGCCTTAGTGCCGAAAACGAACCAAGCGGAATGCAGGTCCTTGTCCTGAGCCTGAATGGTCTGCTGCTTCTGTTGGTTGTCGGCTTGCAAGTTGCTGACATTCTCAGCGAGCGACGTAATCTGCTCGCCCTGTTCGGAGATCTGAATGTCCTTCTCAGCCAATTGGGCCTCCAACTCCTGCACATGTTTGTTTTGATCGTCGAGCTGAGCGACAAGGTTGTCGATGGTCTTCTTCAGCTTATCGATATTGACGGTCGTTGTCTTCAAGCGCTCTTGCAGTTGTGCGATGCGGTCGCGGTTCTGCTGCATTGCCTGCTGAATGAAGGCCATGTTCTCATGGATGACCTCACGCGAGGAAGCCGCCTCTGGGTTGCCATTGGCCACTGTGATACGGCCCTCAGCCTCGTTAATGAGACGGAAGCCCTCTTGAACCTCGTTGATCGAGCCCATGATTTCGTTGAGTTCAGTGTCACGTTCGTCAATAACCTGCAAGAGCGAGTCGCGCTCAATCTGTGCGCGTTCCTCAGCTTTCTTGACATCATTGCAAGCCACCAAAGCCATCAGGCAAAGGGGCAGGAGAAATAACTTTTTCATATTGCTTTAGATTTTTAATTTAGTTTCCTAATGAATTATTGTATGCCAACTAAACGGCTCAATTATAACTTTTAATTTTCATTATTTATTCTTCTAACTCTCCTTCCCGCCCACGACGATGACGAACTCGCCACGAGGGGCGTTAGCGGTGAAATGAGCCAAAGCCTCAGCCATCGTGCCACGAACAATCTCTTCGTGCAACTTAGAGATCTCGCGACATACAGCCACTGGCCGATCAGCCCCGAACACCTCGACGAACTGCTGGAGCGCCTTCACCACGCGATGGGGCGACTCGTAGAAGACTATCGTCCGAGGCTCATCGGCCAACTGCATCAGGCGCGTCTGACGTCCTTTCTTCTGAGGCAGGAAGCCCTCGAAGCAGAACTTGTCGCAAGGCAAGCCCGACGCCACTAATGCCGGCACGAAAGCCGTAGCACCGGGCAAGCAACTTACCTCGACACCAGCTCGCGCGGCTTCACGTGCCACGAGGAAACCCGGATCGCTAATGCCTGGGGTGCCTGCATCGCTCACGACAGCCACCGACTCGCCCGCCAACAGACGCTCTACGATATGCGCCACCGTCTGGTGCTCGTTGAACTTGTGATACGAGAGCATAGGGCGATGGATATCGAAATGTTTCAACAGCTGACCGCTCGTTCGCGTGTCTTCTGCCAGTATCAAGTCCACCTCCTGCAACACCTTTAAGGCGCGCAGCGTTATGTCGTCTAAATTGCCTACGGGCGTAGGAACGAGGTATAACATAGGGCAAAGGTATATATTATTTGGCGATTTGACGATGAACAATTTAACAATTTACGGATTATTTACATTTCTTGCAGTTTTTAACCTAATTTATTTGGCTGCATACAAAGAAAAGGCTACTTTTGACCCCAAAATCAGCATAAAGACATGACAAATCCCAAAGACTACAACGGCGAAATGATGCGTCGCGGCCGCGTGGAGGTCGTCTGCGGTTCGATGTTCTCGGGCAAGACCGAGGAACTCATCCGCCGCATGAAGCGTGCCACCTTTGCCAAGCAGAAAGTGGAGATCTTCAAACCTGCCATCGACGTGCGCTACAGCGAGGAGGATGTCGTCAGCCACGAGGGGAAAGCCATCCCCTCAACTCCAGTCGAGAGTGCCGCCAGCATCTTGCTCATGGGGTCGGACTGCGACGTACTGGGTATTGACGAGGCTCAGTTCTTCGATGAACAGATTGTCGACGTGTGCAACGAACTTGCCGACCGCGGCATCCGCGTCATCGTGGCAGGACTGGACCTCGACTTCAAGGGACAACCTTTCGGCCCTATGCCTCAGTTATGTGCTATCGCTGACGAAGTCACCAAGGTACACGCCATCTGCGTGCGCTGTGGAGCCCTCGCCTACGTCAGCCATCGCATCGTAGCGGGCGACCGACAGGTCATGCTTGGCGAGACACATGAATACGAGCCCCTCTGCCGGCAATGTTATGCCGAGGCGATGGGGAAGAAGTAAGAGAACGGAGTTTAAAAACGATAAATGTGACAAATAGAATGTTCAAGACCCCCATCACTTTCGACAGCTTCATACGCGGAGCCATGATAGTCCTCGTACTCGTGGGCATCGGCCTGCTCATCAACCGCTTGAGCAGCGTGCTATTGCCTTTCCTCATCGCATGGTTATTGGCCTACTTCATCCACCCGCTCGTCAAATTCCTACAGTACCGCTGTCGGCTGCGTTATCGCACCCTCAGCATCGTCGTCGCCTTCATCCTCGTGCTGGCCGTGGTCACGGGACTTATCTTGCTCATCGTTCCGCCCATCGTGTCGGAGTTCTCCAAGGTGGGAGGCCTCTTCTCGCAATATTCAGAACGCTTCCTTGGCGGCACTGGGCTTATCCCTTATATTCAGCAATTCCTTGACCAATACGGATCGAAATACCAGAAGAATATTCTCGACCTCGTGCAGGAACGCAGTTTCCTCGAGGCCGTGCAATCGTTGTTAGGTCAGCTATGGGGCGTTGTCTATCAGACCGTTGACTTCGCCGTAGGCCTTGTCGGTTCGCTCATCGTCCTCCTCTACATGTTTTTCATCCTGCAAGACTATGAGAAGCTTAGCGACGGATGGATTTCGCTTATTCCCAAGGGCAGTCGTGCTTTTGCCTCACGCCTGGCCGAAGACGTCGAACGCGGAATGAACAGCTATTTCCGAGGACAGGGTCTCGTGGCGCTCTGCGTGGGCATACTCTTCTCCATCGGTTTTGTCATCGTTGACTTCCCACTTGCTGTGGGCCTTGGTATGTTCATGGGGTTCCTTAATCTCGTGCCATATCTACAAATGATAGGTTTCGTGCCCATGATACTCCTATCTTTACTTAAGGCAGCCGATACAGGCGAGAGTTTCTGGGTCATCTTTATTCCTGCAGTCATCGTCGTGTGCGTAGTCCAAGCCATTCAAGACATCGTGCTCGTGCCCAAAATCATGGGGTCAGCCATGGGACTCAAGCCGGCAGTCATCCTGCTCTCGCTCTCCATCTGGGGGTCGCTCCTTGGTTTCATCGGACTCATCATCGCACTGCCCCTTACCACACTTCTCATCTCCTATTATCGTCAGTTCGTGCTCAACGACACGCCGCCTGATATTGTCCCCGAAATAGCCCCCCAAGACACACCCACAGAAATCGGTCCGAGGGAAGCTGAAGAAGGAAAATAAGGTTCAAAGGCACAAAAAGTGTCTAAAAGTTTGCGTATTCGCTCAAAAAGCATTACCTTTGCAGCCGCAAATCGGGAACAGACCCGATTTAGCATCTGGTTAGATCCGTTAGCTCAGCAGGTAGAGCACAACACTTTTAATGTTGGGGTCTTGGGTTCGAACCCCAAACGGATCACAAAAAAAGAGGCTCTTGCCTCTTTTTTTATTGTCCATTGCCACACATCCCAAAGGATTCTTCAAACCGCTTTGCGATGAAAGCGGCTCTAGCAGATTGCGAGCCCTTTATTCTTCTGCATCCTCTTGTTTTTCTGTTCGTTCAGCATCGTCGCGAAGGCTAGTGATATAGTCCTTAGGTAGCACACCGTATTTAGCTCGGAAGCATTTGGCGAAATAGGAACTGGAAGTAAAGCCCACCTGATCAGCGACCTCCGTGATGCGCTGCCCCTGACGTAGAAGCGCTGCAGCGCGTTCTAGGCGCTGCGTCTTCATGTAGTCAACAGGGGTCATGTCGGTGAGCGCCTTGATTTTACGATAGAAACTACTGCGACTCATGTTCATCTGCTCGGCAAGAATATCGATAGAGAACTGTTCGTCACGCATATTCTGACGAACGAGTTCTTGCAAGCGCTCCATGAACTGGATGTCCTGTTGGTTAAGACCGAAGTCAGTCTCAAGACTGAGAGCAGCCTCTGCGCCTTCCACTTGACGCATGCGTTCATAGAAACGCTGACGCATGCGCAGGAGGCTGTTGATTTGAAGATGGAGTTGCCTCATAGAGAAGGGTTTCTCGAGATAGATGTCAGCACCACTCTGCATACCCTCGAGCTTGGCTTCGACCGTAGTCTTGGCTGTGAGGAGGATAACGGGCAAGTGGGAATAGTTGATATCCGATTTAAGCTGACGGCAAAGCTCGTTACCATCCATGCGAGGCATCATGACATCAGAGACGATAACATCCATGTCGTGATGATGAAGGATGTCAAGAGCCTCTACGCCATCATGAGCTTTCATGACATGGAACCATTTGCGTAAGCCTTCAGCCGTGGCCCGAAGAAGTTCATCGTTATCCTCGACCAAGAGAATGCGGAAGGAACGGCTATTCGCGATGGAATCGGTATTATCTGAATCTTTTGAACCCTCAAACGAACCGACAGATTCCTCTGGAACGTTGACAACATCCGAAGTGGCGGTCTGATCGTGACGGATAGGCAATACCAAAGTGAAATCAGAGCCTCCACCCACGGCGTCAGCATAGCGGATATCACCGCCATGAGCAGTGGCCAACATCTTGGCATAAGAAAGCCCAAGTCCCGTACCAAGATGAGCAGCAGTTGCGTCTCCAGCAATCTGATAGTAAACGTCGAAGATGCGTTCACGCTCAGCGAGTGGCACGCCAGGCCCATCATCGATGACAGAGATGGCAAAGCGATCCTCGGCCGTCTGCTCAAGACGCAGAATAACCTCGGAATGGGCATACTTAAGCGCGTTGCCGAGCAAGTTCATAAGCACCTTAGAGACCTTGTCGCGGTCGAGCGTAGTGACGACGCGCGCTTGTGGTAGCTGAAGCTGAAGCGAAAGGCCTTTCACCTTCATGGGATCCTTGAATTGCCGATAGATGCCATCAAGCAGCTGGGAGACGTCGCAGGTGCTCAACTGCAGTTGAAGCTGCCCCTCGGTCTCAGCTTTTTGGAAATCGAGCAACTGATTGGTAATGCCCAAGAGATAATTCGTGTTACGACGGATGGCGTGAACGTGATTACGATTGTCATCCGAAAGTTCGCCTTCCTCCATCTGCTCAAGAGGCAGGTTGATGAGGCTGAGAGGAGTACGTATCTCGTGAACAAGATTAATGAAGAAATTAATCTTGGACTGGAAGTTTTCCTTCTCTTGGCGAAGACGATAATCCTCCATCTGTGCTTCGTAGTTGCGCCTCATCTTTCGTTTAGTGCGACTATGGATGAAGTAGACAAGAGCTGCGAGAGCAAGGGCATAGAGGGCATAAGCCCATGGAGTACTATACCAAGGTGAAAGGACTGTGATTCGCAGTCTGGCATAATGTTCGGGGACGTTATCGCCCGCCTCACGCAGGAGGAAAGTATAAGTGCCAGGAGGGAGGTTAGAGTAGGTAGCCTCGCGGTTGTCTGAACCTCGCGCCCAGGTCTTGTCGAAGCCTTCCATCATATACTCATAGTGAACGAATACACTGCTCCCATAACGAGGCGAAGCGAAATGGAGAGTGAAATGATTGTCGGTGAAAGGCAGACGAATGGCATCAGTAATGTAAAGAGGATGATTGAGGTGAAGCCGATTGAGCTCGGCCTGGCTATCATCGGTATTCGGGAAAGTGATGCTGCTAATATAGACAGGATGGTGGGGAGTCTGAAGACGGACCTTGTCTGGTGTTATACAGACGATTTCACCATTACCACCCGCGTAGACACGCCCATTGGCATCGAGACAACTGGCATTCCAAGGATTCTGTTCGCGACGATCGTTAGTGGTGAGGTGATGGAGTTCTGTCAGCAAAGAGCCATCAGCGTTTATTCGTACGAACCCATTCTCACAACCAAGCCACAGATTGTGAGCAGCATCCTCTTGAACGAAATAGACCTGCTCGCGCTGCAGGGGCGAATCAGGAGCTCCAAAACGTTCAAAGTCATCGGTTGCTGGAGCGTAACGGCAAAGGCCTCCACCTTTAGTCGCTATCCAGATGGTACCATGACTGTCGCAGACAACACTGGTGACAGCATTGTCAGGCAATGAGCGATTCTGGTCGGCATGAGTTAGATAGTTCTGAAACGCTTTGTCTGCACGCTTAACAAAAAGCCCATGACTATCGCTGGCTGCCCATACGTTACCTTCAAGGTCCTCCTCCATGGCCGTGAAGCCCGTCATCGAACTGATTTCAGAGAAGAACATAAAATGTTCTTGACTTCGGTCGAAGAGACGTAAGCCCCAGCTCGTCCCGACATATATGTCACCACTACGCGTACGCAGAAGGCTATAGACTTCATTGGAGGCTATCGTGTAAGGGCGATCAGCCGAGTAGGTGTAGTGACGCAAGGCTCCCGTGATCGTATTAAGGACATAAAGGCCTGCATTTTGGGTACCTATCCAGAGATCATCATCGTCCTCGACAAGAGCGCTCACCCCTGTAATCTGGGTGTGAAGCATGCGAGGCTGATGAAAATGGTCTTCCCCAGGTTCTCTGACATAAAGGCCAGCCTCGGCGCCTACCCATAGGCGGCCATCATGAGTCGGACAGATAGCAAGGGCTCTGTTTCGCAGGTTGTTAGCCGAGACAGGAAGCGGCAGAATCGCCAATCCCTGAGGGATGGAGGGTTGCACGTTGAGGCCGCCACGATCGGTAAGTACACAAAGGGTTCCATCGTCGGTCGACAAGAGGGCATTCACGCAGTCATCGCTCAATGCCGAGGCCTGCTGGGTTGGGTCGTCATAGCGGGAGAGGGAGCCATCTGTAAGGGAATAAGCATAAAGGCCGTGGTCCGTACCGAGAAGAAGGTCGCCATCGCGCTCCATGAGCGAGCGAACGAAGAAGTCGTCACCTCCCACCGGCAAACGGTCGAGCGCATTGGTTTCAGTATTCAATCGGAAGAGTCCCTTGTCGCAACCTACAAAGAGGCGGCTGCCCACGTGTTCTACACACATCCTTCTCTTGTCGACAACGAAACCGGGCACCTCATACTGTCGTTGAAAGTGTCCCTCTTGATCGTAGACAAGTAATTGACCATCGAGCGAGACGAGGTAGACGAAGCCATCGGCTGCTATCGTAAGATCAGAGATGAAACCGTTGTGGCGGCTATCCTGTGTGAGCGTTCCCGTAGCTGGATCATAGAGGAAGAGGCCCTGCCCCTGAGTGCCTATCCAAATAAGACCATTTTGTGTACGCGCCATCTTGTCTACGGTGGAACTGACCAGAACACCATAACGGGTTGCCTTATCAAAGCGCGTGAAAGAATTGTCAAGGCGACGATAGACATACAACCCGAAGGCGCCGCCGAACCAGATATCACCATCCTGCTCGAGCAAAGCTGTAATCTGATTGTTCTCGAAAGCCACATCTTCAGCAATCATATTGCGATAGACGATATTTCTCTGTCCGTCGTAACAATTGAGGCCGTTGGCGGTACCGAGCCAAAGGAAACCATAACTATCCTGCAAACCACAGAGGACACGATTGTCCGAGAGGCCATCAACGGTCATATAACTTTTGAAACCATAGGGAGCCGAGGTCACGGAGGCAGAACAAGTGAGAAGACAGATCAAGAGCAACGAGCGGAAAGGAAGTCCACTCCCGCCCTCACTCACTCGCCATTTGAAAAAGAGAGCCTGCCGGGGAAGATGCTCGATGATATTCTTGAGTAAAACTCTGAACGTAGTCATATAATAATAAGGTAACGCGTTATTCTCTTTTCTTGCCAATGAAAGACAGAACTTTCACGGGGTTTTCTTTGTGCAAAGATAGTGCTTTTCATTGAATCTGAAGTGACAAAAGAGCGTTAAAACAAGCCAAAAAGTGCTTTTAGCTTAATCTTTTCCTTTTCTGACTTAATTTTTTCCTTCTACATGAACAGATGAGCGTACCTTTGCACCACGAAACGGCCAACCGCGATGATTTGACTCGCACTCGGCAGCAAACTAACGCTTACATTCATGAAGAAAGCAATCTTGACCATAGCATTGGCGCTACTCTCAGTGGAAGGTTACGCTCAAGCACAGTACTCCAACCCGGTCATCAACAGGAGTCTACCCGACCCAACGATTATCCGCGTGGACGATACGTTCTACCTCTATTCAACTGAGGATATCCGCAACGTCCCTATCTATGCATCACGCAACCTGATCAAGTGGTCATACGTTGGGACGTGCTTCACAGATGCCACACGTCCGAAGATGGTGCCCGGTGGCGGTATATGGGCTCCCGACATCAACAAGATTGGTGATTTCTATGTGCTCTACTATTCCAAGAGTACGTGGGGAGGTGAATGGGAATGCGGCATCGGCGTTGCTGTGGCTCGCTCACCCCGAGGTCCTTTCTACGACAAAGGCAAGCTATTCATCAGCAACGAGATTGGCGTACAGAACAGCATCGATCCGTTCTTCATCGAAGAAGAGGACGGTCGCAAGTATCTCTTTTGGGGTAGTTTCCGCGGCATTTATGGTATCGAACTCTCTGATGACGGTCTGAGCGTGAAGCCCGGTGCTGAGAAGAAACAGATTGCCGGCACCTACACCGAAGCGACTTATATCCATAAGCACGATGGCTATTACTACCTCATCGGTTCAGCTGGTACGTGCTGCGAAGGCATCAATAGTACCTACCGCCTCGTCGTGGCCCGCTCTAAGGACTTGTTTGGTCCCTACGTAGACAAGTTGGGACAACGAGCACTGGACAACCATTTCATTGCCATGCTTGGAAAGAGTAGCCGTGTCGTAGGACCTGGACACTGTTCGGAAATCGTCCAGGATGATGCCGGTCAGGACTGGATCTTCTACCACGGTTTCGACGCCAATGACCCCGATGCTGGACGAAAGGTCTATATGGACCGAGTCATCTGGGATGCTACAGGTTGGCCTACCATCTCCCACCGCATCCCCTCAGTGACGGCCGACGCACCGCTCTTCGGAGAGGCAGCCAACGTTGACGAATTGCCCGAGGAGGCTGAAGGATTTGTAGTGCGTCCGCGTTCGGTTCGCGATAGCTTCATCATCAGTTCAACGTCCGACCGCTATCCCTTCCGTTGGCAATTGGTGGACATTCATGGAAAAGTGATGAAGAAAGGCAAGGCCCAGCAGCAGGTGTACGTCAAGACGAACGACATCCCCGAAGGTATGTACATCGTCAACATCAAAGGCAAAAAGGGCCAGACGAGCCAGAAGATTATGCGCAAACCTTAAGATTAAATTTGGCACAAGTAAACGTTTCTCATACAACAATGTATTTTTAGTTTTCTAAGCGGAAGAGGTCGCACGTGAGTGTGGCCTCTTTCTTTTTAGTGTTTTCGTCTAGAACAACTAGAGCATCTAGAATAACTAGAGCATCTAGAAAAACTAGAGAGTCTAGAATATCTAGAACATCTAGAATGCCCAAATCCGCAAAAATTGTTCAAAGCGATGCGAAAATCTTTTCAATCTGCAGTCATGGTCAATCTTTCGCACTTTTTGATACCTCAGAGTTTGGTCATTCGAGCCGAAAGGCGTACCTTTGCACCAGTTCCACAATTAACGTAAAGTCCATCTATAGTCTAAGCACATAATGAATAGAATACGGTTCATCGGCCTCATTATCATACTCGTTGCCTCGCTCCTTCCGATGCGGGCTGCGAACCGTTGGGTTGACGTCACATCAGACTACTTCCGGAACCCCTCGTTCACGACGCAGGCCAATAGTGACTGGACGCTCACGGGCGAAGCACGTTCATTTGGTGCCATTACCTATGGTTGCATGGAGATGTGGTGGGGATGGATGAACGCCTCGCGCGAGCTGGAACTCCCGAATGGGCATTACCGTTTCAGTGTTCAGGCCCTTTTCCGTTTCCGCCGACATGAGTGGGCCTATTCCCAATATCTCGAAGGAACCGAGGAACATACTGCCTTCATCGAAGCCAACGGCAAACGACACGAAGTGCTGAGCGAGTACACCTATGCTTTCAACTACGAGCCTGGACGCAGTTATCGTCCCGAAGGTACGAACCTGTGGTTTGCCAACTCTATGGAGACAGCCGAGATGGCCTTCAACATGGGAGCATACCCTAACGAGTTGGAAGTGGACGTTACTGACGGACGCCTTCGCTTGAGCATCTATAATACTGAAGAGGGTTTTCACACCGACAATTGGCTCGTCTTCGATCAGATTAAATTGGAGCGGCTCGACGACATCAACGAGCCCGCGCCCAACGACCTCTGTGCCAATGAGATGGTGGCAGCCAACGTTGACCTTCAACTGAGTCCTGCATTCAATTTCGACAGTTGGGTTGAACTCTTTAACCGCTCCGACAAGACACTCACGTTGGGCGGCTGCGTCCTATCCGACCACGCGGGCCATCGTTGGCAACTGCCCGACGGCATAGGAAGCATCAGCCCACGCGGCTATCTGCAGCTATGGATGGGCAGCAACGACATCCGTCCCGTGCAGGCGCCTTTCAAGCTTGACTGCGAAGGGGGCACACTCACCCTTGAGAACCAGCAAGGCACAGTCATCTTCAGCCAGGCCTACCCTGAAGCCATCAGCCGCACAGCTTATGCTCGCACCCAAGATGGAGGTGACAATTGGAGTTGGACCGATTCACCAACGCCCCTCACATCCAACGCCAACACACACTATGCCGAAGTGCGTACAGAAGCACCCACCGTCATCGAAGACGGTCAAGTGTTCGACAACCAGATGCGTATTCACGTCAAAGCACCACAAGGTGCGACTTTACGCTACACGTTCGACGGGACCACACCCACAGCCACCCATGGACAGACCTTGACCAACGGACTCATCAACATCACCGCCACAACCACACTACGATTCCGTTGCTACGCAGATGGTCAATTGCCCAGCCCTGTCGTCACGCGTACCTATATTAAACGCGACCACGCCCACACGCTACCCATCATCGCCATCAGCACACCCGACGAATACCTCTACGACGACATGATCGGGGTCTACACACGGGGCACGAACGGACGTACGGGCAACGGGCAGTCCTCGCCCGCCAACTGGAACATGAACTGGGACCGCCCTGTCAACTTCGAGTATATTCTGCCCGAGAGCAACACGATGGCTATCAATCAAGACGTTGATTTTGCTATCTCGGGCGGTTGGACACGCGCCGGTCACCCTAAATCGTTCAAGCTCAAGGCCGACCGCGTCTACGAGGGGCAGAACACATTGCCTTACGCTTTCTTCGATGCCAAACCTTACATCCGCAACAAGACGCTCCAGGTGCGCCGTGGTGGCAACGACTCCTTCTGCCGCATCAAGGATGCTGCCCTCCACGAGATAATCCAACGCTCGGGCATCGATCTCGACGTGATGTCCTATCAACCTGCCGTCCACTATATCAACGGGCAGTACTTAGGCCTCATCAACGTGCGCGAGCCCAACAACAAAGACTTTGCCTACGCCAACTGGGCGATTACCAAGGACGATATCGAAATCTACGAGCAGAGTCCCGATTCGGGAGCCTTCATGATGATTGGGCGCCCCGATGCACTGCTCCACCTCTACGACCTCTCGGCCACGGCATCCAATGCCGACAGCTATGCCGAGATCTGCCAGCTTGTGGATATAGACGAGTTTGTCAACTACATGGCCGCCGAACTCTTCCTCGGCTCATGGGACTGGCCCGACAACAACCTCAAAGCCTACCGCGACCGCAATGGAGGGCGTTTCCGCATCACGTTCTTCGACCTCGATGCAGCCTTTGGCACCGACGGACGAGCCACCGACGAAGAGGGCGAGATAGCCATCGGCGGCAATGCTTTCCGATGGGTGGACGGCATGCAATGGCACCGCTACGACTACATCTACGACACGGGTGAGCGCCGCTATGGCGAGATCAAGTTCTGCACGTTCTTCCTCAACCTCCTGGAGAATGCAGACTTCCGCCGTCGGTTCATCGATACTTTCTGCATGATGGGCAGCGTGTTTGAGCCCACACGTGCCGCCGCCATCTGCGAGGAGTTAGGCGAGCGTGTACGCGCCACGATGGCGTGGGAAGGGGCCAACCCCGACGGCTCGCTCAACGAGATCCGCGAGAAACTCAAGGGACGTGCCGAAGCCTTCGTTCAACAGATGAAGGAATACGAGCGATTCCGCCTTGCCGAAGTGGCCGAACAGCAGGTGCGACTCACCGTAGAGCCAGCGGGCGCTGGCAACATCTACGTGAACGATGTCCGCGTGCCTTATGCCGAGTATGACGGCCATTTGTTCCCTCCGGCCACGCTCCGTGCCGAAGCCCTTGGCGGATATAAGTTCATGGGGTGGCGCGAGGCCGACAACACAGCGCGATTCCTCACCACCAAAGACCGCATGGCGCTGCCCCGTGGCGAGAACCTCAACCTCGTTGCCTCTTTCCGTCGCATCACGGCAGGCGAACGTGCGAAGGGATATCCCGCCGCACGCATCAATGAGGTTAGCGCGGCCAATACCATCTACGCCAACGACAACTATAAGCGCAACGATTGGATTGAGATTTACAATACCCTCGAACAAGAACTGGATCTCGCTGGACTCTACTTGAGCGACGATCGAACCGACCCGCACAAATACCAGATTGCAGCCCCATCAAACGGAGTCTCGACTATTGTTCCTGCCCATGGCCATGCCGTCATCTGGTGCGACCATGCCGAAGGGAGCCGTGCTCTCCATGCGCCCTTCAAGCTCGCAGCTGAAGGCGGCTGTGTCATCATCACTGCAACCGATGATTCGTGGCAGGACATCCTCTACTATCCACCTCATACGGGTCGCGAGACGGTGGCCCGTTTCCCCGACGGAGCCGACGAGACAGCCGTCACCAATATTCCCACAATCGGCACCGCCAACCGCCGTAGCAGCTACCTCACGACTGTCAACCAACAGACGGTGGACATCCATGACGAGCCCGCAGCGCTATTGGCAGATCTCACGCTTGAGCGCATCGGCGGTGAACTCGTGGCCACTTCGTCGACGGCTCTCACCGCTCGCCTCCAACTCTTTGCTACCGACGGGCGATGCGTACATGAGGTAAGCCTCCGCTTCAGCGGCGCACGAGCCGTAGCGCCCTGTCCCACTCTGCCGACGGGCCTCTATGTGGCACGCGTCATCGACGACCAGGGTCGCAGCGCCACCATAAAACTGAGAAACTGAAATCAATAAACTGAATACAAATGAAAAGACTTTTCCACACCCTCTGTTGTGTATGTTGCTGTATCACAGCAACCCTTACCGCAACGGCCTCTGCAGAGTACTTCACGCCCTACAAGGCGAGTCGACTTCGTCTGCCTGCCGTACCCTTGATTACCAACGACCCTTATTTCTCCATCTGGTCGCCCTACGACCATCTGATGGACGGAACTACGCGCCACTGGACGAATATGGAGAAACCGATTGACGGCCTCCTCCGCGTCGATGGAGTAGCCTACCGCTTCCTCGGCACAGGTAAGGGCACGCTGCTCACGTCTATCGCACCTATGGCAGGCGAAGAGGCTTGGCAGGGGCGCGTCAGCCACGACCGTCAGTCTGGGACGGCTTGGACACAAGCCACCTTCGACGACAGCAGCTGGCCGACCGAACAGGCCGCATGGGGCACACGTGGCGAGTACCCCAACGTGCGCAACCCATGGACAGCCACCAACTCAGACATCTATGTACGCCGAACAGTTAACCTCACTGAGGCTGACCTCGAGAAGGACCTGTGGATTCAGTTCTCACACGACGATGTCTTCGAACTCTATGTCAACGGCACACGCGTCGTGTCCACCGGCGAGACTTGGTTGCAAGGCGAAACCCACCAACTCTCTGCTGCCGAGAAGGGTCTGTTGCACGTAGGCGAAAACATCATTGCTGCCCACTGCCACAACACCACCGGCGGTGCTTACATCGATTTCGGCCTGTTCGAGAATACCTTCGTGGCACCTGTTGGCGTTGAGACGGCCGTACAGAAGAGTGTAAGCGTAATGGCCACCTCAACCTATTACACCTTCACCTGCGGCCTCGTGGAACTTGACCTGGTCTTCACCGCTCCTATGATGATCAACGATCTCGACCTCATCTCCACGCCCATCAACTACATCTCCTATCAGGTCCGCGCCACCGACGGCAATGCTCACGACGTGCAATTCTATCTGGCCACGACACCTATCTTGACCATCAACGAGCCTTATCAGCCCGTCGACGTAGAGCGCATCAACGTGAATGGGACCAACTACTTGAAGGCTGGTTCTACAGAGCAGAAACTATTGGGACGTGTCGGCGACATGATCACTATCGACTGGGGCTACCTCTACATCCCCGATGTCAATGGTACCGTGAGCTTCGCTTCGACAGCCACGATGGAAAGCACCTTCGTTGCCACAGGCGCCCTGCCTGCCTGCGACAACAAGATTACGAATCAGTCGCCCGCCAACCACACTACCCTCGCCTATTGTCATGACTTCGGTAAGGTGGAGACTGCCGACAGCTACATGATGATTGGCTATGACGAAGTGCTGGACATCCGCTACTTCGGCAAGGACTACAAAGGCTACTGGGCACGCAACGGCAAGACCATCACCGAGGCTTTCGAAGAGTTCCGCGACAACTACGACAGCAATATGCAACGTGCCCGCCAACAAGACCAGACCATCTACGACGACGGTCTCGCATCGGCCAACCGCCAGTATGCCGAACTGCTTTCAGGAACCTACCGCCACGTACTGGCCGCTCACAAGCTCTTCCAGGACAATGAGGGGCACCTGCTCTTCTTCTCCAAGGAGAACAACTCCAATGGTTGCGTGAACACGGTTGACCTCACCTACCCCTCAGCCCCCCTCTTCCTGATGTACAACACCGACCTGCAGAAGGGCATGATGACCAGTATCTTCGAGTACAGCAAGACGGGCCGTTGGACCAAGCAGTTCGCAGCCCACGACCTCGGCACCTATCCTCATGCCAATGGACAAGTCTACGGAGGCGACATGCCGCTTGAGGAGTCTGGCAATATGCTCACCCTCGCAGCAATGATCAGTAAGATCGACGGCAACACCGACTGGATTGACACCTATTGGAACATCTGCACGCAATGGGTCCGCTATCTGGTTCGTTACGGACAAGACCCTGCCGAGCAACTCTGCACCGACGACTTCGCAGGCCATTGGGCACATAATGCCAACCTGTCTATAAAGGCCATCATGGGCGTTGCGGCCTACGCTGAGATAGCCAAGATGAAAGGCCTCGATACTATTTACGAACAATACATCGAGACGGCTCGCACTATGGCAGCCAAATGGATGGAAGATGCCGACGATGGCGACCACTACCGACTGGCCTTCGACCGCGAAGGCACTTGGAGCCAGAAGTACAACCTCGTCTGGGACAAGATGTGGGGCCTCAACCTCTTCCCCGGCGTGGCCGACAAGGAAATAGCCTACTACATCGGGCGGCAGAATAAGTACGGTCTGCCCCTCGACAGCCGACAGCCCTACACCAAGAGCGACTGGATCATGTGGACAGCCTCCATGGCCAACACCTCGGCCGTCTTCCAATCGTTCTCCAACTTCGTCTATCGTTGGGCTAACGAAGCAACCACACGCTGGCCGCTGAGTGACTGGTACTACACCGACTCGCCCACGGCAGTAGGCTTCCGTGCACGCTCAGTCATCGGTGGCTTCTGGATGAAAGTGCTCATGGATCACTACGCTTTCGATCCCACAGACGGTATCATTAACGTGAACAACAACGAAAACGGGAGCGTTAACGCGAACGAAGCCTACGACATCACAGGCCGCCGCGTGGATGCCAACAACTTGACTCGTGGCCTGCGCATCGTTCGACAGGCCGACGGCACCTTCCGCAAAGTCTTGGTCAAATAAAGCCTTCAGGCTTCGCCTATAAACGAGAAACTAAAAGCGAATATCCGCTCAGCAGAGTACCGCCATTGGTACAAGGCTGAGCGGATATTCCTTATGCAAAGTATCAATAATGAGACAAGCCTATGCGTATATTCGTTAAGCCGAGTCTCAATAATGAGACAAGCCTATACGTATATTCGTTAAGCCGAGTCTCAATAATGAGACAAGCCTATGCGAATATACGTGCAGAGGCTATCGATTATAGGCGTTAAGCCCAAGCTATATTCGTGGCAGTCATCACTTCAGTAAGACTTTCCGTCCACCAATAATAAAGACGCCGCGCGAACGTGGCGATTTCATTCTGCGACCTGCAAGGTCATAGATGAAGTTCGCACTCTCGTTAGCGTTAACGTTCCCGTTCACATAGACGTTGTCAATACCATCTGCCTCCTCCTTGGACAATTCGGCATAGGGCAGCGATGGATCGCCTTCGAGGATCACGTTCACAGCCGCACTGGCCGCTGTCGAGAGTCCGAAATCGTCGCGCGTATTGTCATCCGTTCCTTTCTGCAGCCAAGCCGTCGGTGTCACGCCTTCGGTGCTGCGATTGCAGTAGGCATGCATGGCATTCGACGTGAGCCACTTCGCGTAAGTGGTTTGGTCTAAATCGCGTACGAGACGGCGCACGTAGCGCATCAAGATGCCTTTGAAGCCCGCCAAGTCGCCATCCTTCACCTGACAAGCATTAATGATGCCGTGGCTGTTGCATAGGTTGGAGCGCGTCCATTGCATAATCTTCTTCGCATCCTCCAGATATTGTTCGTCGCCGTAGTATTTGTAGAGCATACAAGCGGCTCCCAACATAGTGCCTTGATTGTAGGTTGAGCCCCAGTTGTTGCGACTCTTCACGCGCTGTGTCTCGGGATTCCAGACCACGGAATCGTCTACCTTACCCGTCGTCATATTATTAGCCAGGACATAGCGCTGGGCAGCATACAGGTCGCGCGCCTTCTCGAAGTACTCTTCGCCACAACCCGCGAAACCCAGATAGCACGCCGCTACCTCTGTGGGACCCGCAATGCACGAATTGGTTCCATAGCGGTCGCCCGTGTTCTCAGCCCACCGCATCAGCCCCGTGAAAGGAATGTAGGCCCGATTGTATATGATATCGAAGTTGCGACGAGCCTGACGGACATAGCTTTCGTTGCCAGAGAGCAAGCCCAGTCGTGCCGTAGCAATAATCTGCCACATCACATCGTCGTTGAAGTCGTGGCCAAACCAATGATAGTTGTCCGTATAGACTAACTTATTCCACGACGTACCGACATTCTGGTTGAACCAACTGTAGACGTCCTTCGCCAACTTCAGATAGTCTTCACGCCCCGTAGTTTCGTAGGCATCCAACACAACTTCCAGTTGCTCGCTCTCGCCCCAACCGCCTCCGCCGAAGGTACGATAGCTGGCGCCTTTGCGCTCTACAGTCTTACGGATATAGTCGTCCATCATCTGCTCTCGCATTTCGGCCGTGAACTCCTTCTGCGCCTCCAGTTCTACGAATCGCCATTGTTGCGAGACGTCATCGGGAGCATTCGAGGCCAGCGTAGGCGCTGTGCCATCAGTGGCCGAAGCATCAGCCGACAAGTAGAGTGCATTGATGCGGATGCGATAGATATTAGCCTCCTCGTCGACGGGCACCAACTGCCAACGGCCCGCACTGCCCGAGGCAATCTGCCGAGCCTTAGCGCCCGAAGTGATGGAGGCCACGCCCAGCAACAATGACGAATAGACATTACGCATCGTAGTCTGCGAGGAGGTTCCCATGACCGCCCACTGCTGCGAGGGCACGCCGGTATTTCGCCACAGCACAATGTCTACGCCACTATCCAACGAAGAATTCTCCGTCAGGAGTGAGCGACCTTCCGCCGCCACCGACTCAATACGATAAGTCTTGCCCGTCTCTACGCGAGCCGCCACGCCCATACTCCACGTGAGCATGACTGCGAGGAGAAATGTAGTGAATAATCTATTCATGTCGCTTGTTATTTGTTTTGCGCTTCAAAGTTACGCATTTTTACGCGTTCGTCATCATCGGCTGCAGATTATTTTCGACTCGACCCATGTTTTGACGAGAAATCATCCTTTTTTGGCACGCAGGGGGTATAGGTCGCTTGGCTTGCTAAGAAATCATTGCTCCTATGCCAACTATCGCTTCTACTGCTCCGTAGGCTCAATAGCCACTATCTTTAACCCTGCTTTATCGACAACGAGGGGAGCCCTATGCGGACTCCCCTCGCCTTCTTGCTATTGACGTTACCCTTAGGAAAGGGATCGTTTTCGTCGGGTTACTTCACAGCCACTTTCTTGCGGTTGATGATGAACACACCCTTCGTGGGCTGAGCTACGCGACGGCCAGCGATGTCGTAGATGGTGTAGTTGCCATCAGCGGCCTTCACGTCAGCGATAGCATCGGGATCAATCTCAGGAGCCTCAGAGACACGGAAGGTAGAACCGTTGTCGGTACGGCCATTCGTGCTATGCCAGAACTGGAGCGGACCGCTTGAGCCGCCATTCTGGTTGACCCAGTCGTTCTCGCCACCACCCACGGGACGCATGACGAAGCCATCGTTGTTGGCAAAGATCTCCCACTTGGCCTCGCCCTCACGCATAACGACATTTTCGCCATCAACAGAGAGCGTAGAGCCTGCGCTGAAAGCACGGTTCCAGATAATCATCTGGAAGGGCTCGCCTTCGACGGCCTTGAAGGCCCACTGGCTGGTAGCGTGATTCAGGGCCTTATCGGCCTTCGGATAGTAAGGCTCAGTCTCATCAACGGCTACATAGTAGCTGCCGCGGATGGTCATATTGTACCACTTGGCACCGTCGAAGTTCTCAGAGAAGTCGAACGGGCCAGCCCATTCAGCGACGAAGTTCACCTCTTCAGTCTCTTCATTGATGACTTCGACATCGGGAACGAGTTTGTAGAGTCCATGCAAACGATCGACGAAGGTAGCAGGTGCCACAGGCTCCTTGCCAGCCTCTTGTGCACTTACCTCACTGGCGATAGTCTTGTCACCAAATACGAGGTTAAGCTTGATGTCGCGGAAGTTGTCGTTCTCCTCAATCTGCCAGATATAGTTCTTGTCGAAGCTATACTCAGCAACGGGACCAGCATTGACCGTCCAGAAAGCCTTGGCTACAAGAGCCCAACCGCTATCACCGCCAGCGGCGTTGGTAGCACGGACAGCAAACTTACCATTCTCGCCGAGGAGGAAGGCCTGAGCTTCCCATGTGTCACGCGGAACGGCCTGGGTGTTGGTGCGGATGCGACCTGAGTTGAGAGCTGCCTCGTTGTTGACCAAGTCGGGATTGGTGAAGCAGACATCCATGAGCTTGAAGCCATATTCATATTCCTCGCCCTTGACCTTGGTGAAGGTGAAGGTGGGAGCTGCGTCAGCATCAGCAGAGAGCGAGCCCTCATTGGTGAGGTAGTACTTTTGGCCATCGACCTCCGTGAAGACGCGATAACGACCACCGTCCTTGATGGCAGCGAGAGCGTTGATGTACTCTTCCTTAGCAGGATTCTCGCCAAGATAGACAGCACGGAAGTTATCGGCTACAATCCAGTTGCCACCACGGTTTCCGGCCTTCTTGCGGATACCGATAGTAACCTCGCTGTTGTCCTCAGGCACAACGACCTGCACGCGGTTCCAATAGAGTCCGTTCTCGAAGAACAACGAAGCCTGGTACATCGAGTTCGGCATGTTACCGATGTCTGAGTTGTCACCTTCGCCCGGAGCCTTGTCGGCAGCGGTGTGAATGTAAACGAGGGACTGCTCGTTGCCATTAGCAAAGAGGACAGGAGCCTTGACGAGAGGCTCGCCATTCTTGACGCTCTTCACGTGGTCTTCAAAATTACCATCGCGGTAGTAAGCCTGGACGCTGATCTCATAGATACCACGGCGGGGGAACTTGACAGTCTGAGCGAGCTCATAGTCCTCGGTGTTCCATGTCTCGGTGTTCTTATCGCCGAATCCGGCATCACCCCAACCCCAGCCTTGGTTGATACCCATCCAGGGCTCATCAAGGGCAGCGAACTTGTTGAAGCTGGCATCGCGAATGAGCACGGTGACGTCGAACGGATTCTGCTCGGAAGCCTGATCAATACCAGCGAGGCGGTCTTCCTTCGTCACGAGAATCCACTCAGCCATCTCGTTATCGGGAGTCTCCCATTCACCAGTGACGGTGTTGAAGAACTTACGACCCGTGTCGGTGTTGCCTGTAGGATCGAATGCCAGATAACCACGACTGCTATGGATGTTATAGACACCGGGCTTGCCATCGACAGGCTCGAACGTATAAACGCCCTTACCACCATCAGCACAGTCAACGTAAGGACTGCCACCGAAGAACTTGTCGCGAGCATCGCCTTGGATGAGCTCGTTGAACTGGATGTTATAGCCGCCTTCAGCCTCGATGAGGGTAGCAACAAGACCAGGATAGCCGACGGCAGCGTGCGTGCCCCAGTCAGAACCGCTGGTGAGGTAAGCACCTGTGCCGACATTGTAAAGGTAGAAGTCGCCTGCAGCAGGAGTGTGACCTGCCCAGTCGCTCTTACGATCCTTCTCGAGGTGAGCAATCTTACGCTCTACGCGCAGACGATCTACTTGATCGGCTGTACCTGCGACGCCCTCCTCGCAGAAGGCTTCGTACTCGGTGACATCAACGCCTTCAGACTTGGCAATGGCAATGATAGCCTTGAGAAGAGAGATGTCGTTGTCCTTAACTGCTTGATAAGCAGACTTCAGCTTGTCGAGAGCTGCCTTCTGAACGCCCAGGTCTTCACTTTTGAGAGAAGCCTTTGCCTCGGCTACAGCCTCGTCAAGGGCTGTCTTGAGGGCGGGCAGGGTGTTACCAGCGTAAGCCTCAATCTCGGGGATGAGCAACTCGATCTGCGGGCCGAATGGGTTGAGGGCACGATAGCTCTCGGGATAGACATACTTGGAGACGGTGAACTGATGGAATTCGAACCAGAAGTTGGCGCCGTCATCGCAGTCGCCGAACTGAGCTACAATAGTCTGATTGTCCTGCTGGGCAGTGAAGTCGAGAGAGACGTGAATCTTCTCGAAGTCAGTGCCATCGAACGGACATTCAAAGGTTGCGAGGACATCGCCACCGGGAGCCAAGCCGGCCTCAGTGGTGCCAAGGTCATACCTATTGGTGACAAAGACGTGCATCGGTACTCCATGCCAAGAATTGTAGGCACAGCCCACATAGTCGAACATGAAGTTGTAGTCCTCACCTTCCTCAACAGGAATCTGGACCATCAGAGGCTCGTAGCCACCGATGCCACTGTAGTTGTCGACATAGTTGGCATCTTCAGCCTCGTCGTACTCGATGATGCTCAAGCCCTCGCCCGGCCAGAAGACACTCTTGTGGCCATCGTTGGTCTGCCAGTTGTTCATGTTCTTATAGTCAGTGAACTCAATGGGCTTGGTCGTACGCTCACCAATAGCTTTGAATTGGCCACCAGTGTACTTGTAGAGCTTGCCGTCGGTCGTGTTGAACACCATCTTACCCTCGTAGACGGTAACACCGGCTGCATCCACAGCGGCTTGGCCATCGGGGCTCACGACGAACTTGCCAGCGTTGCCCGAGAAGAACTTCTTGCCACCGATCTTATCGATCAAACCAGCATTGCCTGTAGAGGACACGAAAGGCTTCAGATCCATGACGAGTTCATCGCCCTCGTAGATCTTGAAGCTGTAAAGCTTGAAGTAGGCCTGCGAGTTGTCGATGTGGTCCCCATGGCAGAGGTCGAAGATGTACATAGGGGTGGAACCGCCTGCGGGATCGCCTTCGCCTGTAATCGTGGCTGCGGGCTCCTCATCGTCGAGATAGTAAGCGTTGAGCTCTACGCCACTAGCGTCGATGATAATCTTCTCACCCGTAGGGATGAGTTGTGAGCCACGCACCTCGGCATTGCGGGCGAAGCAACCTGCGTTGTCCTGATTGAAACGCCAGAAGAAGACGTACATCTGGTTACCATAGCCGGCACGCGAACCGAAGATAGCCTCGTAGTTGCGTACGGAGTTGTCCGTGATGTTGACCTCAGCGACAATACGGGTGTTGGCTTTGTGCACATAGCCCGTATTGATGTAAGGAATGATGGACATGTCGGTGGTGGTCTCGATGTACTCGATCTCGGTGTCGCCACCGCCCGCCACCTTCAGCGTGCTGACGCGCTCGTAGACGCCGTAACGTTCGTAGCTGCCTACGTTGTTGAGGACGTAAACCTTACCATCTGCCTGGTTGTAGACAAATGGATCTGTGCCCTCGTACTTGTCGAGGTCCTCGATGACCGTCACATTGGGTTGGTCATCCGCAAGAACCACGTTCATGTTGAAACTCCACAGAAGGAGCCCCAGCAGGAGTAAGAGTTTTTGTTTCATAGATAGTAAATGTTAGTTAATAATGAGGGTTGTTTATAGATGTATGATTCTGAATGATTAGTCAACTTTTCAACTTTTCAACTTTCAATCACTCTTCTTCAACGCAGTCGACTGTGCTATCACTCTCCATGAGACGCGGGAAGGAAGCGATGCGCAGGCGTGCAGCGCCCATAGGCACTAAGCGCAACACCTTGTGGGTATCGTCATGGGGTTGGAAGCGACTGGGCAACAGGCCCGTCATCCCTGTTTCGTCCATGCCCCAGCTGGGGATGGCACAGCCTGTGATGGAGAACTCGAGAGGCACCGCATCGAGCGTGAAGGGATAGTCGTCTGCAGGCCAAGCGCGATGGTTAACGCTGAACGACTTCGGCAGGTTGTCATCGCCGACGACAGCGCCATAGTTCCAGGGTGAGGCCGCAAAGATCTCCCACGCAGGCCACAACGAAGCGTCGACATTGGCTTGCCAATGGGAATCATCCTGTACAATATCGTGGTCGCGGCTGTCGCGCTTATGGTAGTCCTCGTCGATACGCAGCGAGAGGGTCAAAGGCCCATAATCGAAACTGACGCTGGACTTGTTCAACGGCCATACACGTGCACGGAGTTGCATAGGCAAATGGAGTTTGACTACGTCGCCATCCTGCCACGAACGTTGTAGGCGCACGTACTTACCCGCCTCAGCCTTCACGCTCCCGTTGCCATTCACATTGACCTCAGCCCCTTCAGCCCATGCGGGGATGCGCAGATAGAGCGGGAAGGTCACGGGCTTGGCAGTATGAACTGTCAGCTGGACATTTTCCTCGAACGGGTAGTGAGTATCCTCCGCCAAGCGAACAGTCTGACCATCAGCCACGAGTGCTGTCGTCTCGCTGGCTGCGTACAACATCGTAGCCAGACCACCATCGGTAGTGGCCATGACAAGATGTTCTGTATAGTAAGGCCACCCCATGCCATGGTTATGCTGGCAGCAACGACTGCTGAAAGGACTCATCGAGAGCATGCCGCGCAAGCTGTTGTCGATACTGGGAGCATGATTGCGGCCATCGCTGATGGCCATATTGGGCGAGGTGATGTAGCGCAACGCACGCATATCGGGCATCATGGCTGCAGTGAAGGTGTTCAGAGCCACATCTTCGCAATGGTCGGCCCATGACGGATCGCCCGTGATGCCCATCATGATTTCATCAGAAGCCATCTGCTCGACGAGGGCACAGGTCTCTGCACCCTGTCGCGGATCGGCATAGCCTGTTCGCGCATTCTCGTCGGCTCCATACATGCCGCCAGGCACCTGACCATAGCGCCGACGAATCTCGGCCTGATTGTTGTAGGCAGCCTGAAGCATATCCTCGTCGCCCGTATAAATATAATAGGTAGCGGGCTCACGAAAACCCTGAGCGATATTCACGCCATGCCAGTTAGGGAGGTCGGCAGGGAGCGTCCAGTTGGCAGTATTGCGATGCAATTTCTCCATGAGGGGCAGCAACGAAGCATCGCCCGTGCGGTTATAGAGCCATACAACACTCCACTCGTTGTCGCCTCCGCGTTTGTTCTCCCAATAATCCTCGAGGAACTGCTCATCGGGCACCGTCTGTTCCCATTTGAAGTAGTTAGTCATCGCGGTGAGCACTCGCTCGTCGCCGCTGTAATCGTAGTAGGTCTGCAGTGCCCAAAGCATAATCATCTGCGCCCATACCTCAGGACGACCGTTCGAGGTGTTGCGAGGGCCGAGGAATCCGTCAGCGCCGAGGTTCTTGAACACGCCCTCAAACCACGTCTGAGCCTCCGCCTTCAAGGCCTCATCGCCGAGGATATAGGCCATGCTGGCATACCCCCGCAACCAATAAGGCACCTCTTCCCATCCATGGTCGCCACTGGCTGAAAGCCATTGGTTGCCCTTCTTATCCAGCCATGCGCTCACCGTACCGAGTTGGCCGCAGAGCCCATCACGCTGACGGTTGAGCACCTCGCGCAACCAACCACGCGGTTGAACCTTGCCGACGGGCAGTTTCAGCAACCTGCCTCCGTGCAGAGGAGCACGATAGGCGGGGTAGTTGGCCATTGTCCCCATGGCAGGGCGCTCCACGATAGTTGCTTCGCTCTGAGCTTTTGCCTCAGATGCGATGCAAATGATGCCCACTGTCAGGAAAAGAATCTTCAGGTTACTCATATATTACATTAATCATTATCTAAATGTTTCAGCTGAACGCTTGCGAAGAATCACTCACCCGTCACCACCACTTTCCTGCCCTCGCGGATGTAGAGGCCACGCGGCAAGGATGCCCTCGCAGGAACGGCGGTGCCATCGAGGCGATAGACACGGCGTCCATGAGGTTGATCGGTAGGTAGTGCGACGTTATCGGGCGTGCGCGTATAAGTAAGGAAGAGGCCGAAATCTATGTGTCCCCCACCTGCACCGCGCTGCAGGGAGACCGCCACGACATTGTCGCCCTCGCGAAACAGTGTCTTCTGCCGTCGCGACAGAGTGAAACGGGCGTAGGCGTTGTCATTCCATCCGTTAGTATTCCAGACGAGCGTCCCGTTGACATAAACCCGAGGGTTCTCGTCGTAACTACAAGTCAAGCTGACACTGCCCTTGGCAAGCGCGCTCAGCTGTTCCTGCGTCAGCGTGAAATGTCGGCGCACCATCAGGGCCTGACGCGTGCTGGCCCAAGCGGTCGTGAGGAAGCGGTCGGGGCTATTGCTCAGCGGCCCCCACCCTTGCACCCAGTCGGTCTCGTCGGCACAACGGCCTGCCCACTCCTTCACGGGGATGGAAGCCAACTCCTCGTTGCTGTCGACGAAGTAATAGCAACAGAGCCACGGACCCTCATCGAGGGTGGGCAGAAGGGTCTCCGTGGTATCGCCAGTCGCAGTCATCGTCATCCAATCGTCAGCCTGTACGATTTGTGCTGCACAGCACCATTGAGGCATCAGTGCGATGCCCTGAAGGAGGAGCGCGATGGCTGCTATGATGGTTCTCTTTTGCATGCTATTGGAAGGCTTTGTGCCTGTTTTCTGGTTCAAAAGTACTAACTCTAACTCAACTTGCCAAATAAAACGTGAAGAAAGTCTGTCCCGACGAGCATTCTGACGAGTTTGGTTTCTCGTTTGAACGGATATTTTCCTTTAGTCGTTTTCCTTTTTTACAAAATTGTGCGATTTTATCGTATTTCGCTCTACGCCATTCCGTCCTTAGATGGACGATGAATGCAGGTACGTTATCGTGAAAAACGAGACATTTTCTTCAAAATCCTTCCTATTACACACAAGGTCTTGCACGAATAGTCGGGAATAGGAGCATGTTAGGACGCGATTGAACTCTTTTATCTGTCAACTTACCCAGTACACTACACTATGAGAATTCACCATAGCTTCCACTTTTGGTCGAGAAATTACAATTAAATTACTGATATATAATAGTTTGTACATAGTGGAGGCTATTCGCGAAACCTCCACTTTGCTTCCACCTTGGAACTGGTGAAGTGGAAGGTAAGTGGAAGCAAAATGATATAGCCTCCATTCTCATAATAAAATGAATACAAGGCGCTTAGATGGCAATTTACGCCCATTAGTGGAGGCTAGTCGTTTATTCATATAGAAAAAAAACATGGAAGAGGGACTTGTATTTCATGCAGAAGGGATTGTTCTTTCATGTTGAGAGGGCCTACCCTTCGCATCAAAGGGAGCAGGCACTAACATCGACGTGACCATTCGCTCATGGCTTAACGTACTATACGCTAAGGGCTGAGCGTATATACGTGTGATGCTTAACGAACGTTCATGTGGGCCGATGCGTATATACGTGCGATGCTTAACGAGTGGTCAAGCCGGGTGTGTTGATTATTCGACATTGAAAGCCGCAGTTGTGGCGATGTACATCAAACGTATGCGTTGCGTGGCACGACCTATAACAGACCGAGGGGAACCCGTTGTCGGATTCCCCTCGCTTTCAAGTATTGATCAGCCCTTATTCGGGCGATTCATCGGATGGTCACTTCACTGCCACTTTCTTGCGGTTGATGATGAACACGCCCTTCGTGGGTTGAGCCACGCGGCGACCAGCGATGTCGTAGATGACACCGTCGACCTTTGCGTCGGCATTCACGTCGTGAATGGCATCATAGATGTCGGGAGCTTCCTCTACGCGGAAGGTGGAACCGTTGTCGGTCTTGCCGGCAGTGGACTTCCAGAACTGGAGAGGACCGCTCGAACCGCCGTTCTGGTTGACCCAGTCGTTCTCGCCACCGCCTACGGGACGCATGACGAAGCCATCGCTGTTGCCGAAGATCTCCCACTTGGCCTCACCCTCACGCATGACGACGTTGTCGCCGTCGACTGAGAGGCTGGAACCTTCGTCGAAGGCACGGTTCCAGATGATGATCTGGAAGGGCTCACCCTCGACTGCCTTGAACGCCCACTGGCTCTCTGCTACATTGAGGGCCTTGTCAGCGCCCGGGTAGTAAGGCTCCGACTCATCAACGGCTACATAGTAGCTGCTGCGGATGGTCATGTTGTACCACTTGGCTCCTTCGAAGCTCTCAGAGAACTCGAACGGACCTGCCCAGGCAGGCGTGAAGTTGACCTCGCTGGTCTCCTTCGACACCACTTCAACATCGGGAGTGAGGCTGTAGAGGCCATGGAACTTGTCCTTGAAGGCTGCAGGAGCGGCCGGAGTGAAGCCTACGGCTACAGTGGCCTTCTCGGTAGCGGTCACCTCACCATCCTCTACGAGGTTGCAGGCAATCTCAACGAGGGTGTTCTTCTCGAGCTGCCAGATGTAGTTGGGCTCCCAACTGTACTCGGCAACGGGGCCTTCGTTAGCTGTCCAGTAGCTGTTGCCAATCCAGTTCCAGCCGCTGGTCTCGTTGTTGTAAGGAGCGTTGGTTGCACGGACCGCATACTTGCCAGCGCCACTCAGGAAGAAGACCTGAGCCTCCCAGTCGACACGGTTGTTCGTGGTGACGTTGAAGCTGCCGTTGGTCAGAGCGGCCTCGGTCGTCGTGTAGGGATTGCTGAAGCGGGTGTTGTTCTGTGAACTCAGCAGGAAGCCGTACTCATACTGAAGGCCGCTGTCCTTGGTGGCCTTCTGGAAGGTGAACGTGCCGGCCGTGTTGTGCTCTGACGTCAGGTGGCCGTCGTTGGTCACATAGTACTTCGTGCCGTCGATTTCGGTGAAGATGCTGTAGTTGGCACCGTCCTCGATGGCTGCGAGAGCGCGCACATAAGGATCGGCCGACTCTACGCGGAAGGTGGAACCGTTGTCGGTGCGGCCATTTACGCTCCTCCAGAACTGGAGAGGACCGCTCGAACCGCCGTTCTGGTTGACCCAGTCGTTCTCGCCACCGCCTACGGGACGCATGACGAAGCCATCGCTGTTGGCGAAGATCTCCCACTTGGCCTCGCCCTCACGCATGACGACATTGTCGCCGTCGACAGAGAGGCTGGAGGCACCGTCATAGGCACGGTTGAGGATGATCACCTGGAAGGGCTCGCCCTCGACTGCCTTGAAGGCCCACTGGCTGGTCTCAGCGTCGAGGTCCTTGTTGGTATTCGGATAGTAAGGCTCTTCCTCGTCAACGGCTACATAGTAGCTGCTGCGGATGGTCATATTGTACCACTTGGCGTTCTCGAAGTTCTCGGAGAACTCGAACGGACCGGCCCATGCTGCTGTGTAGTTGATGGCCGTGGTCTCCTCTGTTACCTCGTCCACATCGGGGGTAATCTCATAGAGGCCGTGGAACTTGTCGGTGAACGAAGCAGGAGTCGTAGGAGCAAAGCCTGCAGGCATGGCGACGATGGTGGATTCGGTCACTTCTTCGCCCTCAACGAGCTTGCAAGTAACCTGTACGAGAGTGTTCTGCTCGAGCTGCCAGATGTAGTTCTTGTCCCAGCTGTACTCAGCAAGAGGACCTTCCTCACCCTCGTTGGCCGTCCAGAAGGACGAACCGATCCAGTTCCAACCGCTTGTGGCGCCATTGAGAACGGCGTTAGTTGAGCGAACGGCATACTTGCCATCACCATTCTCGAAGAAGACTTGAGCCTCCCAGTCAACACGGTTGTTTGTCACTGAATTCAGGCAACCGTTGGTCAACCATTCCTCAGATGTGTTGTAGGGATTGCTGAAGCGTGTTCCAATAGCAGAGGTCAGTCTGATACCATAAGGATACTCCAAGCCTGTGCCTTGGGTGACCTTCTCGAAGGTGAACGTACCGGCATCGCTGTGCTCTGCCGTGAGGTGACCGTCGTTGGTCACATAGTACTTGGCGCCATCGACCTCCGTGAAGATGCTGTAGTTGGCGCCGTTCTCGATGCTCTGCAGTGCGCGGACATAATCCACGTCCTGTTCGCCAGAGCCAAGATAGGTGAGGCGGAAGTTATCGAAGACCGACCAGTCGCCATTAGCAACCTTCTCGTCGCAGGCAATACCCATCACGAGCGTGCTGTCCTCACCGACGTTAACGAGGACCTTGGTCTTGAAGGCACCCGTCTCGAAGTAAGCGATAGCCTCCTCAGGCCAGTTGGGGAAGTTGCCATTGACACAAGTCTGTGTAGCAACGCCAGGAACGAAGTCGGGACAACTTGCCACATTCGGCAGGAAGGCCTTCTCGTCGTTGGCGAAGAGATATGCCTTCTGGTTGAGTGCCCCACCGTTGTTGACGATGCTAGCCTGGTTGCCGCCATCACCCTCACGCCAGAAACCTGTAGCGCTGACCTCATAAAGACCAGGCTTCAGGCCCTCAACGGTCTGAGAGAACTTGAAGTTGTCGGCATTCCAAACCTCCCAACCATAGTTGGAGGCACGGTCACGAGCATCGCGCTTGTCAGAGATGCGTGCACCACCGTTGCCACCGTTGCACTCCATAGTCCACATGTCGTAACCCGGCTTGCGGATCAGACTTGCATTGTTGATGAGGAATGTAGCATCGACGGGATTATTTCCTGAAGCCTTCTCCAGCAGTGCCTCGCGCTCTTCGCGCGTGACGAGTTTCCACTGATAGTAGGGATCGGTACCATCGACGTCAGCCGTGTTGGAGATGGAACTCCAATAGTGCTCGCCATCGGTGTGGCCATTAGGATTCCAACCGAGCAGACGCTCTCCTTCGAGGATATTGTAGATACCTTCCTTACCCTCAACGGCTTGGAATGCATAGACGGTGTTGACACCCGTATCAACATAAGGACTGTCGTTGAAGGAGCCCCAGGGAGTGTGCAGCGTATAGCCACCTTCAGCCGGCTCAAGGCTTACGGGCCAACCAGCCTGATCAACAGCGGCATGGGTATTCCAGTCGGAACCAGCGCTGAGGAACATGCCAGCACCCACGTTGAAGAAATAGAATTCGCCTTCAGTGGGTTCGTTTCCAACATAAGCGTCAGCCATCTTCTGGGCGCTCACCTTACGCCATGACGACAGGACGTAGAGAGGCTGTGTGATTTCGCTATTGTTGGTTGCCGTGCGTACCACCTCGTCAGCAAACGAGGTATTGATACCTTCTTTCTTTGCCAAGGCAATAGTGGCCTTCAGGACAGACACATCGACGTTCTTGGCAGCCTGGAGTGCTTCCTGAAGGACAGCGGCGGCGGCCTCCAACTCATCACCGTCTGTAGAGGTCAGCTTAGCCTTAGCCTCATCAATAGCAGCTTTGAGCGCATCGGCCATAGCCGTGCTGGTGCTGGAGTTGTCCCAAGCCTCAGCCTCATTGATAGCGGCCTGCAGAAGGGCTACATATTGTTCGAGGTTGTCGGGACCGTAGTACATGAGCTGGAACTTATCGAGAATAAGCCAGTCGTCTGCGATACCATCGTCAGCACGAACGCCGAGTTCGATGACACCATCTGTAATCACGACCTTCACGGCCTTGTTCATATACAGACCTGCAGCGGTAGCTTCAGCAGCCTGACCTGTATTGTCGGGCAAGAAGATGCCAGCCGACGAACGGTTGCAACCATGAGCTGCAGACTTCAGCTCAGGTGCGCAGATTGACATGATGGGCTGGGTCTGGTCGTTGAGGTAGATCTGAGGACGGATAACCTCCGTACCCTCTTGGTGTTTCTGGCCGACTACGCCAGTCCATCCAGCGTTGTCGCAGCTACCATCGCGGTAGTAACCGCTGACCGTGAAACGGTAGACACCTTCGGGCAGTCCCGTGAGCGTGTAACCGATGTCATAGCTGCCACCGTCATTGCTCCAGATCTCACGGATACCATTACCAGGATTGATATTGGTCTGACCCGTCACGAACTTGGCACCTGCTTTCTCGGGGAATACCTTCACGAGAGCATCGGCACGTTCGTCAGCCTGGTTCATGTTGGCACCGGGAATCATCCAAGTGAGGTCCATAGGATTCTCGCCGGTCACTTCAGCATACTTGGCGGCCTGAACAGCCAAGCGCTCTTCTGCCGTTACGAGTTGCCAAGTGGTGGCACCCGAGCCGTCCTTAGTGAGCAACTTGGTGTCGGGATTGACGCCCAACGTGGTGCCGTTGGACGAAATCATGTAGCCATTGTTGCCATCATTAGCAGGAGTCAAGGTCCATGCACTGACGGGTTGACCCGTGTCCAGATAACCATTGGCATCACCTGAATTCAGGCTGTGGTTGTTGGCGAACTTCGGGTTCAACTGCCACGTGTCGTCCCCGAGGGAGATCAGTTCCCAGTCGAAACCTTGAGTGTCCACCTGCACCTGGGAATTCCAATCTCCAACGCGGTTATTGTTCTGAAGCCAATAACCAGTCGCAACGTTGTAGATGAAGAAGTCGCCAGCTGCGGCCTCACTGCCCTTGTAGGGAGAGGTCTGTGCTTGCACGGAAACAAAACCGAGCAGACACAATGCTAAGAGGAAAAATTTCTTCATAGGTTAGTAAAATTAGTTAATAATAAAATGAATTGAACTCTTTCAGCTTATTTTTATGCTTTCAGCGTGCAATATTAGCAATTTTTTCTGATATACGCGCAAATTTTCTAATAAAAAAAAGAAAAAAACTAATCATTTCACAAATCAATATGATTTGGGAGTCTAGTACAAATAAAAAAAGCGCCCAATTCATCGCGAATTGGGCGCATAAAGAGCGTTGAGAGTAAAGGCTCTCGTTATCTACGACAAGCTAAGATTTCGTCGACAATCAAGGCTACATGCTCGTCAGTCACATACGGACCGCTCGGCAAGCACAATCCGACGTTAAACAACGACTCGGCTGTACCATTGACATACGCTGGAGCATCCTTGTAGACTGGCTGCAGATGCATGGGTTTCCACAGCGGACGGGTCTCGATGTTCTTCGATTCCAGATATTGACGAACGCTCTCGTAGTCAGTGCCGGTCTTCTTGGGGTCAATCGTAATGGTATTCAACCAATAGTTGCTGTCGTGGTCAGGTGTGGGATTGACGTGTACATCGATACCTTCCACATCTTGCAGCAACTCCACGTAACGTTGGCAGACATGCTGGTGATGCCGGATATGCTCATCCACTATCGTCATCTGACCACGTCCGATACCTGCACAAATATTTGACATACGATAGTTATAACCTATCTGCTCATGCTGGTAATAAGGGAAGGGCTCACGGGCTTGCGTCGCGTAAAAGAGAATCCGTTTCTTGGTCTCCTCGTCTGGACAGATCAGAGCGCCGCCGCCGCTGGTAGTGATCATCTTATTACCATTGAAACTCATGATGCCAAACCGTCCGAAGGTTCCACACACCTGTCCCTTGAAGCGTGAGCCGAAGCCCTCGGCCGCATCCTCAATCACTGGTATCTCATAACGATTGGCGATCTCCATGATGGCATCAATCTGCGCAGGCATACCATACAAATAGACGGGGATGATAGCCTTGGGCTTACGTCCTGTCTTGGCCATACGGTCTTTGATGGCATCTTCCAAGAGGTTGGGGTCCAAGTTCCAACTGCCGCGTTCGCTATCAACGAACACAGGCGTCGCCCCCTGATATACAACGGGATTGGCCGAGGCTGCAAAGGTGAACGACTGACAGATGACCTCATCACCCGCCTTTACGCCCAGTTGCACCAACGCCAAGTGAATAGCAGCCGTGCCGGCAGACAACGCCGCCACCTTCTTGCCTTCGCCCACATACTGCTCCAAGTCGCTCTCAAATCCATTGACATTCGGACCAAGAGGCACTACCCAATTGGTGTCGAAAGCCTCTTTGATGAATTTCATTTCCTGCCCACTCATGTGAGCCAGGCACAAATAAATACGTTCTTGCATATTGTTAAAAAAAGATTGTTATCGTTTTCGTTCTTCAGACTCGCTACGCTCGAAGAAGCGTCGCAAGCGCCGAGCGATCGTTTTCGTTTTCGTTACCGTTAATTCTTTCCATCAAATGGTTCCATCGTAGCACTTCCCTCGTGGGCAATGCCGCTTCGCGTGAGGACGGTTTTGATAGTCAACCAGATTACCTTAAGGTCGGTGAGAAATGAGAGGTGGTCCACATACCACACATCATACTCAAACTTCTGCGTCCAACTAATGGCATTACGACCATGGCATTGAGCCCAACCCGTAATGCCAGGTCGGACCTCGTGCCGACGAGCCTGTCGAGGCGAATAGAGCGGGAGGTACTGCACCAACAACGGGCGTGGACCGATGAGTGCCATATCGCCTCGTAAGACGTTCCACAACTGGGGCAACTCGTCGATGGAGGTACTCCGTACGAACCTTCCCACTCGCGTCAGTCTTTGTTCATCGGGCAGCAACTGTCCATTCGCATCGCGCTCATCAGTCATTGTCTTGAACTTCACAACACGGAAGATACGCGCATTTTTGCCTGGGCGTTCTTGAAAGAAGAAGGCTCCTGCACCGCGATTAGCGAAATGCAGCCAAACAGTCACCACCAACAACAACGGCGACAGAACCAGCAATGCGACTGCCGCGATGCAAAAATCAATAATTCGTTTAATATATCTTGAATACATTTCTTTTCAACGGAAACGATAACGAAAACGGGAACTTTTCTTTATTGGGATTCAGGCATTAACGCTTTTCGTTAAAACTTTCATACATTTTGAGCAAAGCCTGCCAGACATCCTTTTGGTCATAGCGTTCGCAGATGATTGCTCTTGATTGTTTGGCCATTGACGATACTTGGTCGGCGTCTTCTACGAACGAGGTCATCATCTGTAACAGAGCCTCACGGTCACGAGGTGCGATGATTCGACCATTCTCACCATCCACTATAACCTCATTACAACCATTGATATCCGTAACAATAGACGGCAATCCCATCGCACCAGCTTGAAGCACCACATTGGGGAATCCCTCGCGATAACTGGGGAAGACGAGCGCATCAGCGGCAGCAAGGAAGGGGCGAACATCTGTCTGATAGCCGACATACTTCACCGATTTGTCCTCACGGAAGAACTTCTCATTGTCGCCCTCCAACGGGTCGAGTTCCGATTCAAAAGGACCAACCAACAAGAGCCGCGCACGTGGATGACTATTTGACAACTGACGCATGGCCCATGCCAGTTCATTCATACCCTTGTCGCCTACGATGCGACCGATGAAGATGAACACAAAATCATCATCACTGAAACCTAATCGGGCACGCTCAGAGATACGCCGTTCAGCATCTGGGCTGAAATAGTCTGTATCTATGCCATTGATATTACCGTAATGCAGAATCTCCAAAGGTTTCCTCGTGATATGATCAGCAAGAAGAACTTGCTTTACGCCATTACCCTCGGGGATAACCTTCGTGGCAAACAGGCACGTCAGACGCTCCATCGTCTTCAGCACCCATCGCAGCACACCACCAGCCCCTTGATAGCGAAGACCCGTTACCAAATAAATACGTACTGGAACACGCGCTGCCCATCCCGCCACCATCGCCAACAGACTACCCTTCGGCGTGTTGGAATGCAAGATATCGGGCCGTTCATCACGGAACAAACGATAGAGTTTCCACAAACAGACGAGGTCAGCACCCAATGAAATCTCCCTGTGCATCGGGACCGCAATGGTGCGGATACCCTCGCGCTCTCCCACCGCAGCCAACAAGCCGGTATCTGAAGAGACCCCTATGACCTCAAAGTACTGGTTCAGGAACCGCAGTTGTCCCTTCAGCAACAAGTTCAAACTTATATCCGCTGTTGTCAAACGTATGAGTTTTTTCATTCTATTATCGTTTTCGTTCCTCGTCATTTTTCGATGTGGTTATAGATTTGTGAGATTTTTGCGCAAAGCGCATCCCATTTTCGTTTTCGTTCCCGTTTTCGTTATCGTTCTTCAGACTCGCTAAGCTCGAAGAAGCGTCGCAAGCGCCGAGCGAACGCTCCCGTTCTAAAAATTCGCTCCCGTTATCAAAAGTCCATTGCCATACGGCTCGACTCTTCCTCGTTGAGCTCCGTCACATGCGTCTGCATGACACGGTAAACACGCTGGCACATATTCAATACCGTGGGACGGTGCGTTGTCACAATACACGTTTTGTTCGGCCGCTGCTGGATGATATTACGTAACACCTGGCGCTCCGTCGTAACATCAAGTGCCGACGTAGCCTCATCAAGCAAGAGGATGGGCGCATCGCGCAACACCGCACGGGCGATGGCGATACGCTGCGTCTGGCCCTCGCTGAAGCCACGACCGCGCTCACCAATCTTACTATTAAAGGTATCGGGCATTCGACCGACAAAATCCCAGGCACAGGCTATCTTCAACGCCTCCACGATCTCTTCGTCAGTCGCATCCTCCTTCGCCATACGCAAGTTCTCGGCTATCGTGCCCGAGAGAATCGTATTACCCTGAGGCACATACGAGAACAGATGCCGTGTGTCAGCATTCAGTTTCACGCGTGTTCCATCTTTCGCCTCTATGACTGCATCACCCGTCTCAGGGTGAATCAGTCCGAGCACAAGGCGAAGCATCGTCGTCTTGCCCTCGCCAGAAGGTCCTACCAATGCTACAATCTCACCGGGATGAGCTTCGAAATCGGAATCGGTAATGACCCGATTGTTGGCCAGATAGGCGAAATTCACGTTCTCCATCTTCACCGAGAAACCTTCATCGACATATCGGTCCAGTTCACTACTCTGAGGGATATGCACCTCCTTGGGCAACTGCACAATCTCGCGAATACGATGAGCTGACACCGAGCTATTCAAGAATCCAGGGATAATACCCAGCAACCTATTAAACGAACCCGCTAATGCCGAACGCTGTTGCATGAACAACGTCATCGTCCCGTATGTGATAGCCCTTGTCCATAGCAACCACAGGCAGTAACCGAAGACCGCGAACTGTATCAGCATGCCGACCACCGAGAGGTAGATATTCGTCTTAATCTGGAACATATTGTATTCCAGGCTGATGTCCTTGAACTTACGTTGCCACCACTTCAGCTTGCGCGTATACTGATCAGCTACGCCGAATGACTTGATGGTATCGAAGTTATAGAACGTTTCCACTTGAAACGTCATCACTTCACTACTCATCTCACGTACCTTCTTGGCATACGCTCGCTGCTTGCCAATCACCACACGCGAGGCAGCCAACAAAAATGGTGCGCTCGCGAAAGCCATAGCCGCCATAATATGGTCGTAATGCCAGATGACGAAGAACGTAGCAATGAACTGGTATATAGCAATTATGATCGACGGCAACCAACTGATGGCATTGCCACTGACCGTACCAATATCCCCCGTGAAGCGATTCAGCACGTCACCACTTGGATACCTGTTGATGGCCATCCAATCGGCATCGATAATCTTGCTGAAGATATCCGCCTGGATATCATTATTGATATAGATGCCCAGCTTGGCGGTAATGCGGCTGAGAATACTGCTAAACACCAAGCCAAATACCGAGCTTCCCACGGCCACAGCTACCAGAATCCATAGTTTATCGGTCTGATAGCCCGTGATGATATCAATAAGGTATTTACCAGCTACACTTCCGATAAGGCCCGTAGTGGTACCGAAAATACCAAGGATTAAATAGAAGGCGATTGCTCCCTTATAACGAAGGCTATACGTGAATATCCACTTCCAGTCATCAATAATCTCGCGAAGCGTGCCATCACGCCACTTCTGTATTAGCAAGTCCAGCGACTCAAACGACGTCGTACTGACTTTCTGTTCTGTATCTTCTATTACTGCCATATTATTATAACGTTAACGGGAACGATAACTTCTTTAAAATTACGGTAGGTAAATATCAAGGTTTACGAATGGAAGCAATTAAGCCCGATAACTGTTTTTGTATCTCATCGACACAATGAATAAGATTGTCATATTGCATGTCGGTAATATAATGCCAGTTCTTGGATATCAGCAATTGTGTCTCCACTTCATTTGCTGAGCCTAAAGCTTGGTCCAAGAAATGTGCAAAATCCGCATCAGAAAGACGTCCAGCACCTTTCAGCTATATTAGAGGAAATACTAACGACAGCCCTTTGAAGTTGATCACATAGGCCCTTCTTTTCAAACCATGGCAGTTGCGCCGTCGTTTCATAGACAAGAGTAGCGCAAGCAACAGCATCCTGCCACACTTTATACTCCCTAAAATTCCTCGACCGTTTATGTTCACCCACGATTGTATGCCTTACTATATAACCTAATCCTTTTATGCTATAAAAAGGTTTTCGTTATCGTTAGAATTAAAATCAGTTCTCGTAAGCTTAAAATTATATTCGTCAACGTTGAAAACTAGTTCCCGTTAACGTTAACGTTCCCGTTAATAAAGAAGCCCATGCGATGGCGAAGAACGGGAAGGTCAGCGCGACAATAGCAGGTGTGAGGGTCGATAGCATGATGACCATCAATGCTACCCAAGCGAGCAGGGCCATCACATTGAAACGACGTCCATAGAGCGTCAGCTTCTTCCAAAGGAACGGGATAAGCAACAGGAGGAACGCCAATACACGCAAACTTTCACAACCCGCGGCCACTAAACGATCTGCCCACATCGGTTCACCGGGCCAACGAAGGAACCACACCTGTCGCCACCACCCCGTGTCACCGACAAGTGCAGTTATTAGTATAAAGGCGAGCACAGTTATCACCAATGTGAATGCAAAGAACAGCGAACCCTTCTGCCAATGCACATGGTTAGTACGTCCATGCCAGAATGCCAGCAAAAGCAGCGCCGGCAATAGCAATATACAATGAGATTCTGTTCCAATTGCCAAAGACATCCATAAGCCTGCGAATATCGCATTGCCGATACCTTTCTGCATGATAGCAGACATCGATGCCAACATAAACAGCACCGCTAATGGCGTCATATTAACTTCCCATCCTACGGTCGAAATCATCATGACCAAATACAGCAGCACGCCTACATAGACACCAATGCGATGCAGATGAATGCGCGAAAGCACATAGATCATCATGATTACGTTCAGCAAGTGCACTACTGCCATGAGGCCCAATGCCCATGCACCGTATGCCTCCACGCTGAATGTGCGATAAAGCACGCCCAAGAGGACCACCCCAACTGGTGATGCAGACATACTGAAGTCCTGCCATGGCACCATGCCTTCAGCCAGCTTCTGTGCATACCCTATTAGGGGTGAACCATTGGCATCCACCGATGCCCAAAAGAACATGGCTACATAAGCGATGGTCAACACGACCATCAGCAAACCTAACACATTCCTAAAAAAAGATTTCATAGTTTTCCACCTATTTATTTATAATTAATTACTTATTGCTCGTTTGATTAACAAAAGCCATCAAGAACCATTCTGCTAATGTCTACAGCCATCAACAAATATTTACTGGATTTATTTCTGCGCATTTACTCCGCATTTCCTTTCACCGTCATATTGTTTTCGTTACCATTAACGTTAGCGTTGCTATAAGCGTTCTTTCGCCGGACATCCGATAACCGTGGCACCATCAGGCACATCGCGTACTACGACAGCACCAGCACCAACGACAGCCCAGTTCCCAATCTTAATTCCGGGTATAACCACAGCACCAGCACCAATCCAACTCCCCTCCCCCACTTCAACATTGCCGCACAACGTAGCATGAGGAGAGATATGAGCGTAGTCAGCAATCTGACATTCATGGTCAATGCTTGCCCCAGTGTTCACGATGCAATGTCGTCCAATCTGTGCACTATGATTGATAATCGCCCCAGCCATTACCACCGTTCCTTCGCCAATCAGCGCATGAGGCGACACCACTGCCGAAGGATGCACAGCGGTTCCAAAAACGCCGGTTTCATCGGCAATCTTCTCTACAACTCGCTTCCGAATTGCATTATTCCCTATACTAACGATAACCGGGCTCTCCCCATGATACTCATGCCGCACCGCCATGCCACATAACCCCGTCACTGCAGGGTTATCATCGAACAACCCTTCCACTGTGAGGCCCATCGCCTCCACAATATCCATTATCACGCGGGCATGCCCGCTGGCGCCGTATAGGAACATATTTATTGTTTTATTTGATAAAGGGTATATCCCTGAATAAATGTTTTATATATATTGTAATTCTGGTCTAATATGTCTTGAATGCAAGCCTTATATCCATAGTACCTGACTAATATCCATTTCGGTTTTCTCTTTTGATACTCTGTCCGTATCTTTTCGATCAATGAGTCACCTTCTCGCATGCACCCCGAATAGACAATAAAGAAACGATGTGCGGGTTTTAATGAGGTATAAACATATATATCCGGAATGAGGTCAAATCCGACAAATGAGTCGTGTTCTGATGCAGGAATACATTTTTCAACCTGTTTGTAAAATGCTAAGTCATTTGATTTACACCCTCGATCTAGCTCTTGCCATGTCTGCAGACAAAAGATGATAACGACCATTGTAAACATTACGCCCCAATACCACGTAGAAGATAATCGGGACTGTCCCCTTATCAGTTCATCCAACAGGAAGACAACTAAACAGAATATTGAGATAGATGACACACTATATGTACTTCTTGCAAAAGTCTGGCTAATAAATACCAGCGTAACTACCGATGCAACGAGCAGGACAATAGCCAATCGCCTTGAGTTATGATGAAAGGCAACGGTTAAAACACCTATAATAATAGCGATGAAATATACGGCATAAGAAAAAACAAAACTCCCCACTGCATAGGTTGAATAATAAGATTGAAACCGACTATGTTCTACGAACTCTATATTATGCAGGAAAGAAGCATACCACATTTCCGACAAACCACCTTTTACATAGAAATAGATTAGGAAAGGAAGTATGAAAATCCCCAGTCCTGTGATGCATATAATGCTATGTTTCACAACATCCTTCCACCTACCATCATATATTAAAAAAGTTGCTACGGCTAATAATGACCCTATTATCGGCAAACAATCAGAGAACCTCAACAATAATCCACACCCAATTGTAATCCCAAATATCGCACTGCTTGTCCATGGCAAGTCTTCTTGCGGATAGTTCTTCAGCCATTTATACAACAGATAAAAAGAGAAACACTGAGGAATCAGCAACCATTCTGCCGGATTATTATTGACGGACATGTTTGATAACCATAGCAGCGCAGCTGTTGAACCTAAGATAGAAGCGAGAAATCCATAGTGAATTCTGAAAGTCTTATAGATTACATAAAGCGCCAATGAAAGATTAATCACTTGTAAAATGAAAACACCATGTTTTCCGCCATATAGCACCCCCCCCATGGCGTTAATGAAATAAAGCAAAGGTCCTTTATTATCCCACAGATCAAGGTATGGAATCAGTCCTTCTGTCCATCCCTTACCAATTAGTTGGTAAATGCCCGAGTCATCCATAAAAGGAACTGGGTAAAAGGGCGATGTGGACGAAGAAAAGACAAATAAAAACACAAAAGACGCCAGAACCAAATATAGGAAAACCAACAAAGTATCCATTATCACGCGGGCATGCCCGCTGGCGCCGTATAGGAACATATTTATTGTTTTTTGTGATAAAGTATATGCCCATATGGAAGCAAACACTCTATCTGATATTGTTTATCCAGAATATCTTGGATATAATTAGCATATCCCGACTCTCTTACTAACACCCAACTCGCTTTACCCCGTGCATACTCATTTCTTATCCTATCCCTCAATGTATCATGTGGATTCTGAACATATGTGGATATGGTTACGAAAAATCGATGACATGGTTTTAAAGAGGTGTAATAGTATATATCTGGTAGCGTGTTGAACGCCACAAAAGAAGAACGTTCATCTAAAGGGATATGTTTCTCAACGATACGATAAATGGGCATATACGGATTGGATAACCGGTCACGAGTCCATACCTGCCATGTTTGGAACGCGAATGCACAAACCAGACACAGACTCATCGCTTTCCTTACCATCATCTGCACACATTTTGAGCTTTCTTGCATAAGACACTCCAGCCCCAACAACATAATTACAAAGAACGGCAAGGAGGAAGTACCATAGCGCCCACTTGCATACGTGTTAAATAAGAAGAACAGCATTCCTGCTGAAACAACCAACCATATACAAGCCTCTCTGCGATATTCTCGTTTGAGGAATAATACCATAATGCTTACCACAAAAGTCCCGATATAACAAAGGAACGAAAGGCAGAAACTGATAATTGCATAAAGAGAATACGATTGGAATGTGCTTTGTGAAACATATTCCAAGTTATGCAGAAACATCGCATACCACATCTCATCCAATGCCTGATGAGCATAGAAATACAACATAAATGGCAACAATACAACGACAAAAGCGCCACTCGCAATAAAAGAATGTCTAACAACAATCTTCCACTCTCCGTCAATCATTAGCATCAAAGCAGAAGCGAAAAGAGCCAATATTAATGAGAAACAATCTGATACGCGCAGTAAAAGTCCACACGCGATCGTCGCTCCATACACAATCGCGCACCTATCTGAAGGGCTTTGCTTTCGCTGTTTATACGCGTCCAGCCATTTGAAAAACAGATAGAACGACAAGGACAACGGAACCAAAAGCCACTCACCAGGATCATTGTTTACCATGGTATTGGACAGCCAGAATAATGCCAAAAGTGTAAATGTCAATGCCCTCTTCTGAGATAACCTAAGGCAAAACAGTCTATATACAATCCAAAGAGCACAAGTCAGGTTGATGATTTGAAACAGGAATACCCCCATTTTATTACCTGTCAACAAGAATCCCAGTGCATTAATCAAATAGAGCAATGGTCCTTTGTTGTCCCATAATCCCACATAAGGAAGCACACCTTCTGACCACCCCTTCCCAATAAGCTGGAACAATCCAGAATCCGATATAAACGGCTCTGAATACAAAGGACTCGTTGAGATTGAAAACAGCAATAAGAATATTATCGACATCGCTGTCAACAATAAACTTCCTGAAAAGGTTTTCATCCCGAACATTAAATGATGGTTGGAAAAGAGCAGTCCTGATTTTAGAGATACACGAATCGAGTTATTTCAAGATATCCAACGTTCGTGTAATAGACTCTTTAGCATTATAATGAGGCGACCATCCCAACTGTCGAATGCGACTATTATCGAGAATTGCCTTTGTTGCAACAGAATACCCCTTACGCTCTGTCTCATCCGGTATGTCAAAAACAATTTCTTTTCCTGCCCACTGAGCACAATATCCTGCGAAATCTCTTAAATGTAAATTACACAGTTCATTTGAGACGTTATAAGCGCTTCCACATTCACCATAAGCAAGCACATACAACATCGCAACAACGGCATCTGCGACATAAATGTAAGAGAAATACTGATCGCCCTTACTTTTCAACACGATGTCTTCACCATGCAACGCCTTGATGATAAATTGAGAAGAAGCCTTGGTATCCGACATCAACATTGTCGGTCCAAAGATACGACAGAGACGGGCAATTTTAACATTTGCTTCCCTTTCTGCGATATACGATTGGCATAGGGATTCACTCAAACGCTTAGATTCCGTATAACAAGAACGTGCATTGCCCAAATTAAGGTTTCCTGTGTAATCTTCCGTGAATGAATCATTGCCACGTGCATTACCATACACCTCCACAGTGGATGGATAAAGCACAACAGCTCCGCATTCAATTGCTTTCCGTAAGGCAAACTCAGCCCCTTTCACGTTAATCTCAATAGTCTCTACCGGATATCGGGAATAAGCTAATGGATGCGTATTGGAGGCCAATGGGATAATCACATCTACTTCCAGACTATCAGGAAAAGGCTGACGAACATCCTGCTCAATAAAGACGAAATGACAATCGTCATAAAATTCACCCAATCGCATAAAGGCCTTATCTTTACTACGACCCACAGCATACACCATGATATTTGCATTATCACGGTTTGCAAGCATGATAGCATCAATCAAACAGCAACCCACCATTCCTGTAGCGCCAGTAACCAGAAGACGCTTTCCATGTAAACTCTTGAAAGCAGTAGACGCTACAATTTGTTGCAGATCCGCTATATACAAATCATTTTTTTTGTTCATTACTTCAACCAGGTATCTTTGTCAATTTTCAGATAACCCTTGAACATCTCAAGATCATCTTTTGTTGTTAATTTAATATTTTTGTCTGATCCTGCTGCAAAATGGAGACGCTCTCCAAGCTCCACCATCATTGTATTGGTATATGACGAACCATAAATACCGATCCCTTCTTCAAACGCTTTATGATAGGCCCAATCCAGTTTACCAAATCGATATGCCTGTGGTGTACTCACGCGCCTAAGCGTTTCACGAGGTATGTATTGAGTCGTGGTTGTCTCATCATCTTCACTCACGACAAAGATTTGCTCATTATAGGGTAAAGATGTAACACCATTACCAAACTCTTGAGCTTTTCGTATGACGTCAGTTAGCACCGTATCATCCACGAGCGGCCGTATCCCATCATGAATTACTACAATGTCGTTTTCCTGGCATTTTCCTTCAAGAGCGAATACACCATTACGTATGCTTTCTTGTCCGCTATCGCCTCCATCAACGACCCATTTCAGTTTCGAAACATTAAACTGCCTTGCATAAGCCCATGCTATTTCATGCCAACCCTTGATGCACACCAAAATGATTGTATCAATCATTGGATGACGCTGAAAGCCTTCTAACGTATAGATAAGCACTGGCTTATCATACACGTTGATAAACTGTTTGGGGATATCCTGCCCCATTCGATTGCCGGAACCTCCGGCGATCACAAGTGCGATATTAGCCATATCTCAAAATTATTATGTAAAATTGATATCCTTATTTGAGGAGCAAAAATATTACTACTGAAATAAAAGTTGACTTTTAACTATACAATGATCGCTTAACTTTGTATCATCAATAACATCCATGCTTTGAATAATAAATCCTTTAGTGATTATATTATCTATTGCATGGTTAGGCTTTGATGCTGGGTATGTACTAATAGTTCCAAGCAAACCGCCATTAGCCAACAAGAAACCGGCATCGGCAAAGGCCTGAAACTCTTCAGTGTCTGAAACGTTATAGTCTGCACAGATGATCACATAAGAACAATCCTTAAAATCCTGAATTAAGGCCTGAATCTGACTGGCCCTGCAATTTTGGCCTATCTTCCCTTGATTAAAATCAAGATGTGTTTCAACAAAAATGACTTCATGCCCGTTGATAGGCAACTTAGACACTATATAATAACGATGTTGTAAACACTTCTCAAAGGAAACCACCTTGCTACCAGTCGATGGAGTGCGTGAAAAGATGGCATTGCAATAGTAAGACTACTTAGAACCAATGATGCTATTAGGATAGTTGCCAAATATGTATGATGATGTTTGCTCTCAGCCGTGAGAGAATGTGGGATTATACTCACATACTCCGAAGACATCAGCTTCTATCGAATCATTTAATGACCGATATAAAGAAGCCATTACCTCTGACGCTTCTGCTGCAATAGTAGGGTTATCAGATTTTCCTAACGCGAAATGGCCGATATTCCAATGAGCTATGGTCAAAGTGTCTGTATAATACCTCTGCGGATTATCAGGTTCAGACATTTCTTCCAAAAAGTCATCCATGCTGTTACTGCAGCAGTAACGGCCATTAAGCAAGATAGTAAAAGAATCGGAAAGTAGCTCATGGAATCTTTATTTGCCATCGATGAAATTGAGAAGATATAACAATTACACAAATGAAACATACTACAACATACAGCAATGGGTATGCACAAATAAAGCTATGTCCCCTAGGCAACTCATATATTGCCATCATTGCTAGTCTCTGATAGATATACAGAGGGAATAAGTTTTGCCCCATCCATTGCAACCACTTATTGTTGGATTCTATCTTCATCATCAGAAGCACTACAATCATAGCAAATGATATAGACTCCATGTTGTATGTTAACCCTTTCAGAGGATAAGGTATATAACTCAAAATAAGGAACAATATAAGAGAAGTGAATAAGCATTTATAATAATCTGGCAGTATAATATTTTCCGCCTTATCTTTAACTACGGAAAAAAGCATTCCAAATGGAAAACAAAGCATAGTATTATACCAATAAGACTGCTTATGATATGACAAGATAATGATAGTTATAATCGTAAAAATGAAAACAGGAAATAATAAATATATATATACACTTTCTCGTGCGAAATAGCTATTATAGAAACGTAAGGCAAAATAAGACAAAAAATAGCATAGTAAAATACAAAAGATATACCAATTGCTATTCCCCACACTATCCCAAGCAATGAATGACAATACTACTTGCTTTAAGTGCATTGTCTTTCCCAACAAGAGATTGAGAACGACGAAACAAAGTACTGCCACATCAAAGTTGAGAAGAGTCGTGAGAATTCGTTTCTTAGGCATAGTAGAGACATATCCTCCACCTTTCTTCTTGAATGACTCCATGATGCCATAACCAGAAAAGAAAAGGAACATCACAACCATTAATTGTCCTATTGAAGAGGTAAATCTAAAATAAGCCATATCTCCCCAAAAAGTTGGGTTATACCCACTTCTAATAATATACTGATTAATATGACTAATAAAGACTAATAATATGAAAAATCCTTTTACCGAATTGCATCGGTCAATGGCTAAATAATCTATATTATAATCTTTATGAAATCTGAGTCCTATAAGACAAAAAAAGAATAAAACTATATATACTAGAACTAACATATAACACGCCTTTTAAAAACTATAGTTCTCCAATAGGAATTCCGCATAAGAATATGCAATAAGTTTCATTCCCAGTGAATTGGGATGGACGGAATCAAGCATGTATTAACCCGAAGGATTATCTATTCCACACTTATCCATATTAACATACAGACATTTATAATCATTAGCAATCTTCTCAATACAACTATTCGCCTTTGATATACTCCAACCTTTTGAATTATTTGAATATTTACCTTCCAGACGAGGTAATATAGATGACAACAGAATAGTGCTTTCCTTATACCTGGACTTAATCCTTTCCACCATAGTAGTATAAGCTCCAATAAATGTTAATGTATCTACTGAAGGATATTTCCCTAACTCAGAAGGGTGAAGTTTCCAGTCATTTGTTCCTCCTATTACAAAAATAATATCAGGAACTCCATTATGTCCTAAAGAATCAATCCTGACATTTGAATAGAAATATGAATTAGCATTGTCTTTACCAGTATACGTAACTGTAGAACCTGACCATGATGCATTTGATAAAAGTTCTGCTCCAGTAATTGATGAAAATTGCATCCACCACGTATCCTTAAAAGCAAAATGCTTTGACGAATAGTAATTCCTAAAGCCTAAAGATATATATCCACTATATGTAGATATAGAATTACCTAATACAGAGAATGTCTTGCCTTGAAGAAAGGGATTCTCTATTTCAACAGTTGTGGAGTCTGTATGAATAATATCTACATCAAACATAGAATCCTCCGCTGATGAGCATGAGGAAAGAATAAGCGTATTAAAGATAAAAAACAAAAACAAAATGACCTTCTTCTCCATAGCTACCAATTATCTTAAAGGTATTTGCAGTAAACTAACTTTCCTCAAATAAAATAACAGCAACAAAGTGGAGAAAAACACTAATAGCAAGACAAAACCATCTGCTATTATGTTTGCACTCATTAAAAGTAAGGCTATCACATATAATAAGAGAGAATGATACATATAATAAAATAAGACATTCTTTCCTTCAATGCAAAAAAGATTTATAACCTTTGATGGCACAAGTTTAATAAAGCCTATTGATAAGAATAGAGAAGATATAAGAAAAACGATTCTTCTAATAACATCGAATAACGAATTATATGGAGCGCGTCCCAAAATGTCTGTACTAACCTTAATATCTAAAAAAAGTACTGGAACTAATAATAAAAAATAATGCCACTTTACTTTATCAATTATTTCTAACCACCTATATTCTCTCGCATAATAACCAATAAAAAACAAAGGCATAAAAGTAAATAATCGCTGAAGTGCCAAGAAATTAGATACCGGGATAAAACCTCCCAATATTGATATAAGCGAAGATATAGAAATAATATAAAAGGGGTTATCTAGATATTTACTAGGTATATATTGTAATAATATGCGCCATAAGATCAGGCAATGGATATACCATAAAGAAAAAGATGGATAAAAGAAACAAGTGTAATCTAATTGTTTATTGTTTAATAAATCTATAGCTATCCAGACTATATGAAAAAGCAAATAAATCCTTATAAGTCTAATAATCGACACCCAAAAAGGATTACTCTCTTTCTTTCTACTGAAAAAACCAGAGATCATAATAAACAAAGGCATATGAAATAAATAAATAACATGACTAAGCCTTCTTACTAGCATTACTGAGAAACTAGCTTCATCACAGATAGTAAATTGTCTTAGGTGCCCAAAGACAACAAGTACTATTAGCACATATTTTATTCCATCTAATCTAGTATCTCTTTTTTGCTCTTGATATGCTCTCATAAAAACGGAAGATATCTAAATACTATAGTTACTCTCCTAATATAGCTTTAATTATATTATCAGATGCAGAATTACCATCGGGAGGAAGCAAATAATCATTATAGAATCGCTCACGTGCCTCCTTCATTTCATCCTTACCTTCTATCACATTATTAATAAATGACTCTATGTCTTCTTCACAACGACTTTTGTAATGTAGGTCAAAAGCCATCTTCCCAAAATCATTCAAATCTTGATGATTCTTATCATTATTTATTAAATACAATACAGGTTTTCTGGTATAGTGATATTCTACCGTGAAAGTACTACAATCATGAATTAATGCGTCTGAATGCATAAAAAGCCCCACATACTCACCCAACTCTAATTGAGTATTTCTACCATTTCTCCATTTCGCATAATAACTATCCGCTTTCTCATGGCCCCATATTTCATATAACTTAGTTAACAAAACGGGATGCGGTTTAAAAGCAATCTGAATACTATCATGATACTTATCTGCAATATCTAACATATAATCACAATAAGATAGGAATGTTGAATAGTAAATTGCAGATCCACTAACTATAGTATAATGAGGAGCCCAAATAATTCTTTTTTTTCTTTTATCTTGTGTTTTCCAAGGATTATAAAATTCAGACTTGGGTCGTAAGAAAATATCAGTTATTGGCAATCCTGTAATAATACAATTCCTCCCTCCATTAGTCATATAATAAGAAACTCTTCTCATTGCTGCTTCATTTTCATAATAAACCTGCCAGCAGAAATTCAATAACGGTTGGTTTAAAATCCATTCGTTTTCTACGCAATGAAAACCATACGTTACATAGCAAAAAAGTGATGATAAATTATACTTATAACTTTTATTTTTATCAATAATTCCATTGTAAGGTTCTTGATAAAAAATAATATCAGGTTTAATAAAGTCTGTTATCTTGTGTGATCTTTCCAATAAATGGTAATTATATCTTTTATCATTAAGATACTTTTCTAAAACAACCAACCCATTATTATCATAATGGATATAGGGGACGACATATATCATAGGATTACATCTAGGATGGTTCATCATCGCAAGATACAAACGCTCCGTCTTCCATTTTCCTAAATCTGAAATAAGAAAAGCGACACTTATAACTTTTTTATTTCGGAGCATACGTTCTCTTAATGGAAGATAAAAGGTCCTGTATATCCATACAAAAACTTTAAGTAGACATAGTATTAGTTCTGCTCTCATTCTCTACTTAATCTTGGTAATACAAAAGGAATGAATAAATACTTATAAACAATTTGATAGATTGGGAATAGCTCATTATGACGAATCAAAAATTCTATTATTTTAGTATATCGACTTTTAGCGTTTCCAAATGGGAGAAGTTTCATTCCTTTTAGTTCTCTTATAATGCCATTAAATTCTTTTGTTGACAAATCTGAAGACAATACTCTACTCATGAAAGAGCGCATAACAGATTGAAACAATGCCTCCATATTTGTAGAATTATATTTCTCTTGGAATATAACATTAAGTTCCGAAATGTAAGAAAACAATTTCATATGACTACTTATACAACGTCTCAAATGTTCATTATCCCGATTTTTGGTTGCTTGGTTATTTCCATCATAAATGATATACCTGTAAATGCACGATGAGACTATTCTTACCTTAGGATTCTTTGACCAAACTTGAAGGTTAAAGTAAAGATCCTCACTATAATTCATTTCCTGAAATTCCACTTCATAACTCTTTATAAAAGCCTTTCTAAATATTTGGTTTACTACAAATGTAGGCCAATGATACTTCAAATAATCTATACCAAAACCATCATATACGATTTCGCCCAATATATTCTCTATAGGCAAATGATTCTCGTCAAAATCATTGATAGTAGATGTACGAAATGCTAAAATATCGTATTCACATGAAAAGTAATTATCCAATAAATATCTAAATCCCCCAGGTATCAAATAATCATCAGCATCCATAAAATACAGATAATCTCCTGAGGCCTCTAAAATCCCTAGATTTCTTGCTTTAGACACTCCCTCATTTATTTTAGTAAACACCTTAATAAGCCCTGGATACATATTTGCGTATATATTGCATATATCCAAAGAATTATCTGATGAACCATCATTTATCAAAATGAGTTCATATTCCGCATCAATTAACCCCTGACTTAATACTGAGTCAATTGTCCTACCTAAGACTTTTTCCGCATTATATATTGGAATGATAATTGAAATTTTCATCACATTTATCCTCTTAGGATGTTTGTATAGAAAGCAAATGCATAGAACAGCAACAGTGCGAATCCCGTCATGCGCTCATGATTTGTCCAAAATCGCTGTTTCATAAAAGGATAAATCAAGACAATAGGCATGATGAACCAGGAAATCTGAGCGAAACGATTGGAATAGGACGCACGAATAACCAAGACCCAGAAGGCATTTGTAATCAAATAAATGTTGTATATCCAATGGTAATACTCATCTTGAAATTTTCGACGGAAAATAAAATAATAGCCAACCAAAACGGCCATTGAACTAAATATCAAGAAGTCCCATCTGAAACCAATAACAACTGTGGCCCCCTCTTTTCGTAAAATTTCAGCAGCATCTGTTTGTGTCAAATAATCTGAAAGACGGTCATCACCTGATGTCAAGTTTAGACGTGCTATCCAGTACTGAATCCCAAAACCTGCAAAATAGGATGCAATCACGCTGAGAATCCAAGCCGTCAAATAGATATAGCTATTCTTTACGAACCAAGCTAAACCTGCAGCACCAATCATGATATAAGTGGACTTATGCATTCCTGTCGCCAAGAAACAGAGTAATAGAGCAATTGGAAGTTTTTCGACATAGGTTAAGGCAAGGATAAAAAGGGAGGCCCCTAACCCATTACGGATTCCATTCACACCATACTGCCAGAAGAAGAACATGGAGAGAATGACCAAGAATGGTATATAATACTGCCGCCCAAACATTCGTACCATAGCGACCCACAAACACCCCACATAAATAGCAGCACAGACTAAATAGAAAGTGGTGACATCCGCATAATGTGAGATACCTCTCATCATCACATTATAGAAGAGCCACTCACCTTTCCACGTCCATTTAAAGGGGGCTGTGGAAGCTGCTGCTCTCCAAAAGCTTTGGGTGTAATTGACGGTATCACCAAAAGGACCTGTCGGATTACGATAGCCTATATAAAGAATAATAGCAACAGCCACAAAACATCCCCATGCCGCATTCAATCGCTCATTACTCTGTGTGAAGATAATTGCTCGCGAACATTGATAGAATGCTAATAGAACTAAAAATAGGATAAACAGATTAAAATAATGGGTGTACTCGTAAGTAGGAATAAATGAAAACATAACAATATAACGAAAACGTTAACGGGAACTAGGATGATTATGAACTATAAGTCGAACGAAAAAAATGAGAAATCTGACGATAAAACATTATGCATAGGAACTAACGGAGTTATAAGACATCTGTGACATTTATTAAACTTAATATTTGTTTATACCTTAAAGATGACTACTTGAGGGCAACATTAAACATTTCATAATACTGCGTCATTACCTCTATTGCGTCTTTTCGTACGACTCTTGTAGGAGAGCCTGCAACTATGACATTCGGTGGTACATTATCTGTGACGGTAGAATTTGCGAGAATAACAGCACTATCACCAATACTAATATCACCTAAAATTACTGCAGAGGGGAATATGACAACATTATCTCCAATTACTGGAGAACAGCCATTAATAAACTCTTTTCCTATAGATACATTTTGATGAATAGAACAATTCTTACCAATAATCGTATTTTTGCTTATAACAATACCTCCATAATGCATCATTCTAAAACCTCCTCCAATTTGGGTACCAAGTGGTATTTGAATCCCATACCAATGTGAGTAAAAAGAATAGATGACCCTTACGATTTTCAGAAAGATTATGTTATAATAATTAACGTTATACAACAAATAACTCCCGACTCTAAACCAAAAGGTAAAGTGCCTATTGATTTTTGAAGTTTCCCATGAAGTTTCCTCTTTATTAAACCTCTTATTATCTGCTTTAAGAACGTCTTTTAATTCTTTAAATGATTTCATAAAATGAAATAATATCTGATGCGCTTAGCGCACTATAAATATAAGGGTTAGCCGATGGCTAGAAATCGAACAAATAGTTAAAAATCAAACAAAGATATAAGCGCGGAGCGCCTAGTTTTCGTTCTTCAAGCCTTAAGCGTCGCTTTGCGCCGAGCGATCGTTATCGTTCGCTCGACCTCGGTCGCTTCGACACCTCGAAGAACGTTATCGTTAATAACATTATCCTTGCAATATTCCAATCACAGGAATGAGCACATTCGTGAAGAATGCAAAGGCATAGAACACCAATATGGCCACTCCCGTCATCAGCTCATGGTTCGGGAAGAACCTCTTCTTCATGAACGGATAGATAAGTACCACGGGCATGATGAACCATGAGATCTGGGCAAAACGATTGCTAAACGCCGCGCGTATCACCAACACCCAAAACGCATTGGTTAGGAGATAAATATTGTAGAGCCAATGATAATACTCGTCCTGGAACTTTCGTTTAAAGATGAAGTAATACCCGACAGCAACCGCTATAGCACTATATGCAAGGAAATCCCATCGGAAACCCATATTGACGTGAACCCCCTCCCACCGCAATAGCTGATCGGCATCTGTTGTCATATAATAAGAAAAACGCGCATCTTCACCAAACAGACTTAATGCGCCTAAATAATTCTGAATCGTATTTCCTGAAATAAATGAGGCGACAACGGCAGTCACCCAAAGCCATAAATAAAGTTGACTATTCTTCAAGAACCATGCTATTGTTGCAGCCCCTATCATTAATATAACAGATTTATGCACCCCCAAAGCAATCAAGAAAAGAAAGAACATAATGGGCAAGTTATCCACAAAAGTGAGTGCCAGAATAAACAACGACGCTCCCATCCCGTTACGGACGCCATTCACTCCGTAGGTCCAAAACGTGAACATACTCAATATCACCAAAAAGGGAATATAATAATGGTCCCCAAATACACGTACCATAGCCAGCCACAACGAACCCACATAAACAAACGAACAAGTCAGGAAGAATACAGATATCTCACCAGTAGTTTTAGCTAAAAATCTTTGAAGATTATAAAACAAGAAATCGCTGCTTCCGCCCCATATAAAATGAACGTTTCCATGAGCCGCAGCCCAGAATCCTCGCGCATAATTCACAGTGTCACCAAAAGGGCCATGTGGATTCCGGAATCCCATATACAAAATAATAAATGCAGCTACCAATGTACCCATACTTGAGTTAATGGAAGATGCTTGCTGGCTAAAAACATTTCCACGGACACACTGAATGAAAGAAAAGAATATAAGTGTCATGACCAAAAGGTCAAAACACAACGTATAGTACTTTAGTGGAATGAAATCGAACATTATCAGTCTCTTTCAAAGTATTTCGAAGGGACGAAAAAGTCCGTAAAGAAATGCCGTTCACGCTTGTCCTCTGGGGGTATCTGCATATAATTCTGATAAAGATTGGTCAAATACGCTTTGACATTTGCAGGCAAGAAGACTGTCATCCCTTCAAACGTTCCTGTTGCCACGGGCAGAAAAACGGATGGAGGAAAAGTCTCTCCATCATATAATTTACGGCCAGTTGGTATTCCCACTAATTCATCCGATTGGACATTCCTAACAAACGAATCATACCAATATACCCACTTCCTATGACTAATGACCGAGCAACATTTGCCAAGTACCCTCCGCAAAAACACAAAGACACGCAACGCAAGTGTTGAATGATAGAAGCTATCATCAATTGCTGAACGTTGTTTCGACTCTGCCACTACATTCGTTATAAGTCTAATCGTATTAGCAATAAATCCTCTCACTTTTCGAACAAGCTTAATATTTGACATCCCTTCGATTGGGAAGATATCAACAAAACACTCTTGAGGATAAAGAGTGCCATCTGTCCCAAGCCCTTTCATTAAGGTGCCTTTCATATATACTTTCAAGAACATTGTTCCTGAATCCGTATTCTTGTTGGGATAAGATATGAAAAAGTTATCCCCTAATGCACCTTTCTCACAAAGATTGATGAACGATTCATAATCTTTTCGAGGCATCAACAAGTCTAAATCATCATCCCAAGGTATAAAGCCCTGATGCCTCACTGCACCCAAACAAGAGCCGCCGCCCAACATTTGCACCAAATTATTTTCAGCACAAACAGAGGCAATTCTTTGATAAATGTCTAATAAGCAACGCTTCAATGCCGCAGACTCTTCTTGGGACAACTCTTTTAGAAAAGAGTTTTTCTTAGCAGCAGTATTCAATATATCTTTATATGCATTACTCATAGTCCAATTCCATTAACTTTCAAATAATAATCCTGAAGTTTTTTTGCAGAAAGTTGTACACCATAACCAGCCTCAGATAAAGAGTTCAAAGGAGATTCACGATGTCCAAGATTCTGTGCTGCAACCTCCAAACATCTGTTAGCCCATTCTTCCGCGGGTTCTGACAGACTATGCCATTCTACCAAAGGCGTCACTGCGACTTCCCGAGATATCGCATCCGAAATGACACAGGGCAAACCAGATGCCTGAGCCTCTATCACGCTGACAGGCAAACCTTCCCATAGAGAGGGGAAAAGGAACACATCCGAAGCCATTAATAGTTGAGGAATATCATGACGCACACCTGTCATAATAATCCTATCGGACAGTCCTTCTCTGCTAATCTCATCTTGATATGTGTTTGATAATTCGCCTGTACCCACCCAAAGACAAATTGCATGATTATCTTTTTCAATGATTTCCTTGAAGATTTGTAGAATCATGGATGGATTCTTTTGAGTAGTTATGCGCCCGACATGAATGACAACCAACTGTTCAGGATGAATTCCCAGCTCTCTCCTTTTAGCAGTTCTTTCATCAGCCTTAAACATGAAATTATCCAATTCTATCGCATTCGGGAAATTTCTATATCGGGCACTTTTCACCGCCTTTCTCCCAAATCTTGCGATACCAGCCTCGGTAGAACAACCGAATAATTGTTTCGCTACAAAACGAGTCGGCCATGAAAATAATGAATAGAAAACATTATGGAGTGAATGCGTAGGAGCACTTGCTGAATGGGAATGAGCTATAGTGAAACATCCTACACGATTGGCTTCATGAAGATAAATCGCAGCTGTTGAACCGATATGACCATGAACAACATGATATTCAGAATGCGACTTAAAGAACCTACGCCATGACCTACAATATGAGATAAGATTATACACCTTGAATCGAGGCACACGGTAAATCCGACCGCCCAACTGTTCGATTTCATCGTCAAACTGGCAATGCTCCTCAGTATGAACCATAAAATCTAATTGAACACGCGAACGATCCATCTTACGATATAAATTCATAATCATTGCTTCTGCCCCACCTCGGTTCATCTTACCGAAGACTTCAAGGATTCTTATAGGTCTTTTCGATGCGTCCATATTGATAGCATTCAATATTAGAAATTCATTGTCTTATGATGTCTCACCTTATGCTTAGTTACAAAATACAGGATAGTCCCTGGGATGACAGCAAGAAAAGTAAGTCCTGGGCAAGGATTATTGAACAGTTCCTCTACTTTTCTAGCTCGAATACAATGCGAAACATAGTGGATACATGTACGATACCGACTTTTCAATGTCTTATAATAACGCATGTGAACCTTGCGAAGAAACATGAAGCCATTGGGATTATTCCAATACTGCCTATACATACTAAAGCTGGAACCATCCAATTGATAATCCACGATGACTAATGGTTTGTTCAAGGTTAACAATTTATAATCCTGATCAATCAATAGGTATTTATATCCTAGACTGAAATACCGTTCACCCTCAAATCGAGGATACTCCGGATATTTCTGAATAACTTCTGTTCGATAAACGAGTTTCTTATCCCCTCGACCACCACGACCATAAAAGCCATTGAGCGTTGTCTCTGTCAAATCTTGCGGGAATTCGGTCCCAATCAGACCTCCTCCGTCGGCGTAATCCAGTCCAACAATACCCGCATACTTATCACTGCCTTTATTCTTCCACAATTCCAAGATTTGCTCTACGGCATCATCTGGCATATAGTCATCTGAGTCTATGCAGGTGTTCAGCTCTGTATGGATGTTTCTATATGCCGTATTATGCGCTCCATGCATCCCTTGATTATCTTGGTAGATATATTCAATCTCAAAGCCATTATCCCTTTGTGTCCATCCCTCGACCAATTCTTTCGTATTGTCGGAGGAGCCATCGTCAATAATGAGCCACAAGAAATCCTTACAGGTCTGACGGCACAAACTTTCATAAGTGCGCCTTATTGTATGTGCTCTGTTGAAGGCTGGCGTGAAAATGGTCAATGTCTTAGCCATAAATTGAAATCTTTATTGTTTGGATTTAGAAAATAGGCGTATATAGTTACCAAATAGCTTCGCCGTCATTCTATATCCCATCAGATGATAAAGTTTTCTTGCCCATGTGATACGAGGGAACATGTCATAATCCAACAACCACGAGAGCGCTTTCAGTTCATTTTCTAACGGCTTCCGCTCTGGTATATTATACGCATTACCCATCAAGATACAATACTCATAAGCCATACAACTATACAGAGCCTTTTGCTTCTCCACATCTTCAACATCAGCTATGCTTTTTATTGCCTCTTTAATCATCAATAAGAAATGCCAACATTTCTCCGCATTCATCGAGAATGTAGCAGAACCAGGCACATTTTTCCGGTAGACGTATGCAGCCTCATTGACTAGTCCAAATCTCATTGCACAAATCATCAGCCTAACGTACCATTCCACATCTTCCGCTATCATTCGCCCTTTAAAAAACAAATCATTATCCTGAAGGAATTTTCGTCGGATGACCTTGAAACATGGACTTGCAGGAAAGACGCCGCTTGTTGTCATCTTAAAGAACAACGAATCAGCATCATGTCCATGCATCAGTTTTTCATGATAAGTATAGGCATCTACGAACTTGCCAGATACATTATTAAGATAGCGAAAAGAGAACATGACCATGTCCAACGAGTTCCCTCTTGCCTCTTCAACACATCTACCACAAATCGTATCACCCATGATAAAATCATCGGCATCAAGGAACATCACATATTCGCCATGAGCTTGTTTTAAGCCGAAGTTCCTTGCCACAGACGCCCCTGAATGTTCAATCGTATAGGTCACGACTGTCTGCCCATATTCTCTCAGCACCTCCATCGTGCCATCAGTTGAGCCATCATTAACAACGATTAACTCAACACGCACTCCTTTCTGGGCAATGACAGAATCTATTGCTTGAGCAATAAACCTCGAGGCATTATACACTGGTATGATGACTGATAAGTCTATCATGCAGATTTCAACGTTTTCACCCTAATGTAGCCATAAAGCAACACTCCCAATGGTGCAGCCAAGAAGGTCAACAGCTTTTGTGGAGATTCGGCCAACCATCTCCGGTTTTCTATCATAATCTGAGAGGATACATAATGAATCGCATTGCGAAACTTCATCGCCAAGGGGACATCCGGACGACTCATAACTAATTTACGAAGTTCGGAGAAGCTACGAGGACTATCTACATACTGCTTGAGGATGTTATTTGTCATGCCATCTGTCTGATATTCAACGAAACACAGATTGTCATTCAGCACTAACAATGGATAGCTCACATCAATCTTATGAAACAGATAGATGGGATTGAAGTATTTCTCAACACCGAATGATGGCATAGGAGCTACAGCTTTCAATAGTTCCGTACGATGCACCATTTTCACATCCCCCTTATGATGATACTTATATCCCAATTCAATGAATTTCATTTTTTTGACGCCATCTGGGAAATATCCACCAAGAGGTCTCCCATCGCTCGAAAAATCCAATCCCAAGATACCCCCTACCTCATCAGAGTGATTATTTTCCCAAAAAACAAGGATCTTCTCAACCGAGTCATCGGGAAGCCAATCATCGGAATCGACGCACATAGCGAGTTCGGTATCCGCAAGTTCTATAGCTTTATTGAATCCAGTATGTAGTCCTCCATTCTCTTTATAGCAATACCGAATAGATATCAACCCTTCTTCCTGCCATACATTAATGAGTGTACCTGTCTCATCTGTCGAGCCATCATCAATCACCAACCAAACAAAGTCTTTGTACGTCTGACGGCACAAACTCTCATAGGTCCTCTTTAATGTATTAGCACGATTGTAGGTGGATGTGTATATCGTCAGTAGGTCAGCCATTATGCTGTGTATGGAATCTGAGCCATCTGGATGGAATCATACCCTGTTTTATAATAGTAAAGCCTATAAATGAGATTAGAGATTGATCGTGGAATCAATAATTTGATTTTATCTTTCAAGGAATCTTTTTTCTTCATCCACGACCCGACATAGTTATGTGAGCAATAGCTATTTTTATATCGTTTGGCGGCAATGAAATCACGGGAATTGAAGTAATCATAAGGAAATATATTGATGATCTCTTCCTCCCGCACAAAGTTGTTCTTATCTTCCAATAATTTGAACTTATATTTTGGCGTAAGCTGATCATGGAAAACGTATGGCAGGCCACGCATGTTAAACAAGCCGTCATCACCGATAAATGAAAGGCCCTCATACCGTTTCAAAACATCCAACAACCATGGTGTACCTTTCTCTGCACCAATGATGGCAGGCTCAAAGCAATGAACATAATCTTCACCAATGAAATATGGTAATTCCAATAGGTCATTAAAACTCTTGTATACAACAACATCAGAATCCAAATATATTCCACCAAAATGGTATAAAGCATATAACCTAATGTAATCTGCCGCAAAAGCATATTTTTTTGCCTCGAAAGCCTGCTTCACCCATGGAACACGTTCGATATCAAAGCGTTTCGTATCCCACAACCAGATTTCATAATCAGGCAGGAATTGGTGCCACGAATCTAAGCATTTCTTGATGCTCTCCGGATACTCATCACCTGAAAGCCAACAAATATGGATGATTTTAGGTATCATGATACAATAACCTATATGTTAAAAGCCTATAAGATACTTGCTGTAAGGCAACTTTGATAGGAAATGAGTAACGATATATGAAAATAACAACGTCAAAACAGACGTCACCACAATCTGGAATAAATAACCTTGAGAATAGATGAAACTACAATGCCACAACCAGTATTTCATCACAAGAATATGGATTAAATAGATTCCAAAAGTGCAACAAGAGACGTGGACTAACCATCTATGCCATTTACTGGAATCACTGAACTTCCATTTTATCTGTTGAAATAGTGAAAACCATCCAACAGACATCATTGCAGAGAATATAGAAAGATAATAATATGTATTAAAGTCCGACCTCATGTGCATCGCCTTACAAGTGGCATAAGCTATAATAGGAAGCAATATCAACAAACAAGAATAATACCACCGAAGAGGAGTCTTTATATTTCTACGAAGATAATACCCCAAAACGAAATACCCTAAGTAGCCTCCGAAATAGCATAAAACACTATAGTAACCATAAGGAATCTTGGTATATCCACTAATGATTGGTAAGAAAAGTGTAATCCCCCAAAGAGCCAAAAAGACATGAAGTTCTTTTTTACTCGCCTTATCCAACCAGGGTGAGATGACCGGAGCAAACAGATATAGCCCAATCAACACATATATAAACCAGAAAACATGCGTACCTTGAGGGGCTAATGGAAGTAATATCAAAGACTTTATCAGATATCGAGGATGTATTTCATGACTAATATAAAAAACAATGATATAAATAAGGCTCCAGAAAAATGTCGGAAAAATAACCTTTGACAACCTACTCTTATAGAATTGTTCCGAGGATACTTTAACAGGTAAAAGCAAGGCTCCGCTAACCATATAGAAAAGGCCTATTGCTGGGTATGTAAGAAAGCTCAAAGCTGAAAGAAAAGGCCCTGGAGCGCCCAAATTTGGCATTGGCGCATGTTGGAGAACCACCAAAGCACAAGCAAATATTCGAATTAGGTCCAAATAAAGAATCCGTCCGGAACTCATCGCATTGAAATAATCTGGATTGTCAAATCAGGGATACTACTCTAACTGGCATGAAATCTCACCAGAAGTCATACTTTACTTGGAACAGCTCACGGAATATGCTTGCTTACCGGCAGCGTTATATTTCATGATGGTGAAACTAACACTTGTACCATCCTGAGTATAATGGGTCAGCGTCTCACTTTCACTCGAGATTTTGAAACCCGCAGTTTCAATTTGTTGTTTCAGTGTGGTGATGTTCTCCTCAGAGAATACATCCAACGATAACACACCATCCTCTTCACTATAGGAAATGACGCTACTCGTCTTTACGTCTGCTATAGAGGTCACTCGATTCATCTGATCCATAGTCACGCCCTTAAAGAATGCACGCATCACCTTGGATTTGCCACCACGGAATTTATAACCTCGCTTCTCTAATACCAATTTCACGCTATCCAGCCTCTCTGGCTTTGCAAGTTCAATCATTTCATTCACCGTTATAAACGGCAATTCTTTCTGCTCTTGGGCAGAAATAGTCAGACAACTGCAAATTGTCATCATAACCAAAAACATAAATCTTTTCATAAGCGGTCTCAAAATTTGGACAAAAAAATGATTATGTATATCTTTATGATATTTAGGCTTCAAGGGCAGGTCTTTCTTCAATAAGGGAATAAACCTTTTCAACTTCCTTGACATTCCCATAATCATGATTACGAAGATTCTCACTTATCACCAATCTTAAAGAAGTATCCTCGATGAAATCAGTAATTTCTGCAGCACATTGCATATTTTCCAACGGTACAATAATGCCATCCTTACCGTCTTGAACCTGACTCTGAGCCGTCGCATAGTTAGTCACGACGACAGGCTTGCACAGCATCTGAGCCTCTCGTACGGTAACCGAATTCCCTTCGAAACGAGAAGGCTGTACATAGATATCGCAGGATTTCATATAGGGATAAGGATTAGACTTCTTTCCCAAGATGATAACAGTCTTCTCCATCTCTGCCTCAGCAATACGTTGGCGAATCAACGCCTCATCACCGCCATAGCCAATTAAGTACCACTTAACGTTAACGCTAACGGGAACGTTAACATCCTTTCCACGCATCTTATTTCTCAAATTTAAAGCGTTAGTTAAGCCCTGACACTCACTATAGTTTTCGTTCTCCAAGTGTGGGGCGTCGCCACGTGCCGAGCGAACGTTTTCGTTGATCAACTCGTTGATTTTTTTGCAGATATCAGGTACATTATCGTAGTTTTTGGCGTGGCAGAAACGACCGACAGAGAGGAGGTTAATGACGCCTTCCTCTCGTGGCATCTCCTGGGCAACTTCCTCTGGTGTTATTTCATCTGCACGTTGACGGACGAAAACAGGGGAGAGAATATTGTGAATCATGGTTATCTTATCCTTCAATGAAGGAAAACGCTTCAGGAAAGCCTCCGTGACATGATCGGAGATGCTCACGATATGATCATAGCCACTCCAGACTGGCAGTTCTTTCGCCACATCGACATCGATAAACGAATAATCAGTATGAATCCAGGATGCTTTCTTCTTGGCCTTCACCTTCTTGAGGACAATGCTATGAGGGGTGAGGAAGCTAATAGCTAAATCGTATGTACCCAAATGATGTAACGATGGCAGCACCTTTACAACTTCACTATCCACATACTGGAAGACAGCCGAGCCTTCTGCTGGGTGTGTACGTTTGACATATCGGCGATATTTCCATTTCGCCATCAATCGTGCAAAGATAATGCGCCAATATCCATCTTTGGCGACTTCTTTCATTGGCCTTTCTATTTGCGCATAGACAGAGATCTCAGGAAGAAGATTCACATCCTTCGGAATATATTGCATCAATTCTCCGCGATGGCTGTAGACAAACAGATCGACATCGTATTTCGAATAATCCATTGCCTGCAGCAACCCAATGAGGCTGATTTCAGCCCCACCCAGTTCCATGTAATGTATAGCAATGAAAATACGTTCCTTCATGTTTTATAGGATGTGCATCGCACAGATATCTAACAGATCTTGAACATAATCAAACAAGATATTTTTGACGAGAAGAAAGAAAATGCGCAAAAATGCGGAATAAATTTATCCATTAACATTAACTCCTGATGAAACGTGAGACATCATTGGAACTTTCATTCACGTACGTGAATTGTCTCACACACCTAACTGAATTTCAAATTCACGTACGTGTGTAAGCCGATACACTTACGTGTAATCCGAGGGGTATCCATTATCATCAGAAAATCATTGCAATCATCTTTGGTGAGGCTAACAGGCCAGCCACTACAAATTTTGATTTCCACTGCAACGAATTACAAGACATAATCTCCTTGAAATGCAACTTCAAAAAGGCATGAATTCGAGAATATTCCACTGGATAGGTATTTACAGCAGAACTATGCAACACCAGTAAGTGCAATTTAATGCACGTCTCCACGACATTCGCCAAGGCCATATTGGCATAGTGGGGTTCCTGCTCTTTCATCAAATCATATACAGCCTTGACATTATCAAATTCCTCAAATGCCCTCTTGGAAAGCTTTTGATGAGATAGAGAGGACGGATGGTATTCATAGAAATAAAGGGGGGCGGCGATATAAGCCATTTTGCGTTCCTGCATAAAAAGCTTTGACATCACTAAATAATCCTCACTCAAAGTAGCTTTTGGGAAAGGAATCTGCATCAATGCACTCGTCAAGTATAGTTTACCTGGAAATCCCCAGAACTCATACTTAAAGAATCGAGACATTAATTCTTCATACTCCAGTACTTCAAGTTGCGGGATAGCATCATCATGGGTAAACTCCTCTCCCTCTTTCACGCGCTTCACGTCACAAGCACAGACATTTACTTTATATTGAGCAGCCATTTGAAACAATGCAGATACGTATTGAATGTCTATCCAATCATCACTATCTACAAATGTCACGTATTCACCTCGTGCGATCTTTAAACCATTCAATCGAGCAATAGAAGCTCCTTGGTTCTTTTGATGGATCACGTGTACCCGGTTATCCATTCGTGCATATTCATCACACATACGTCCACTATCATCCACACTACCATCATCTACTAACACTACTTCTATATCTGAATAATCCTGGCCTAACACAGAATCCATACAACGTCGCAGGTATTGTTCTGCATTATAAACCGGAATGATGAATGAAACGAGAACCGACATCCTACGACTTGAATATAGCTCCAACCTGAGGGATAATGGCCTCAACAGAATAACGTTCACACACCATTTCAAAAGCATTTCTTACCATAACCGACGCCTCGTCCAGATGGGAAATCATTCTTGCTGTAGAGGCCGTTTGGCTTTCAATGCTTTGTTCAGCCAATAGACAATTCACGCTGTCTTCAGTGAAGTCTTGGGGAAGATTCGTCTTTGTCGCCACGCATGGCGTCATTAGGGACATAGCCTCCAAAAGTGTTAGGCAATGTGCCTCTACATAGGAAGTGTGAACCATCATATCGGCAAATTTAAGATAAGGATAAGGATTATCTATTCTTCCCAACATGAACACATGCTCTTCCAAATGATCATTCTTAATCTTAGCCTCTATCTCATTGTATTTTGCGCCATCACCAATGATATACCACTTAAAATCATGGTGACCTTGCTCTATTAGATGACGAGCAATCTCTGGCACATCCTCGATATGCTTCTCCCAACACAAGCGCCCCAGTGTAACAAGCCTCACATTAGCATTATCTGTATAAGGATTAACCTCACCTGCCATTCTCTGAATAGACGCAACATCAATTATATTAGGGATCACAGACACCTTTTTCTCATCAACGCCAAATCTATGCACAATCATCTGTTTGCATCCATTCGACACAGCGACTATAGCATCCATATTCTTCCACAAATCACGAATATGCTGAATCTGACGAGGAGAATAGTTACACTCCCCGTTATGCCACCAACAAACCTTTTTCTTAGCCTTGACTACAAGTGACACGATTTCGTTTGGCTTTCCAACGCGATAGGCTATCGCACAATCGTACTCATTTGTCAATCCTAACACAGGTCGTAAGGCCTTCAGTATCCATTCCCCCAGCTTTGGGGCCAGAAACAGAATCAGACGAAAAGCGATATCGCCCCATCTCCGATGAAGGAGGTTGTTCCAAAACGTTTTGAATAAAGGCCCATAGACATGTGACGGGTCACGATAAAGAACGTGAACAGACTTAGGAAGCCGCTCAACGTAAGTACCCTTATCTTCCAATAACAGGAGGTCGATGTCATAAACATCATCATCCAGGTTCTTCAGTAGATCGGCCAAAGACTTCTCAATGCCACCCACATTGAGATGCCCGTTCACGAAAAGTATCTTTTTCTTTGTGGACGCCATCGCAAAGGTCCTAATTGATTTTGGCAAATTGACATTTACGACGAATGCCCCAAATAAGTCCGACAGGTAGCACAAGTGCCGTAATCCAAGGGGCATTAGACTTCTTCAGGTATTCCAAATGGCCAGCGTATGTGCAGAGCGCAATCATCTGAATCGCATTCTTGCAACGAGACTTGAAATCAGGGAAACGTAAAAGATCCTGATTAAACATCATCGCATAGCCCATCGGATTATTCTTAACTTTCTTGTTGCTTTTCGTGAGGCCATCACCAAGGTATTCACAAATATAAAGTTTAGCTATTCTCCAACGCCACTTCCATCCTGCCAATGACATCGCATTGTAGTTCAATGCAGGAGGAGCATATTCCTCAGTGGGCCAGTATTGGAAGGGGTACTGACGAAGGACTGCGGTACGATTCACCTCAAAGCAATCCATGTTCAGTTTATATTTTGCACGATCGGAGTTGGAAACATCGACATATCCTACCTCTGGATCGATAAGAGGTGTCTGCTTCTTCATGAAGCTACCATCTGGATAGCAACGTGTCACGCCTATACCCACCATCATATCCATTCCTTTTATCTCCTCCACCCATGGAATAATCGTCTCCACGGTCTCAGGCATCAGATAGTCATCGGAATCCAACATCATGAACCAATCGCAGTCCGACAAACGGATTCCATCGTTCAGAGCTCGAGGAAACCCTACATGTGGCAGCTTACTATAAATAATCTGGAATCCATTATCTTGCTCCTGCCAACCTTTCACCAATTCCTCGGTGTTATCTGTAGAGCCATCATCCGATATAATCCATTCGAAATCCTTACAAGTCTGCGCTTTCAGCGACTCATAAGCCTTGCCTAAAATATAGGCTCGATTAAAACTGGCAGTATGTATTGTGATTATTGGCATATAGTAATAAATATGAAAATAAATGGGTTAACCTCTTAGATAATTCTTATACGCCCCTGCAAATACTTCCGATTAAATTTGCCTTCAAATAGTTTGAGTAGTGGGTATTCACATAGAGTTATGATTATAAAAAATAAAATAATACCTAAGTATCCTATTTGTAAAAGGCTATCATTGAACAGTTTATGGTCAAGAAGTCTTAAGAATTCAATTATCAAATTATTTGTGCAAACTATAATCAGAGAATTCTGACCATAAAAAGTAATCAATCTATTGTCACCATATTTCTGCCCTACGCGATTGATTAAACATATCATACTCAGAGTGATTATTATGGCATTTATGAAATATAGTGGTACTATTTTCATGTCATTCATTGATGCTCCTTGATTAAAAGCAGTGCTTACAGAAGCTATTACTAATAAAATGACGGCAACAGGGATTGATATTTTATTCTCAATTTTATAAGATGCAAAGATAAATGCGACATAAATGAAAACTGCTCCTTCAGCAACCCTATAAAGTATGTCTATTGGCCAAGATAATGTCGTCTGTTCTATTAAAGATAGGATGATAACTGTTAGAGCAACTATAAAGAGTCTTGCCTTGCCTTTTACTATAGTCAAAAAAGATAAAAAAAGTAGTTCTGAAAAAAAATAGGTAGGTAGGAACCACATAGAAGCGATGCCTTCCATCGATAAAAGTCTTGTAAAATTCGGGACTAATAGTAGAGGATTTCCAGAAATGAACCTAATAAAATTAATATATAGAATAAATATTACCCCAAATAAAAAATATGGAATGAACAGGTTATACCATCGCTTGCTTAAAAAATCGCCAAGTTGCCCAGGTTTAAGACCCTCTGGATATTTGTAATATGTCAAATAACCACAAACGATAAAAAATGCGGGAAGCATAAAAGAAAATATCCACGTTTTCAACAAATCGAATTCAGTCTGACTATGACTAAAAAGAAGTAGAAGAATACATAGCCCTTTAATGGTGTCAATCCATGTAATTCGTTGTTCCTGCGCCATTGATAATACCGAATATTAAATAATAGAGCTTAAACGAAAGTAGCAAAATACTATATCGTGACTATTTCAGTTTCCTTAATATGTATTTATAGGGAACTCGTAGATATTTCCATATACGAGTCTGATAAAAACCTGTATAACCGATTCTATCAATCAAATCTTTTCTCCAAAGATAGAAAGTGCTCTTTTGTTTCAATTTAATTCCTGTCAACTCTCCGATATATTCATTTGCCTTTGCTGCTATCTCATAGTAGACACGCCGATGAAAATGATTAATGTTGTTCGTGAAATCTTCCTGCCCACGAATAAACTCATTCACGTCAATCAATCGAATGCGATCGTTGTTTGCAGCAAAAGCACGCATTTTCTTATTTATCTCACGATATACAAGATGTCTTCCTTCGTAATTGGGTTGGACGTTTTTCTCATACGGCGTCTCACTACCCAGGATGTAACAAACCTTTGTTGAGGAAGGTAGTTTTGACAACAATCTTTGTACATTCTCAATAATCATATCAGGAGACAAAGAGCCTTCAAACACATATTTCTCACTAAATGATTCCAACCATTCACGTGTGAAAATGTTATGTGCTGTAAAAATCGACCCTTTGATATAGGCTTCCCAGCAATTGGAATCGGTCAAGGGATAACAGCTTTCTCCAAAAGCTATACGAAACCCATCACTATGCCTGCGATAGACACCCAAATTAGCATCAGGGAGCGTGCTTAAGAAAAGGATGGCCACATCCTCATTGTACATTGAGGTTTTAAACATATCCTCATCTGCAAAAACACACTCATCAAGAATTGTCCTCTTATCCTCGTCAGAGAAGAATGGCCATTGAAGATAATTTGTTGAATGGTTCTGGTTTTCAATTAAATTGTGTTTAGTGGGGCTTATATAAGTAAACTCTTCAATAACATTGTCCGTTTGAAGGTATTCAGACATTACCTTCAAATCACATCCACCCTTTAAAACAATTTTAGTATGGCTGGCTGTTTCTGTCCGTGATATCCCATCTTTATGCTCTGCCTGATTTATCCATGCCGGTGCGTCATCCGTCGTAACAGGGTTGACAACTTCTCCACAAACCTCTAACAAAGGATGACCCAGAATGGCATATATATATTGCTCCACCCCCTGGCCTATCGTTCTACACGAAAAGAGGAAATGCAAGCAGCGATTGTCTTTTACGGCGAAGAAACCAACGATGCCATAATCACCGAATCGATCGCATACTTTCACATAACCCGTGTCAACATTATCATCCTTACAAAGTAGCTCTAGTTCTTCTCGTGAGCTGCGAACTTTGGTATAATTCAACTGATTGGTTCGAGCCACAAGTTCACTAATCCGCTCAATGTGCTCCATACAATCACGGCATATTTCAACCCTCGTCTCAGAACTATACAAGAAGGCCAAGTTATTTGACGCCTCAGCCTTAGCAGCTTGCTTTTGTTCAAGCACATGATAGTTCCTCAGGCGTTTGTGTTCGGTATCTGTAGCAAACGTATCCTCGAGATATGCCTGTAATTCTGGAATTATAGAGGGTTCTGCTATCATCAAATCTTTCTCATAGAACTTTGCCTCATTAAGATTAACGACATTATCATCGATGAAAAGACAATTGACAGGACGCAGCCCCATGTCCTTGATAAGTTGACGAATACGAGGCCCCTTCGGAGTCCAATCAATAGATTTAAAAACGAAGAAATCATTTACCCCAAGTTCCTTCAGTTTATCAACCGTAGGTTGCCAATCATTCTTAGAACAAATGGAATTAACTATACCATGATCCGTCAAAGACTTTATTAAAGCGATATTCTCGGGAATAGAAATCACAGGACCTTCGCTGAGAATTCCTTTCCAAAAAGTCTCATCAAGATCCCATATAACCAACTTGAGTTTTGTAAAATCTATTTGATTCATTTTCAATTAAAATTCCGAAGAAGATAAAAAAGCCAAGCCGCTTTATGCTTAATTCCGTATTTAATATATCGAGGAATCTCAAATAAGTCATCCCTATGTCCCAATTCGCGAATCTCTTGAATAGATAACAAACTTTTAAGGAATGAATAAGTAGGTTGGGGTGTTGAATATATGCCATCATAAACGATTGCCCAAAGCTCTCGATACATATTTTTTTGTGAAATGGCATTCCACATTCCCTTATCCATATAAAACGCCTTCCTCATTTCCCATAATTCATAACGGAGAAATGTCTTTTCAGCACCAAAGCGATGAGACAACGAAGCTTGATCTACGATGCGATAATGGTAATCAGCAAAAGGCAATAAAGCTATATCCTTGGCCAAACGCAGGTAACTAAATACAAAAGTAGTATCCTCACCAAACGATAGTTTCTCCGGGAAAAGAATATGATATTCTCGGATAACAGAAGACTTATATAAGATAGAACAAGGACCATAAAAGAGCCCAACATGTTCAATAAAAGGGCCTGTAAAGTCGCCCTCCATCCTCAACCTAATAATTTCTTTTGAGGTATGTACCTTTACAGTTGTCTGCTCATGAATAGTGCCCGTAACTACCATATCTACCCTATCCTCTGTCATCCCGGAAAGTAGATGAGACAAATAGTCTGGGGCGACCCAATCATCACTATCTATGAAACAGATATACTCACCCTTACATATAGACAGGCCATGATTGCGTGCTGCCGAAACACCTTGGTTCTCTTGGTGTAAAACAATCAATCGCTCATCCTCATGGGCTAGTTCATCACACAATTCACCACTGCCATCCGTAGAACCATCATCCACCAAGATACATTCCCAATCCCGATAAGACTGCCCAATTATGGAACAAATACACTGCTCCAAATATGGACGAACATTATAAACTGGGACAATAATAGATATCATAACCCTATTTTCCACCTATTCTTATTAAATCCTTTTGTGCTGTGAAATAAGGGAAGAAGTGTATGGAAACATATATCATTATTGGCATAAGAGCCAAGGTAATGGCCGCTTGAATAACACCTGTCAATCCGAAACAAGATGATAGGAAATGGCTAATTGGGGCAAACGTTCCCAACACAACAATAGAATAACGCCCCACATAAGAAAAGAAAAACAATTTCTTTATTATTCTACAGATAATCCACAAGCACGTAATACCACCCATAGCACTTAAATATAATAGAGGATATAAGTTTCCCAAATGTGCATTAATAAAAAACACATTATCCTGAACACATAATACCCACACCATTAATCCAACAACAAACAACGCCGCTAACTTTTCCCACGAAAAAGCCATGGTTAAAAGTCCTTTCTTTCTCACATAAAATGCCACGTAAATAAAGGGTAAAGAAAAGACGCTAGTTACAAAATTGGCTAACAAAAACGACCATCCACCTTTAGGCAAGACAAAAGAGACCTTCCATGAAATAAATGACAATAAGAGGACTACAAGCACACACCACCCCTCTTTACAACTCCTGGCACATTTTCTCAAAACATAAAACAAGATATATGTTATAAATAGACTCCTCAAAAACCAAAGCGGGTAATTATATGGCTCAACAAACATAAAAAAATAATACATACATGTTTTGTCAGCCTGAGTACTAAAAAAGAAATCGAAAAAAGCATAAGGAATAAATGCGAAAAAAATATAAGGAATAATTAACTTATTCGTCTTCCTAATCACAAATTCCCAAAAACCACTGTATTCCTTGAAAAAGAGGCCTGTGAGAAAATAATACAATGGCATCCTTAGGTTCTGTAACATGTTATTGATAATGTCCAATGGGAATTTTACATCACAATGAACAATTACAACCAATGTTATGCATACGCCTTTCATCAAGTCGATATAATCGATTCGGGCTTTTGTATTCTCTCTTATCATAATACTAATGAAGATATCGCAACCACTTATACTCAGCTTCATTCCGAAGAATCAAAAGCGAGATTCCCACCGCAACTGATAATACTATGATAAATCTCGTCACGCTAAACTGCAATATCTGGAATAAATGTGTATCTGTATCTATGCAAAATTTACATGCGCCATCATAAAGCCATATTAAAACGAATTGAACCATATAAAAGATAATAGACATCCCTCTCATTTCCTTAAGTTGTAAAGGATTAATGCCTTTTGGCGTAAGTTTCAAAAAAAGGGGGAAGATTAAGAATATAGATACAATTCTAAATAAAGGATCCATCCATTGGAAATAACACAAGATAAACGCAAAAATCCATAAAAAGATTAAAACGGAATTTGAGACCTTATATTCTTTTATTTTTACCAACCATGCCCCAATGCAAAAAGAGATAGTATGATAATAAAAACTGTAATATGGATGGAAACTTACTAAGATAGGATTGTAGTGGTAGATGTAGTTATAGGCACAATAGAAATATATACCAAAAGCAATAATAGTGCATATAACAAGCATTTTCGTTTTACGACAGAAATAAAGGATTACCGTATTAATGATTAGAGCTTTGATGAACCAATATCCATTAAAGCAGCAAGAAAGAAAAATTGCAAAAAGAGTCTCTTTTAAAGTGGCCACAGAATAGAAACGGCAATAGGTCATCGGAATCATCAACAAATACCAACACCCAAATAATATAATAAGGCGTTTAATGCTGTGAACAAGGACTGGATATGTGTCTACACCTTCTGAAACCGAATATACTTTTCGAAAGAAGAAAAAAGATGAGATACTAAAGAAGAGAGGGACGGCGACAGAAGTAAAATGCCCCCACCATCGCTGAATGGTTGGAAACTCTTCAAATAACCAACAATGCCCAGATACTATCATGATTGCTAGGATGAATTTCAAAAGATCCAACCCCGGCAGATATTGCTTCTGCAAGCTATTCATGCTTTCAAAACAGATTTCAATTGGCTCAACCTTTTAACCGGATGGTTGAGGAATCGTGCTAAGACTGTGACGAAACGATATAAAGGACGATTGTTGTAAAAAACATCTATCATCTCAGAATTAAAGAAACGATATGCGTCATCCTCATTAATCGTCATTACAGTATATAACTGCGATTTAGGATTACACAAAAGTTTGTCAATAGTTGAATCTATAGCCCCTTTGTTCTTAATCGACTTGAATAGTACATCTGAAGGGTATGTCCATTGATTGGAGCCATTGCCATTGAAATAATGCATAATCAATGCCTTTCTTAGGTATGCATATCCTTGCCTGTACTTGAACTGACAATTCCACTCACCAGACAACTCGCGAATGGGCAGCCCCATCTCTACGTTTGTCTGGCATAAAGCTGGCTGATCAAAAGTAACACCTTTGGATGCAGAGGCCTGCCAATTGGAATACCAACGCTCATAAAACTGATGTGTCAGGGGGGTGTCACGCACAAACATGACGCCACTATTGAAATAAGGTTGTCCCTTCAACCCCGAGAAACCTGCCGCCTCACATCTAGCTAAGACGGATTCATCTGTTAAAGGGAGAGGACCATTCACATCCGACACTGCTGCAATATCCCCTTCTAAGTTGTCAATGCCATCTAATCTTCCACAGATGACCGTATCACAATCCACGAAAAGATAATCTCCATCAATGAGCTGACGAAGATTGGTTTTTAAGAACCGAGAACGACTTTTCTTATCAAACTGTTCGGGGACCTCAACAGGCACAATCGTCGTAACGTATTCTTTTATCTTACTACGTTTCCCCTCTAATGTTGCTTCGGTACGGAAATCCACAACGAGTTCAACCACAGAATCTGAATGATAATTTCGTAGAGAATAAACGGACATTAGAGCCTGTTCGAGATAGGAATCAGTCTCGTCACTTATCAAAGTATATACTATCCTAGTGTTCATCTTATTTCGAACGCTTGATTTTTTTTAGCACATTTTCACGTAGCAACAACATGATATACGATAGTTCTTCAGATTTGCGAAGTCGTGCGATGCCCCAATAGCTTGTTGCACCTATTAAAAGTCCAAGGACCAATTGCAGAGCCATTGATTGAAACAACTGACAAACAGACCAAACCAAAAAACCCATCAACAATGCGCTAAATAGGCTGGGCAAAATATCTTTTATTTGACTAAGAAACGATATCTTCAGTTGGCGACTTGTCACAAATGTATTGATACAAAAACTAAAAGTTGAGGAAATGACCAACCCAACACACATATAAAAAAGGCCTAGTGGTATTGAAACCACAAGAACTATCACACCAAACACTTTCTTAATTATTTCTAATCGAAGGAATAAATCAGACCGTCCCTTAACCTGAAGAAGATCGAGGTTAATCATATGGAGAGGATACCACATATAAGCAAAGCATAAAAGTTGTAAAAAGATTACTGACGGTTCCCACTTTTCAGTAATAAGGGTAATAATAGCCGGTCGTGCTAAAACAGCCAACCCGATTAATGCCGGAAATGTAATAAAGGCGGATACCTTAATCAATAATCTGTAAGCAGACTGAAGGCGTAGCTCATCATCCTGCATTTTACTTAATACAGGGAAAGCTACAGGGCCAAGTACTGTGCGAAGTGTGTAAGCGGGCAAATCAGCATAATGAGTAGCACGAGTGTAATATCCCAATTGAGTTGCAGAGAATTTCTTACCTATCACCAATGGGTATATATTACTATAAATGGTAGAGATGAGATGAGTTGCCAATAAATTAGAGCCATAACGAAAATACTTCTTCCAAATCTCCCACGAGAATTTAAACCCAGGAAACCAATGCTGATAACGCCAATACATAAACCCATTTAAAAAAGGCATCAAAAAATTAGGCAGGATAAGCGACCAAATACCAAAACCCATCAAAGCCATAATCACTGTCACGATACCAATTGTCACATTCGTAACAAGACGCATTAGATTTTGGGTCTTGAATTGAAGATTTATGGAAAGCCTCGTATTCTGAATGGCCAAAAAAGAATTAAGAAACAATAAAACGGCATTACAACATACTATAGTAATAAGAAATGGTTCATGATAGAATTTTGCTATAAGAGGTGAGCAGATACACAATAAAAATGCAAAGAAGCCTGTAAGGCATATATTTGTCACAAATACAGTAGAATAATCGATATCCTTGCGGTCCTTGTTACGGACTAAAGCAGAAGCGAAACCAGAATCCGTAAAGCAGCCCGTTATCGCAAAGAAAAAGGTTGTCATAGCAATTAAGCCATAATCGGACGGATTCAGTTTACGTGCTAAGATAATGCCTTCGATGAAAGCAAAACCCTGCAACGAGAATTGGCGGACGAATGTCCAAACCATTCCCGAGAACATACTTTTTTGAAGACTTTCAGCCATAAAAAAATCTAATTGGGGTGCAGTACAATACTAACATACTTTCTCCACCCTGTGCCGAGTAGTAAAAACGACATAGGTACGCACAAAATAGAAAGTAGGCCAGCTAAGAATGTCGCACCGCCGTAGGGCTTGATACCCGCAGAACAAACTATTAATAGTCTGAAACCGCTGCAAATGTACGGAGATTTCTCGACTTACGGAAAGAAACGGGCCTTTTTCTTACTTTATCGAAGTGAATTATGATTTATTTGGGATTTGAGGGAGGGGAAATGAGAATAATATTCTAAAGTTTAGCGTGTAGAGTGTAGAGTTAATTTGATGCTGGAAGGACTCGAGGTTATTTGACGCTGAAAGTGAATGTGGAGTAAATACGCAGTCAATTTAGACAAAAATTATAAAAATATGGGATGAGGTTTGACGCTATGCGTCCTGTTCCTGAAAAGTATGATTCTGCTTGCAAGCAAGCTTCCACAAAATCCTATTTTCATCACCATCCTATCGGATTACCCTCATCTAAAAAACAATAAAACATCCTTTGGAACGAGAACGAAAAAGATAAAAACAGAAAAAGATGGAGACAATATACAATTTGTGTACTTCGAGGTACGAATCGTTTTTCAACGCAGAGACGCTGAGTTATTTGAGGCATATACTATTGTATGAGAGAGGCTTTTATCCATTGGCCGTGGGAGGACGCGTGAGCCAGCCAAAACGCTTCCTTCGACAAGCTCAGGATGTATCGCACGGCTTTTGGCTTAGGCTGAGGTCGCAGAGATCAAGCCGTGTTTGTTTCCATTCGGACCCCAAAGGGACGGACATTGAAAGTAAATGCGCAAGAATACGCAGTAAATTTGATGCTAACGAGAACGGGAACGGGATGCGCTTCGCGCAGAAATCAAGCAAAATCTAAAATAAAATCAATTCAAGTTTCGGTTGTTATGAAGAAGTTAAGAAGTTAAGAAGTTATCGCTTCGCTCGCCCTTCGGGCAGGAGTTAAGACGAATGCCTTGTAAACTGCTATTCAACCAAGGGATAACAACCTATAAGTGTATCATCTTAACTTCTTAACTCCTTAACTTCTTAACTTCCAAACAAGTGGAGCTTCCGAAAGTTAAATAAAATCTAAAAAAATTCAAGTTTCGGTTGTAAAACAAAAACCTAAAAAACACATCTTCTGATGTCTAAGGTCTAAGACCTTCATTGGCGTCCCGTTCGTCTGTGCTCGAAAGCAAGCTTTCGCACAACGACCGAG
>JAEEGL010459615.1_pt1 | contig 76383 bp, 74 predicted proteins | sample 9134231 | NCBI WGS metagenome assembly JAEEGL01 (sample SAMN16246548, study PRJNA631951) | gut metagenome | biome: gut microbiome; feature: rumen; material: fiber-attached | host: Bos | place: Iran: Karaj | collected 2018-10 | reverse complement strand
GTCTTACCCGAACCCTGAAGACCCGCTATAAGCACTACGGCCGGTTGTCCTTTCACGTTGCTATCCACAGCCTCGGACCCCATCAGTTCGGTGAGCTCCTCGTGGACAATCTTCACCTTCAACTGCTCGATGGCAGCAGGACGATACACGTCGCAGGCCACCAACAGAGGTTTCTTATGGTTCTGGTTCTTGAGCAGGTTGGCCAGCTTACCACTGAACGTGGTCTTACCAGAACCCTGCAGACCCGACATCAGAATGATGGCAGGAGCACCGGCACGGCCTTCGATCTTCAGTTCGGCAGCCTTGCCGCCCATCAATTCTGCGAGCTCGTCGTGTACGATCTTCACCATCAACTGACTCGGCTTCACAGCCGTCAGCACGTTCATGCCAAGAGCCTTCTGCTTCACCGTGTCGGTGAAGTTCTTTGCCACCTTGTAGTTCACGTCGGCATCAAGCAGCGCACGACGCACATCCTTCAGTGTCTCAGCAACATTGATCTCGGTGATCTTTCCTTCACCCTTCAATATCTTGAACGACCGTTCAAGTCTATCACTTAAGTTCTCAAACATACTACCTTATTTATTTTAGGCTGCAAAATTACACAAAAAAAACGAGACTCACAAACAATAGTCTCGTTTTTATTTATTTTGTTCACCAGAAGGACGTTGCGAAAACTCACAGCCACAGTACTGCTGATTATAGAAGGCATATTCCTTCAGCAGTTGGTTCCGTCGCTCATAGAGTCCGCCCTTACGCCAGTTCTGTGCCCAGAAGGTGGTACCCTCCACAGTCTGTTCTGCCTGATGCCCAGCACGTTCTATCTGTTCCAGACTCTTCCATCGACTAGAGGCCAACGTCGTCGTAAAATAATGCAGTCCGAGCTTTTTGGCCTCCTGGGCGGCCGCCGTCAGACGGAGAGTGAAACACAGTTCACAGCGCCGTCCCCGTTCCGGTTCCCCCTCAAGACCGCACACGTTCTGTCGCCACTGCTCGTGGTCATAGTCACCATCGATCCATGTCAGCCCGAGACTCTCTGCATGCCGTTTGCTCTCCTGCTTACGGATCTCATACTCCTCACGAGGCCAGATGTTCGGATTATAGTAGAAGATGGTGGGGTGCACATCATGCTGCACCATCCACTCCACGATAGCAGATGAACAAGGTGCACAACAGGCATGCAACAGCACCTCCTTACACCCTTCTGGTACTATAATCGCAGGTCTTTTCATCTAAGGAATGAATTGAGGAATATGGACTCTCTTCTTACCATTGACGATAACGGGCCTATTACCATAAATATTCAAGTCATTCACAGAGTTGAATATACCTAAATAACGGCCATTGAAGTCATAGACTCTCAACTTATCATCAGAATCCCTCTGAACGCTGCTGATTGCCGTTGTCACGTATTTGTAGTCTTCTATCAGAGAGGCGATTGTGAATTCCCATCTGCTCATTATCTCCTCACTAATATTCGATTCAATAGAGATGACGTGAGACTTTTCAAACGTCAAACCACTACTTACAATATCTTTCTTGCCCAGCAACAGCCATTTATGATTCTCTGCGCCAGATTCTTTAACATAACCTACATCTACGATAGGGTCGTTCCATGTTACATCAACAGCATACCATTTACCATCTTCCATCATCGCCTCGTTCCACATGTGCGATACTACTTTTTGCGACAAACCGCCCTTAGCATTACCCCTTACGACAACACACGGTATACCAGACTTATCACACAGCACTTTAAAAGCTCTTGCGTATGCCTCACACACGGGACCGTCCTTTCCGATTGTTTCCATGATGGCGCTATATGGACTCCACACTAATTCATGCATAAGTTCCTGATGATTGCCATCGTAGTCAGGATTGTAGCAGTTGTGCTTCGTCAGCCAATCATTCAGGTAAACGATCTTCTCATAGCGGCTGCCATCAGGACATGCACTCAGTATCTCATTTACCTTCTTACTGAAATCACTTACTGCTGTCTGTACCAGAATGGGATCTCTCATATTATCGAGCCTTCGATCATAAATGTCAGACTTAAGCCTTAAGTACACTTCCAAATTATAACTTGCGACTCCCTTTCTGGATTGATAATCGTATTTGTATTTCCAACTGTATTTAAGTCCCCATTGGTCATTGTTACTAATCCAGAAAGCCTCAGGATAGTCTCGATTCATAGCTCTCGTGAGATAAAATACGAAAGGGTAAACTTCGTTCCATGTTGCCTTGCATACTCTCTCGACAGCCGCTTTGGCACTTTCGGTTACGAGAGCATTGGTAGCATCAACTACTGCTGTAAAATCAACATCTCCTGTGAAAGCCTTGATTAACGTATAATATGTGTTTGATACTACATCAAATTTCCCAAGAGCAGGATCAGACACCCAGTTTGATTTTCCATTATAAACCTCGTTGACGCATTCACCATAGTATTCATAGAAGTCACGCATATAGTCAGGCATGTTAGTGATGCGATCTATCCACCTCGTTCCTTCCTCCGCTCCTACCCTAGTACCCACAGTAGCCTGAGGAAATGATAAGCTCAGGCCATCAGGGGCACTGGCATTTATAGTCTCCTCCTCAAACTCGCCATAGAAAGGACCGCAGACCAGACTACTGTCAGTGAGACTGCCCTGCTGAGCTCTACATACTACAGCAAGCATAATGAATAGAAGTAATACAAATTTTTTCATTCTTAGAACCTTGAACAACTATAGTCCGCGAGCTTTCCAGATACGATCTTTCGCAGCGTTGATCTCCTGGAACTTCTTCTCGGCCGCCTTTCTCACATCATCACCGAGAGCCGCCACCTTGTCAGGATGGTGTTCAAGAGCCAGTTTACGATAAGCCTTCTTCACCTCATTATCACTGGCATCAGGACTGACACCCAGCACCTTATAAGCATCCTCGAGGGTATTGCCTTCGAGGTGGAGCATCGAGTCGACCTCACTCTCACGGAGACCCATCCAACCGGCACACTCCTTCAGCGCCGTCACCTCACTCTGGGGCAACCGACCATCGGCTTTGGCCACCATCACGAGGTAGTTAAGCAACTGGAGACGCTGTGAGTAGTCCATCTGTCGATTGATCTGTGCACAACACTCCCGGACAGTCTGTTTGAACTGCGACCACCCCTCCCGTTTCTGTTCCTCGAAGAGTTTGTTCAGGATCTCATTGCCTTGGGCCACTGCAGCAGCGCCGAAGTTCTGCCTGAGCATCTGTCGCACCATCTCCATCTCCGAGTGCATCGCCTTACCATCGGCCTTGATGATATACGAAGAGAGCACGAGCAACGAGAACAGAAAACTGTTCCGGTTACCCTGCTGCTGACGCTGGCGATAGGCCTCCTGATAGGCCTGGCTGAAATCCTGATACGAGCGTTGCTGCCAACTACCGTCACGCTGTGAGCCAGCACCCCACGTGCCAGAATTGTCGGGACCGTTCACCCCATCGAGCATCGAGTCGAAGAGCGCCCCAACCAGATAACCAGCCAACGCGCCCAATGGTCCTCCGGCCATCCAGCCGATAAAGCCTCCAATCCACTTTCCTGCTGCCATCGCCCTATTTCTTTAGTCTGGCTGCCACCCAAAGCACCAGGACGGCACCGACAACAGCTGTACCAAGCTCGCCCAAGAGACCTCCCCAGGAGATGTTCAGCAGATCGAACACCCAACGGCCGATAATACCACCGAAAATACCAAGGAGGAAATTCCACCAACAACCGTCACTCTTTCTGTCCATCAATCTGTTGGCACAGAGGCCCGCCAGAATACCGATGATGACAGCTCCAATCAATCCATTCATGATGATTCGTTTTCTTGTTTAATGGTACAAAATTACAAAAAAGGGACGAAAGCACCAAACACTTCACGTAATTTCACTTTTTCCTGTTGGCCAGATACATTCCGCCAAGGATAAAGACGGTACCCAGAAGGAACCAAACGGTGATTTGCTCATGGAGCAACCACCATGCGAAGAGGATCGTGGTGATAGGATTGAAGTAGATCCAGTTGGTAGCGACGACAGCCCCGAGCTTGCTGATGACCCAGTTCCATACGACATAACAGATCATTGAGGCCACAACACCCAGGAAGAGCAGATTCCATATCACCTCTGGTTTCAGAAGCACGTCGAGTGAAGGGAAGCCCGGCACGATCAGGTAGTAAGGTATGATGGTGACAAGACCATAGATAAACACCTTACGGGTGATGAAGAGCGTGGAATAGCGCTCCACGAACGGCTTCATCAACAAGGAATAGACCACCCAACAGAGACAGGCGGCAAAGGCCAGCATATCGCCAAGAGGCGAGAGATGGAGCACGAAACGCCCATTCAGCACCACGACAGCCATTCCCAGGAAAGCCACGAAAGAGCCCAATGCCTGAACCCTCGTAATGCGCTCGCTATGGCGATACAGCAATGCGAAGGCCAGCATGGCAAACAGCGGACAACTACATACGATAAGTGATGTATTGGTGGCTGTCGTGTAGAGCATCGCCGCGTTCTCCGCCAGGAAATAGACCGATCCGCCGGTAAGGCCAAGCACGACCATCAGCAACTCGTCGCGCCAGTTGTCGCAGAAGAGCCGGAAGTTCTTCTGGGCGATACTGAAGGCCAGCAACAGGATATAAGCGATGGCGAAGCGAAGGGTGAAGATCTGCGCCGGTGACAGACCATTTTGGAGCAACATCTTCGTAAAGACGAAGGTGCTGCCCCATATTGCTACGATCGCAAATGCTACAAGATGATATTTCATTTAATCTCTATGTCGCGTTTCACATTGTTACGGATCTTCGTCAGATACTTCTTCATACCACCGGCATCCTTCTTATCAATAATCTCAAGAAGCTCCTTCAGTTCCGTGCGGATCTGGGCCACCTGATCGTGAGTATAGGGGTTGAAGAGTATTTCCTGAAGCAGGTAGTCATCCTCGTTGAGCACGCCCTTGGCAATCCGCATATGACGCTTGAAGGTAGTACCCGGCGCATCCTGATGCTTCATGACAGCCGCAAACACAAACGTCGACACGAACGGGATTGACAGCGAGTAGGCCACCGTCTTATCATGCTCCTCGAAGGTATATTCGTAGATATTGAGTCCCAACTTCTGATAGAGGTCCTTGAAGAAGATACGACCCATGTAGTCGCCCTCGCTGATGATGATCGCGTTCTCCTCAGAGAGCTGCTGCAGGTTGGCGAACGTAGGACCGAACATCGGGTGGGTCGAGACATAACGCATGCCCGTCGACTCATAGAACTCCTTCATATCAGTCTTCACCGAAGCGATGTCACTGATGATACACTCCTTGGGGAGATAAGGGATCACCTCCTTGAACACCGGGATCGTGTATTTCAGAGTGACCGCATTGATGAGTAGTTCGGGTTTAAACTCCTTAATCTCTTCAAAAGTAGTGAAGCGCTGACAATTGTAGGTAAAGCGCATCCGCTTGGCGTCGCGCTCAAAGACAGCCACTTCGTGTTCAAAGCTCAGCAGGTCGATGAAGAAACTTCCCATCTTGCCTGCGCCCATTACTAATATTTTCATCTGCTTCCTTCTCCTATACCTACTTATTGATGATTTCAATCTGCTGACGAACCGATTCCTCATGGATATTCTCAAACACATGAGCCACAAACTCCGGGTCCATGCCACAGAGTGAGCCCTGTGCACCACGCTTGTTCAGGATCTCATTGTAGCGGTTGGCCTGCAACACGGTCATATTATGCTCCTTCTTGTACTGTCCGATCTCACGGCACACCCTCATACGCTTGGCGAGCAAGTCCATGAGTTGGTTGTCGAGCTCATCGATCTGCTTACGCAGAGAGGTGATGCCCTCGGTGGTGGTGTTCTCATCACGGATCACCAGCAGCGACAGGATATAGTCGAGCACATCAGGTGTCACCTGTTGCTTAGCATCACTCCATGCCTTATCAGGATCACAGTGGCTCTCGATGATCAGACCATCGAAACCTAAGTCCATCGCCTGCTGACAAAGAGGTGCGATCAGTTCGCGACGCCCTCCGATATGCGACGGATCACTGATAATCGGCAGCTCAGGCACACGACGACGCAGTTCGATGGGGATCTGCCACATCGGCGCATTACGGTAGATCTTCTGCTCATAAGATGAGAAACCGCGATGGATAGCTCCCAGACGCTTCACGCCAGCCTGGTTCAGACGCTCCAAGGCACCAATCCAGAGTTCCAGATCAGGATTCACCGGGTTCTTCACGAACACGGGGATATCCACACCCTTCAGCGAGTCGGCGATTGCCTGCATGGCAAAGGGGTTAGCCGACGTACGAGCACCAATCCAGAGGATGTCAATATCATACTTCAAGCACAGCTCTACGTGCTCAGGTGTGGCCACCTCAGTAGAAACCAACATCTTCGTATCTTCCTTCACCTGTTTCAGCCATACGAGTGCGGGCTCACCGTGCCCCTCGAAGCCACCCGGTTTCGTGCGTGGCTTCCACACACCAGCACGGAAGTTATGGCAGCCCTTCATGGCCAGCTCACGGGCAGTAGTCATCACTTGTTCCTCTGTTTCTGCTGAGCAAGGCCCGGCAATCACGAAGGGACGTTCATTGTCACTCGGTAAGTTCAATGGTGCTAATTCCAGTTCCATATAGTTTCTGTTTTTGAACACAGAGACACAAAGATACAGAGTTGTTTTCTCTCTGCGCCTCTGTCACTCTGTGTTTATTTAATTTTATTCTTAATTCTTTCTAACGCTTCCTTGATCTTGTCTTCCTTGGCGCAGAGCGAGATGCGGATATAACGCTGACCGTTACTGCCGAAGATAAAGCCAGGTGTGATGAACACACGCGCCTCATGGAGCACTTTCTCTGTCAGATCCTCGACATCAGCATATTTCTCGGGAATCTTTCCCCAGAGGAACATACCCACCTGATTGGGGTCGTAGGTACAGCCCAGCACATCCATGATCTGCTCAGCATACTGACGGCGACGCCCGTAGGTCTCGATATTCGCCTCATGATGCCACTTTTCTGAGTTACGGTAAGCCTCGGCGGCCGCCAACTGGAGTCCTCGGAACGTACCCGAGTCGATATTACTCTTAATCTTCAGGATCCAAGAGATAAAGGTGGCGTTCGTGGCACACATACCCACGCGCCAGCCCGGCATATTATGACTCTTCGACATCGAGTTGAACTCAATACAACAGTCTTTCGCCCCAGGCACCTGCAACAGTGACATCGGATGGTCATTGAGGATGAACGAGTAAGGATTGTCGTTCACCACGACGATCTGATGATCCTTAGCAAACTGAACCAGCCGTTCGTAGGTCTCACGGCGCGCATTCCCGCCTGTCGGCATATTGGGATAGTTGGTCCACATCAGCTTCACCTTCGACAGATCCATCTGCTCCAGTTCGTCGAAGTCGGGCTGCCATCCGTTGTCCTCACGCAGGTTGTAGTTCACGATCTTCGCTCCAAGGATCTTCGACAGCGACGTGTAGGTGGGATAGCCTGGATTAGGCACGAGCACCTCGTCGCCTGGGTTCACGAAGGCCAGCGTCACATGCAGGATACCCTCCTTTGAGCCGATGAGTGGCTGTATCTCCGTCTTCGGATCGAGGTCCACGTCATACCAACGCTTATAGAAGTCGGCCATGGCCTCACGCAACTCAGGAATACCCATCGTAGGCTGATATCCATGGGCGGTAGGGTCGTGTGCCACCTCACAGAGCTTCTCCACGGTCTGCTCCGACGGCGGCATATCCGGACTGCCAATGGCCAGACTGATGATATCCTTGCCCTCGGCATTCAGCTGGGCCACCTCCTTTAACTTTCTACTGAAGTAGTATTCGCTCACTAAACTGAGCCTGTCTGCTGGTTGTATCTTAGTATCCATAATATATAACTGTCGATTAATTCGTCTGTTTCCCATCCTTGTATTCACCCAGGATCTTCAGGTCCCTTGTCAGCGGAATGATCGCATCCACCGCCTGACGGTAACGCGTCAGATCGTCGTACATCACATCGACATAGAACAAGTACTCCCATTCACGTCCGATGATTGGCAACGACTGGATCTTCGTCAGATTGATCTTATAGAACGAGAGAATGGCCAACACGTGAGAGAGCGAGCCCTCCTCGTGGGGCAACGAGAAGACGATGCTCGACTTATTGGCCTCTGTCAGTGGACGTAGCATATCAGCCTTGTTCGGATTCGACACCACAAGGAAGCGGGTGAAGTTGTGCTTGTTGTCCTCGATATGATCCTCGAGCACCTTCAGTCCGTAGAGTCTGGCAGCCTCAGCATGACAGATGGCCGCCCATCCGCGTTTCTGTCCCTCGGCTATCATCTTCGCCGATCCAGCCGTATCCTCCGCCTCCACGTTCTTCAGCGTAGGGTGCTGAGACAGGAAGTTACGGCACTGCATCAGAGCCACAGGATGAGAGTGCACCTCAGTGATGGTGCTCCAGTCGTCCTCAGGCAGACAGCAGATACAGTGGGTGATGTGCAGCTTATGCTCGCCGACCACCGTCGTACCACTATCACGCAGCAGTTCATAGTTATGCAACAGCGAGCCAGCGATTGTGTTCTCGATGGCCAGCATGCCGATGGCTGTGGGATCCTGCTTGATCTGAGCGAACACCTGCTCAAAGGTTGAACAGCAGATCAGTTGTATCTGCTCTCCCTCGAAGTACAGATGTGCGGCGATATCGTGGAACGATCCGATCAGTCCTTGTATGGCTATTCTCTTCATATCTTTTTCTTTCCTTTATTCTTTGCTTTAACAAAAATCCCGCTTTCACGGATGTGAAGCGGGACCTTGTATTTCTTTATTCAGTCATAAGTTGAATTTACACGCAACTTCCCGCTTCACAATTTCTTGCAAAGTAAAAGTAGACGTAAATATAGGCGTTCAACTTATTCATTGTCTTCTCTTTTTGTTTGACGGGTGCAAAATTATCACTTTTCCTTGAAACAAACAAATATTTTGCTATAAAATTTGCGTTTTCACTTACATTTTTCTATTTTACCCCCTTGTCGGCCCCTCTTCTCTGTCTTCAGAGCTTCATCCGTCGCCAGACACACCTGGGGATCCGTCGCCAGACACAATTGGGAATCCCCCGCCATACGGCCGTCAGCAATCTGTACTTCCAGTCAATCACGCGGATATGACACTTGTCGTTGATGGCCCGCACGATCTCCTTGGCCACCCGCTCAGGCTTCAGCATCATCGGATAGCGGAAGTCGCCCGCAAGCAGAGCCGTATCCACGAAGCCAGGTCTGATATCCGTAAACCGTATTTTCAACCCTCGGCTGTGCGCCTGTTGCTCCAAGGCTTGCAGGTAAACGTTCTGCAAGGCCTTTGTAGCCGAATAGGCCGGAGCCGGGCCCAGCCCCTTCGTCCCTGCGATTGAACTGATGGCAGCGATATGCCCCCCACCCTGTTCCGCGAAATAACGGTAGGCCTCGCCAATCATCCGGGTAAACCCCAAGGCGTTCGTCTGCATCGTCGCCAACTCGATGCCCTCCACCAGCTCACGGTTCTGTTTGCCGATGCCCGAGGCATAGAAGAACAGATCCATGCCGCCCACCTTATTTATTAGCGTGCGCAAACGACTCGTCGCATCCTCACTGGTCACGTCGATCTGCTCCACCTGCACGTCACCGAGTGTCTGCAACAAGTCTGTCCGTCGCGCCGCCACGCCCAACGTCCATCCCTCGGCGATCAACAGCCGCGCCACCTCTCTTCCGATGCCCGACGAGGCCCCAATCACGATTGCTCTTTTCTTTTCCATCACATCAGTTATTGATTATCTGTTATCATGTCGCAAAGCATCGAAGGGCCCTTCCGCCCCCCAACGTGCTTATATCATTCTCTATCCGGCTCTGGTGGGAGCAACTGTTCTGCCGCCATCGGATAGTCGAAGGAGATCTCCTTGGCGCCCCGATCCACATCAAGACCAGCACTATCGTCGCTGAGCATATTCGAGAACTTATTCAGATACGCTTTCAGTTTCTCGATGACCGTCTGTTTCTTCTCCCCACTCTCAGGTAGGAAGGGGTTGGACGGTGGCAGGATATTAGTGATACCAGTGCCCGTCTCCGTCACATAACCATCCGCAAAGGCACGCGTCATGAAGTCCTCCGTCTCTGCAGGCTTCAGGTTCTCGTCCTTGATGATCTGTCCCAGTTCCTTACGTTTCTCCTGCTCGATATACTTCTCCCAGTCCTTACCCACATCAGCCCCCTTGTCAGGCGTCATCTGTTGGATAAACTTCTCTATCAGTTCACGCTTGTCGCGCATGTCAGGACTGGCATCTATCTGTTTGCGAATCTTCACGATGATCTCCTTATCCTGACAGTTGGAATCATGATACTGCTGCACCAAGGCAAGAATATAAGGAATGTTTATCTGCACCTGTTTCACCAGTTCCATCTCGAAGACGATGTCGTCTCTGATATCCTCACGATCCTCACTGTGTGATGGCTTACGGAACTCGTCGTAATAATTGTTATACCACCCCAGATAGTCCTGATAGTGCATCTCGTCGACGATCCTCATATCTTCGGTAAAGTCGTCGAAGGCACTGAGCACATTACGCAGCCGCAGTATCTCACCCATCAGGCGGATATACTCCTTCTTCACATCGTCGTCGAGGATACCAGCCATACGCTCTACAGGATACTTCTCCAAGAGTTGTTTGATAAGCTCCGTATAAGGCTCATGCCAGTTGCCGCGCTCATCAGGATAGCCCTCGCTGTAGTACTCCTCGAAACTCTTCATAAATACCAAGCCAGCAGCATTCTCGTCGCCAAAGATAGCCAGACTCTTATTCGTAGCCTCTTCCAGATTACGAAAGCAAACGATGTTACCACAGTTCTTCACCTCGTTGAGTATGCGATTGGTACGGCTATAAGCCTGTAACAGTCCGTGCAGCTTCAGGTTCTTATCCACCCAAAGCGTATTCAGCGTTTTGGCATCGAATCCCGTCAGGAACATGCCCACCACTATCAGGAGGTCGATCTCCTTCTTCTTCATACGCTGCGACACGTCCTTGTAATACGCCTGGAACTTCTCACCATCCGTCGAGAAACTGGTGTGAGGTATCCACATGTTGTTATAATCGCGAATAGCCTGATCCAGTGCGTCCCGACTCTGCATATCTGGCGGCGTACCCACATCCTCTGGGTTCTCGTCGCCACCCATGCCCCACTCATCCACCTCCTCCTCGTTGGCATTGAAGGTATAGATGGTAGCCACTCGCAGGTTGGGCGCACCAGACAGAGCGAGTTGTCTCTTAAACTCATTATAGTAGAGAATGGCCGCCTTCACGCTGTCCACAGCAAAGAGGCTGTTGAACTTGCGCTGCTTGGTCTTATCCCCAAAGAGGTCGATGATGTATTTCGTCACGATGCTGATACGCCTTGGATCGTGCAGTGCCTCGTCGGTGTCGATGCCCCATACCTGTTTTCTGTCCACATCGCTCTTCATGCGCATCGTTGAACTATAGTCCACATGGAACCGCAGCACGTTCTTGTCTCTGATAGCATTGATGATGGTATAGGTATGCAGTGCTTTGGTAGGCTTACCGTTCTTATCCAGCTCCCCACCAAAGAGCTGTGCTGTCGTAGCGTACTTGCTGGCAGCGCTAGCATTGATGGCGAAGATAGGCGTACCCGTAAAACCGAACATCATATATTTCTTTACACGCTTAGTGATCAGCCTATGCATATCACCAAACTGCGAGCGATGGCACTCGTCGAATATCAGCACGATATTCTCTTTCGTCATCACGTCGCGTAGCCTCTCATCACTGTCCCAGACAGAAGGCTTCATCAGGTTAGACAGCTTCTGTATAGTCGTGATGATGATGTTCACGTTATCATCCTTGATCTGTTTCAGCAGGATGCGCGACGAGGTATTACTATTGGCACAGTCAGGCTCGAAATTATCATACTCTTTCATCGTCTGATAGTCCAAGTCTTTTCTATCCACCACGAAGAGCACCTTCTTGATATCCTCCATCCTCGAAGCCAACTGGGCCGTCTTGAAGGAAGTGAGCGTCTTACCAGACCCAGTCGTGTGCCAGATGTAGCCACCGGCCTTCACGCTACCCTGCCACTTGTTATAGATGGCCGTCTGTATGCGCTGCAGAATCTTCTCCGTGGCTGCTATCTGATAGGGGCGCATCACGAGCAACTGCTTGTCAACGTTAAACACACAGTATTTCGTCAGGATATTCAGTATCGTGTGCTTGGCGAAGAACGTAGTGGTAAAGTCACGTAGGTCAGTCAGCAGGTTATTCTCCTGATCCGTCCAGTACGAAGTAAACTCGAAGGTGTTACCATCCGTCTTGCGCCTACGAGGGCCACTGGCGTTCTCTATCTCCTTGGCAAAACGCGTGGTGTTCGAGTAATATTTCGTCTCCGTCCCATTCGATATCACGAACACCTGTACAAAGTCGAACATGGCCCTGCCAGCCCAGAAGCTATCCCTCAGATAGCGGTTTATCTGGTTGAACGCCTCCTTGATGGCCACTCCTCGGCGTTTCAGTTCGATATGTACCAGCGGCAGACCGTTCACCAGTATGGTGACATCATAGCGATTCTTATGAGCACCATCGTTCACCTCGTACTGGTTGATCACCTGCAGACGATTATTATAGATGTTCGTCTTGTCTATCAGCTTGATGTTCTTCGACTGCCCGTTGTCGAGTGTCAGGTTCAGGATATACCCCTTACCCTGAATCATCTCCGTCTTGTCTTGGATGGTCATCTGGTCATTGCTTATCATAGGCAACAGCCGCGCCCACTCACTGTCGGAGAGTGTCACATCATTCAACAACTCCAGCTGTCGGCGCAGGTTTCGCAGCAGTCCAGCCTCGTCCTTCACCTTTGCATACTCATAGCCCTGCCCTTGCAGTTGCTTAATCAGAGCCTCCTCCAGTTTGGCTTCGCTCTGATAGCCCTCAGCAGGCTTGGCCTCCACATCGTAGTGGGCCATCACCGTCTGATGCTCCTGTTCTACTATGATCTTATAGTCAACCATTCTAATGCCGAAATTATGTGTACGGTCTTTCCATCTATCTCAACATCACGTGTTTGTGAAAAAGCAATGAGAGTCAGACGACTGCATGAGAGTGCGTCAGAAGCCTTAACAAGCGATGATATCTCGCGATCATACGCCTTCTGACTATCTATCTCATAAGCCACCTGTATCAATTCCACAGCCTTGTTCTGGTCGCAAACCACAAAGTCGATCTCCTTTGCCCTTGGTGCAGGTTTGTGGTAATAAACATCCAGGAAGTCATGTGCACAACGTCTCAGAAGTTCGATAAAGACAATATTCTCAAGTCGCCATCCGATATTCTCAGGCATCAGCGCATGATCACGGTTGCCCTGCAAGCCAGTATCCACTATATACGCTTTCTGATTGCGAATACGTTCCTTGCTCTTGAATGAATGACGTGTGAGCAACTGAACCATAAATGCCTGACTGAGATAATCCACATATTTCTTTACCGTCTTATCTGCGATACCGAGCAATTCAGACAGCTCATCATAATTAACCTCCTGACAAGCATTATTAATAAGGTGATGTGCGAGTTTGCGCAGCGATTCAACATTCCTAATATTAAAACGCTTCTTAATATCTTTCCGCAAGATGGCCTCTATCAGACTCTGGACATAAGCACGTTTGTTACGAAGTCCCTGCATTTCCGGGAACCCTCCATCGTGTATATAATCCATAAAAGCCCGTTTACGCTCAGCATCAGCTTTGGTGGTAATGCTTTGTATGTCAATCTGATGATACAGGCAATACTCCGAGAAAGAAAAAGGATATAGACGAATTTCATTGTAACGCCCCGTCAGATGAGTAGCCAGTTCTCCGCTCAGCAGCTTAGCATTACTTCCAGTCACGAATATATGCAGACTGGTGCGTAACAGCCTGTTGACGAACAGATACCACCCATCCACATCCTGAATCTCATCAAGCACCAGATAAGGAACATCCGTACCATAGAGTTGATAGACACAAGAAAGCACCGTATTCAGATCTTCTGTCTTCATATCCGCCAGACGATCATCGTCAAAGTTCACATAACCATATCTGACACCTCTCTCCAACAGCACTTTATGGCATAGCGTGGATTTACCGCTTCGTCGCACCCCTATCACCACTTGGGCCATTGTGGAGTCAAACTCAAAGAGCTGCTCTTCTTTACGAGCCACCCATTTCTGGGGCTTATAGCCCTTGATTTCCTCCTGTTGCTCTGCCAGCACCTGTAGTATGGTCTTTTCGTCTATCATATCTTAATTCTTTTCGTCGCAAAGATACAAAATATTATTTAATAATACGATAAAATGCACAAAACCTTAACCTAAAATACGATAAAATGCAAGAAACATCCATCTATAATACGCTAAAACGCCTATATCTGCGCTGCATTTATTCAAACGTCAAGAGCTTATTACGATAGTATTCATATTGCTTTTCGCGCTGAGAGAGTTGAGCCTCCAAGTTCTGAATGCTCGCCTCGAACTTGTCGAGGATATCCACGATTTCATTTTGCTTCTCAATAGGAGGAAGATAAATCTTGATTTGCGCAAGATGTTCTGGTTTAATACCTGAAACCTTCACACCTACAACAACTTTTCTTTTTTGTAGGAAGAAACTATTTGTCTGTGTACTAAATGAGAGGAATTTGGGATTTTGCTCGTGTTTAATAATCAATGCGTGATTACTAACAGCTATATCATCTTCTCCAAGATATGCCACACTTTTGCATATATCCTCTACGTTCTCACTTGTATCAGTCATGATAATGTCACCCTTTGAGGCTTTTCTGGCATTTTCAAAGACTTCTTGCGATACAAACTTATTCGTTGCGTAAGTGTATGGTCCATAGTGTGTATAGATCTGGCCATAATGGATACATCCTATACCTTCCTCCACAAAGTCCACTTTTTGAACTCCATTACCTTTTATCATTTCACAAAATTCGCCCCAAGTATGGATATCCTTTTCATCTTTTCCTTCAAGGTCGAGGAGTTGGTCACGATAATACTCATACTGCTTGCGGCGCAGGGCGATTTGCTGTTTCAGATTATCAATGGAAGAAGTAAACGTATCGAGTATGCCCACAATCCGCTGTTGATCCTCAATCGGAAGCATTGGGAATGGATATTTCTTAAAACCATCCATATCGACAGATGCAAAACCTCCTTGACGTATATGGCCTTTACACCACGCATCTAATTTGAAGCAGTAGTAGTATGCAAAACGCGGCAATACACTTTGCATCAACGATTTACGGCGCGTTAAGGCCGTAAATCGTTGATTCGCAAGCGAATCAACAATTACGAGCGCATGCTCGCCGATAGTGGCAGTTGTGGCTACAATTATGGTATTGGCAGGGAACAATCCACTTGTTTTGATAGATGCTGAAGTTATATGCTGAATGGAATCACTCAAAATCCCACCATTCAGCCTCAAGTCTTCCATTCTGAACCAAGGAATAGTACCATTCTCCCAAAACTCGGGATTATTTTTCGATGGCGTATACCCATTCCTTATATCGAACACTTCTTCAAGTTTCTTCCACTCCACCGTTCTCATGCTTTATCAAGTTCCATCTTTAATTTTTCTAATCTTTCAAGATAGCTATCAGTCCATTTGATCTTTTTAGAATAGAAATCTCGTTCTAGTGAAAGATTCTTTTGTTTCTCTTGCTTATCTTGCATTCTCGCAACAACATCGCTATAAGGAATACCCAACATACTAAAACGGTCATCTAATGCATCCATGCTTTTCTCTGATGCCTGTAAATAACCAGTTCTTGCTTCTGTCAATTCCTTCTGAAGTTGTATTGACGTTATTTCAATCTGAATTCGCGCAAGTTCCTTAATACTCTCAACCTGCTTTTGAGTGCTTTCGTTAAGAGCTGCAACCTGCTTGGCAGTGTCTTTTGCACTGCTTCTGACAGTCCATACGGCAACGCCAATTGGCACAAGGAAAGCAACTAGTAATGTAATAATCTCCATTCGTCTATTCTCCTAATTCTTTTATGATAGCCTCGATCTTCTGATTTAACTCGTTGCCCTCGGCGATGAGGGTTTCGAGTTTGGCGTTGACCTCTTTGATATCGATTACCTCGCGGGTGTCTTCCTGCTCTACATAGCTGCTGACAGAGAGGTTGCAGTCGTTGGCGAGGATATCATCATTCTTAACCAACTTGGCCAGATAGTCCTCGTCCTTGCGATTCTGGAAGAGTTCCATAATCTTGTCTTGATGCTCTGGTAGCAAGATATTCTTATTGCCATCTTTCTGAAAGAGCTTGCTGGCATCGATAAAGAGCACACTCGAATCCACTTTGGCACTCTTCTTCAACACGATGATACAGGTGGCGATGCCCACACCAAAGAAGAGATTGGCAGGCAACTGGATCACACAGTCCACGAAGTTGTTTTTGATGAGATACTGGCGGATCTTCTTCTCATCGCCTCCACGATAGAGCACACCAGGGAACTCTACGATAGCAGCCGTGCCTCGCTCGCTGAGGTGCCAAAGCATATGCATGGTAAAAGCCAAATCGGCAGCACTCTTTGGAGCCAACACACCAGCGGGGGCGTAACGATCATCGTTAATCAGAATGGTATTGTCTTTTCCTTCCCACTTCAGTGAATATGGGGGATTCGAAACAATCGCATCGAAGGGAGCATCGTCCATATGCTGGGGCTTCAGCAGCGTGTCCTCCAGACGGATATCGAAGTTGTCGTAGTTCACATTGTGAAGGAACATGTTGATACGACAGAGGTTATAGGTGGTGGGGTTCACCTCCTGACCAAAATACTTCAGATTGGGATTCTGCTTGCCGATGGTCTTAGCGAACTTCAGCAGCAGCGATCCAGAGCCGCAGGCAGGGTCATAGACCTTCTGGATATTGGTATTGTTGTATGAGGCCAGACGTGCCAAGAGCTCTGATACCTGCTGAGGCGTGAAGAACTCGCCACCACTCTTACCAGCCCCCGAGGCATACATCTGCATCAAGTACTCGTAGGTATCGCCAAAGGTATCGTTGTCAGTATCGTTGTACTTCGATCCCAGATCCATCGTTGCCACGGTCTTCAGCACCTTGGCCAGAAGCTGGTTTCGCTTGATGACGGTAGAGCCCAGTGCGGCACTGTCTACAGAGAAATCGCTGAAAAGTCCACGAAGATCGTCCTCAGAGGCCGTTCCGATGGCAGACGACTCGATAGCGCGGAAGATATTAGTAAGTTTCTCGTTGAGATTCTCATCCTCATCAGCAGTCTTCACCACATTCTGGAACAGTTGCGAGGGCAACATGAAGAAACCCTTGGTCTGAACGGCATCCTCCTTACCGCCCTTGGCCTGCTCATCGTCCATATCAGCATAGTTGAAGTCGTGATGCCCTAAGTCGTGCATACGCTGATTGAAATAGTCGCAGATATTCTCTGAAATAAAACGGTAGAAAATGGAGCCAAGCACATAAGCTTTGAACTCCCAGCCATCCACACTGCCACGCAGGTCATTGGCTATTTTCCATATTGTCTTGTGCAGTTCTGCACGTTCTGTCTGATTTGCCATATATAGTTTTACGTTTACCCTGCAAAGATACAACATTTCTTCTTATTATAATTATGTCTATGTCAAGAATATCGCCTCTCCGACACAAAAAAACGCCTTTTGTCATCGGGTTACGACAAGAATTACCGATCTTTGCATGACGATGAACATCATTTACATCCTATTCATTCTTGCCTTCGTCGTTCACGACGGGGAAGAGGTGGCCGTGCAGCACAGTTGGGTGACCGCACATCATGCCGCCTTGAGCACACGCCTCCCCAGGTTGCGGCGTATATTCGACCACCTGCAACGTATGAGCACCAAGGCCTTCCTGACGGCCGCCTTAGAAGAGCTCGTCGTGTTGGTGGCCATCACCATCTATGCACTTCTCGGAGGCGCATACGCCATCGAACTCTGGACAGCCATATTCCTGGCTTTCTCCATCCATCTCGTCGTACATATCATTCAGGCAATTGTCGTAAGAGGCTACATACCAGGTCTTGTGTCATCCATCCTCCTACTCCCCTTTTCCTACATAGTCATACACGAGCTATGCCATCAGTTCAGTCCATCACAGCTATTGTCGTACGCTCTGATCGGCTTACCCCTCATAGTTGCCAACCTCGCCCTCGCCCACTATCTGGGCCTCAAGTGGGGGAAATAAACATCTCGTTATTTGAAGTCAGAAACTGACGCAACAACAGTTAGGGGAGCGCATAGGAAAGAAACGCGAGTATATTTCAATGCTATCTAAACTCTATGTCCTTTACGATATCATCGTATTCTTCGCCTTTTACGTAACCACGCTTCACTTTATTGAATGCGATTTCTTTAAGCAAGCCACGATTCAACAAGCCTATGATATCACTTTTGGCTGTAGTGGCAGTCACCATAAACTTGTTCTGCAGATCCTTCACCGTCAGCACTTCTTTTGGATTCTCCATATACATACGGATAATCTGGGCTTGACGCTCATTGATATCACCAATCTGAAGAAATGTATTTGCCAACATCTTTTCGTCCTGTTTCTTCTTGATGTAATTCTGCAATTGCTTAAAAGCTTGGTCAAGCACTTTTAGGTTGTAAGTAATGAAATAGCCCAAATCGTTATCATCAGCTTCCACATATTGATAAGCTTTCTCATACGAATTCTTTGACATAGCTATAACACGAGAGATGGAAAGATACTCCGTGAGCCAATAGCCCTGCTTCAACATATACCAGTAGAACAAGGCACGAGCCGTTCTGCCATTTCCATCAACAAAGGGATGCATATAAGCCACCATGAAATGGATGATGATGCCACGAATAATGGGATGGACAAATACTCTTGCGTTTGTCTCATTGAAGTATTTGCACAACTCCTTCAGGAATGTTGGCAGTTCTTCATAAGAGGGGGGGGTATGAACAACTTCATGGGTAATGCCATCTTCTACCACCACCTCGTTATTTGTGCGGAGCCTGCCAGCATCATTGGGGTCGTTGAGAGTCTTATCCGTCATCAGATGATGAATGTGTAACACTAATTCAGGTGTCAACGGAGTATGCTTGTTCTCAACAATAAAACGAATAGTCTGATAGTTGTTGACTATCATCTGCTGCGACTTGTCCTTAGGCGATATTTGCCTACGTAACATATCCTTTGCCACCTTACGGGTCGTAGCAGCACCTTCCATCTGGCTAGAATAGATGGCTTCTTCCATCAGCGAACTGATTAGATATCGCTCTCTATTCTCATTAGGAATGACACTACCCGTCCCCCATGAACCACCAAAGTTCATATCAAACTCGTGGCACAACCTCTGCATCTTGTTGGTCATACCGAAATTTACGTTGTATTTGTCCCAAGTATAAACGGTACTTGATATGCGAGAGGCTTTTACACTTAACCATAACTCTTGAGCTGAAACGCAACTATCTGGGCGTTTTTTGTATTTGATCGTATCCCAATATTCATAGTCGTCGTTAATCTTGCCAATTAATGCGTTCAACTTCTCATCAGGTCTTCTTGACTTGTCAAGCATCACCGTTGCCAAATCCCTGTCTGTTATATATGGAGGTCTTTCTATCATATCTTCCTTATAATGATTTCTGACCGCAAATATATACAATTCTTTCCAATATTACAAGAATTGGAAAGAATTAATTCAAATAAAAACCTATATTTAACCATTTATAACTATTCAATTCTTTCCAATTCTTTATAAATTGGAAAGAACCATAAACTATATCCCAACTTCTCATAGAGAGCATTCGGCTCTTGTTTACTCTCTATTTCTTGCTGCAAGAGGTCACGCATATCTGCTTATTGTTGGTTAGTGTCATGTAAAGGTGGGTGATTTCATTCACTGTCTTGACACTAAATCGGAGGAACGAGGCAAGAGAGGAAGGTGTTTTGTCAGGAAAAAGTGATTAAAAAAGTGGTTGTGTAAAGTTGCGAACCAGGAGAAACAGGGTGGCTCTTCTAGCTCCTTTTAGCCCTGTTATGGCATACTTGGGACCTGTCCGGAGTAAAGAACGGGCCTGCTCTGGGTTGACCCGCCTCTTTATGGTTAAAGAGATAATCTCCACGATGGTAAGGAATGGCACTTATGAGTGAAAGAGATAATCTCTTATAGGGTATAGGGATTATCTCCTTCACTCGTGGAGCCTATCTCCACGACTCATAAGGCCTATCTCTTTGAGGGAAAAATCCCGCCCCTTTGTTGGGTAGATGTAAAGTGCTTGATATCAGATAAATACAGAATTCACTCAAAACTCGCGTGTACGGGGTTCATTCCTGCATTCCTGATCTCCATGCGAGTTATGAGGTGGCATTTGTAAAGATATATGGCAAGAAGACTATCTCGCTTGTTACCAGCGGGACGCAAGAAGTTCTATCTACAATGCAGGGTTGTACCCTGCAGTCTGTTCTTTTTCTCTGGCGCAGAGAAAAGAACCAAAAGAGACATCCACCCTAACCAAACTTGACCTTCGGTCGACTTCTGTCACGACTCGGGAGAGTTCAAGTAGAACTTGCCTATCCTCTCGCTGTTCCATCAGTTCCCCCTATATGGGAAGGCTTAACCGCTCCTCCTGTCGCTCTTACATTAAGGTACGCTCAGACCATCCGCTCGACCTCTGGTCGCTTATATGAGCGAAGCGAGTCTTAAGAAAGGTCTGGCGTGATCTTTCTCGGCTGCGCGCTTCGATGTTTCGACAGACTCTGCGGTTTTCCCTTCTTGGACAAGCCAAGCGAGCAAAGCTCGAGCGCGACAAGCTCAGGGACCGCGGAGGCGATGCTTCGACAAGCTCAGGGACCGCAGAGGGGCACAGGGGGGTGGCGGGGGACATGGCAATGGGACTTACGTTCGAGAAAGCCACAAAAAATTTTGGCTTTCTTCTCACTTATTCGTACCTTTGCCATCAGAATGGAGAAAAGAACGATTGCCATACTCGGAATGATGTGCGCCGGATGCTCGGCACGCGTCGAACAGAAACTCAACAGTCTCGACGGCATCCTGTCGGCTGCGGTGAACCTGCCTGCTCGGACGGCCCTGGTGGAGTATGACCCTGCGAGGATCTCACTCGAACAGATGAAGGACGAACTGGGTAAGATCGGCTACGACATGGTGATCGAGGAAGACCGAAATATAGAAACCATCGAGCGGCGCGCCTATACGACGCTCAGGAATAAGGTCGCTTGGTCGTGGCTCCTTGGCCTGCTGGTGATGGCCATCTCGATGGACTGGGTCGCCATCGGCTCACGCGATACGGCCAATCAGACCATGCTCATCATCGCACTGACGAACCTCTTATACTGCGGACGACAGTTCTATGCGACGGCAGGGAAGCAGCTGATACACGGCTCGGCGAACATGGACACGCTGGTGGCTCTCTCCACGGGCATCAGCTTCCTGTTCAGTGCCTTCAACACGTTCTGGGGCGAACGGGTGTGGGGCGCACGAGGCATGGAGTGGCATACCTACTTCGACGCCTCGGTGATGATCATCACCTTCGTGCTGACAGGACGACTGATAGAGGAGCGCGCCAAGAACGGTACGGCCTCGGCCATCCGCGCCCTGATGGGGTTACAGCCGAAGACGGCTCATCTCGTGGAGAACGGCACGATCACAGAGGCACCTATCACCGTGCTGCAGCCAGGCGACACCATTGAGGTGAGACCAGGCGAGAGAATCGCCGTTGACGGTACGGTGGTAGGCGACAGCGAGGGCAGCGTCGACGAGTCGATGATCACCGGTGAGCCGATAGCCGCAGCGAAGAAGGCGGGCGACAGGGTGTTCGCAGGTACCATCGTCAGACAAGGCACGTTCCGTTTCAAGGCACAAGAGGTGGGACAGAAGACCATGCTCGCCCATATCATCAAGAGGGTTCAGGAGGCACAGGGCTCAAAGGCACCCGTGCAACGGGTGGTCGACAGGATCGCCCTCGTGTTCGTGCCTGTCGTGGTGGGCATCAGCATGCTCACCTGTCTCGTATGGCTGCTCGTCGGCGGTCTCACCGTACTGCCACAGGCCATCCTCTCGGCGGTCTCGGTGCTGGTGATCGCCTGTCCCTGTGCCATGGGACTCGCCACGCCAACGGCCCTGATGGTGGGCATCGGTAAGGCGGCAAAGAAGAATATCCTCATCAAGGATGCGACGGCCCTTGAGGAGATGCGAAAGATAGACACGATGGTGATCGACAAGACGGGTACGCTGACCATGCCCACTGATACGGGAGAGCAACTGAAGCCCCACGCCCGTGAGGCGATGGAGGCCTTGAAGGCTCACGGCATAGCGGTATGGATGTGCAGCGGCGACCAGGACGAGCGGGCACGACAGATTGCCGACGAGGCCGCCATCGCCCACTACCGTAGTGAGGTGCTGCCACAGGACAAGGAGGATCTGGTGCGCCAGCTGCAGAGCGAGGGGCATCGCGTGGCGATGGTAGGCGACGGCATCAACGACTCACAGGCTCTGGCGATTGCGGATGTGAGCATCGCCATGGGCAAGGGCACCGACGTGGCGATGGAGGTGGCACAGGTGACACTCATGGGCACCGACCTGCGACGCATCGGCGAGGCTGTCGACCTCTCCAGGCGCACGGTGGGCATGATACGCCAGAACCTCTTCTGGGCGTTCATATACAATGTCGTGTGCATACCTCTTGCCGCCGGCCTACCCTATCTCTTCGGCGCTCAGTGGCAGATCAACCCGATGTGGGCATCGGCACTCATGGCCTTCTCGAGCGTGAGCGTCGTGATGAACAGTCTCAGATTAAAACTAACAAGATAATATCGCTTTATGAAAACCAAGCACATCCAGTACGAAACACAAGGCACATGCTCAAAGCTCATTGACGTGACAGCCGACGAGAACAACATCATCCAACAGGTATTCTTCCTGGGTGGTTGCAACGGCAACCTGCAGGGCATCGGTCAACTGGTGCGCGGCCAGCATATCGACGACGTGATACGACGCCTCAACGGCATCCGCTGCGGGACGAAGAGTACATCATGCCCCGATCAGCTCTGCCGGGCTCTCGAGCAACTGAAGAACGCTCCGGCGGAATAGGCAGAGGTATGGGTATAAAAAATATGCTCATGGGCAAACACCCATGAGCATCTGTTTGTGACAAATCTTATTCTCAACCGAGGAGGGGGGAAACGATCTGGCAGATGGTCTCCAGATAACGACGATCGGTATCGTCGAAGGTCGACAGTTCCTTGCTGTCGATATCGAGCACGGCCATCACCTCACCAGCGGCAGAGAACAGAGGCACGACAATCTCGGAACGTGAGAGACTGCTGCAGGCGACATGGCCAGGGAACTGCTCTACGTCGGGTACAACCACCGACTCGCGGCGCTCTACCGATGCACTGCACACGCCACGTCCGAGACGGATACGCATACAAGCCACAGGGCCCTGGAACGGACCCAACAGCAGTTCGCCATTCTCCACACGGTAGAAGCCCGTCCAGAAAAAGCCCATCGTCTCGTGGATGGCTGCACACACATTGGCCATCACACCTATGGCATTAGTCTCACCTTCGACCAAACTTCGAATCTGCTTTACGAGCAGTTTGTATTTCTCTTCTTTTTCCATAATTATTTAATGATTTGTTTGAGACGACAAAGATACAAACAAGAACTTAGTATCATGCATCTGACAGTCAAAAACGAATACCATTCAAGAAAAAAGATGATATAGGACAAGTCAGAACAGGTCGCCCTCTACCATCTGGTCTTCACGGGAGAAGCGGATACGGGGCACAGGAGACTCTGCCGTTTCAGAGGCACGGTCGGAAGGTGCGTGACTGCGGGTCAGATAGTCGGCCAACCTCAGGAGTGATGTCATCAACACATCTATCAGTCTGTCCATCTGCTGATATCACGAGGTTAATGCCTGTTGACTGTCTCTGCACTGTCGAGTGCATTGAGGTATCCGTTTACCAGTCCGACGAGGGCGATAGAAATCAGGAAGATGCAAAATAAACCAGCCATAGTCTTATTACTTTTTTAGTTGTACAATCATGTTATCGGATGCAAAGATAAAACGAGGGTGTACCATAAGTTGATACACCCTCGTATTTTTTCTAAAAAAAGTATTTCTACTGATATCTGGCACGTAAGGCATCCACTTGTTGCAGGAACCTCTGACGGAGGTCCTGAGGCTGGAGCACCTCCAAGCCGTCGCCATGCGAGAGGAGCGTGCCGATGAAGTCGGCCGTAGGACGGATGTCGAAGGAGAAGTCGGCATACGTGTCGGTCGATGCAACCTCGCGCTGTGACCGATGGAGCGGCAAGGTGCGCAAGTAGTCGGGCGTCCGGCCATAGGCACGAACGACGACATGCGCCATAGGCGTCTCGTCGGTCAGCACCCCGAAATACTCGGAGAAATAAGCCTGGGGCGAGAAATCGTCAGGCATCTTGAAGGTCTCGTCGGTCAGCGTGACGGTCGTCATCCGGTCCAGTGAGTAGGTGGCGAAATGACGGCCCGTAAAGGCCAGCAGGTACCACCGCTGGTGGAACAGCTTCAGGGCATAGGGCGCCACGGTCTTCTCGTAGCTGTCGGCCCCGAAGCGCCGATAGCCGATGGTAATGATCTTATTGGTCTTGATGGCCCGGATGATGGTCTGGAGGAACTCTTCTCCGGCAGGTACATCCTCGAGGATGATACGCTCTTGAACGGAAAGCCCGTCGGAGAGCACACCGCCGACGGTGAGCGTGGAGAGCATCCACCGCTCCATCGTGTCGTCGTCGAGCACCTCGGGGTTATAGATATAGTACCTGTAGCCATCTTGCGCGTCGCACTCGATGACGATGCCGAACATGTCGAGGATGGCATCGCGGTGACGGTTGAACGAGGACCGGGAAAGCGGGTTACCGTCGGCGACCTCGTCGTCGACCCACCGCTGACTGAGTTCGTCGAGCGTCATCTTCTTATAGCGCCGCAGCGTGTTGACCAGCCAGATATACTGGTGGAAGATCATGGAGGGTTTCATCTACTCGTCGGGCAGGAAGAGCGGATCCTCGGGCATCACCATCACCGGCTCGGTCTCGGCTGCCTTCAGGATCTTCTCGGAAACATACTTCTTGTTGACCACCAGACGGAACATATACTCACGGAACCAACGGTCGGTCATGATCAGACAACCCTGCTGGCCCCAGGAGGCGCCCCACGAGTTCTCGACCTTCCACTTACGGGCCTTACCCTTCTCGTCGAGGTCGACGGCCGTCAGTGTCATGGCATGGGTGGAACCGCTATCGAAGGTAGAGATACGATCGGCCTTGTTCATGCCGAAGGTCGTGCCGAAGAGCGACTGATAATCGAAGTTCTCCGTGTCGGCATAGCCACGCTTGCGATCGAGGAACTTACCCACGTCGTAACTGCTATAAAGCTTGCGACCGTCCTTCAATGAGGCGATGGCCATCTGCTCGATATCGTCCATCGGCAGGTTCACATACTTCCAGTTGTGCCCGTCGTAGGTGTGACGGTCATACTCTACCTCATAGGTCTTGTAATAAGGGCGACGCGGATCATTCATCGCCATGATGAAGGTGCCGTTGAGCGGACCACCTACCACCTCTTGGTAGAACAACTGCGGGGTGTACTCCTTGGCACGACCGACAGCCTTGCCGTTCTTATCCTTGAAAGCATAGACGAATTTCTGCGGCGGTTCGCCGATCGTCATCTGAAGCATCTTATAGATCTGGGCCAGCATACGGGTCTTGGCCTTGTCGATGGATGCCTGCTTACGGTCCTTGGCCACCATATCGCGCAACTGCAGTCCGAACTCACGGAGCTTCGAGGCAATGAGACTGCGCGCCTTGTCGGTATTGTCGCTGGAGAACGACTCGGGCATCACCTCTGCCGGTACGAGACCGTACTTCTCCGTCAGGTCGGAGACACCACAGAAAGTGCCACCATCACTGATGGGATGATGGAAGAAGAACTGCACGCGCTGATCGTCGATGGGCTTCTTACCCGTATCGACAACTCCCTGCAGCATCAGGTTCGCCTTCTCCAACTGATCCCAGAAGAACAGATAGGCCTGGGAGAAGCTGATCTCCACGGAGTCGTGCCTCTGCGCGAAATTGCTACGGAGCACATTGAGACCGCTGAACATCCAACAACGGCCCGACGAGCGCTGGTCGGTGATCGACTGTTTCTTCGTCTCCACACTGAAATAGGTGTCGAGGGCACCTGCATTCTGGTGGTTCTTCGCCAGCGCATCGATACTATTGGCGGCAACGGCATTCACTAAGGCCTTGTTGACCGGCTCCGCCACGACTTCTTTCTGAATATCTTTCAGCATCTCCTGAGAGATGCCACCACTCTTCGTCTGCGCACTAGTTGTAGCCACGGCGCAGGCGACACATAACACACTAATGATGTTTCGCTTCATATATATTGTTACTTCTTATTCGATGACACCTTCAACGTCTTGGCCGTCTTCGTTGTCTTGGCTGTAGGCACCGTGCTGGCAACCTTCGGGTTATAATACCTCAAGGCCTCAGGCATCCATCCCTGGATATTCTTGATGCGGGTAGCATCCGACGGGTGGTCGCTCAGGAACTCAGCCGTCTGGGTGGTCTTGCTGGCGGCCATGCGCTGCCAGAACGTGGTAGCCACCCGCGGGTCATAACCTGCCATGGCGGCAAAGATTAGTCCCATGTGGTCGGCCTCGTTCTCGTGGTTGCGCGAGTATTTCAGGTTCTTGAAGTTAAAGCCCTGAGCCGCGATGGCCTGGATGATGGCACTCGTGTTGGCTCCCATGCCTACCTGTCCCAGAACGGCAGCACCGATCTGCATGCCATACTGTTGTTTGATCTGAGTACTCATCTGCTCGGCAGAATGACGGGCTACGGCATGAGCAATCTCATGTCCCAGCACGATGGCCAGCGAGGCCTCGTCCTGCGTGACGGGAAGCAGTCCTTCGTAGACACAGATGAGTCCTCCAGGCATGCACCAGGCATTGACCTGCTTGTCCTGCACGAGGTTGAAGGTCCACTTATAGTTGGCTACCTCAGAAGAGAGACCAGCGGTATTCAGGTAGTTAACCACAGCATTGGCAAGGTTCTGACCGACACGCTTCACCATCGCTGTATTAGCAGCATTGGTCGAGAGTTTGGCAGATTTCATGAACTCCTGATACTGTTGGGTGGCCAGAGAGAGTATCTGTCCATCTTCAACCATCAGATTCTGCTGACGCCCGGTAAGGGGTACCGTACGGGTTGTTCCGCAACTGACCATCAGGACAGCAACGACTGACACAAGAATAGCTTTCAGATTTTTCATATCGCAGTTATTTTAGAGTTTATGACTGCAAAATAAATAAAAAAAAACGAGACTGACAAATTATAGGCATAAAAAAGAGGCGCCCCTTTCGGAGCGCCCCTCAATAACTATCAACCATTCACTGTATTACATGTTCAAACCACGGTTGTTGATCGTTGTGTTGAGCAGTCTCAGATAAGTACGGAACTGATCCTCGGTCAGCACATAGCGCATGTGCTTAACATCGTTAACGATGGCACGATCAACAAGTGCCTTACGATTGCTCTCACCATTCAGGGCTGCGTTCTTCAGCTCAGAAGCGAATACGCGATGGATGTTGCTCACGGCCTCTTTCTGGTCGCTATCCAGACGCAGTGCATCAGCGAGCTTGTTCATATTGACATTCAGCTCGTAAGCCTCTACACTGTTCACGCTAGAAGCGCTCTCACCCTCAGCAAATGCAGTTGTCATACTCAGCATTGCTACCATTGTCAAAATCATCTTTTTCATCTTTTTACCCTTTCTTTAATTGTTTAAAATGTTATCCTGTTGCGCAGCCTTCCCGGCTTACGCTGTTTTCCCGCCTTAACGGGTTTAAGTTCAAATATCTTTTTATGTCTTTTGACGCTGCAAAGGTACGATGATTTTGAATACCAAACAAGCAATAAATGAAAATTGTGTGCGATAACAGCCGTTTTGTTGATACAGGTCAACAGATTGGCTATCTATCACAATTATTGGGATTTATTCAAATATATTTGGATATTCGACCGATTATTCGTACCTTTGCACGAAAATTTGAAAAATAGACATAAAAAGAAGACATTCAAGATGGACAAACCACAAAACAGATTCATATCAGTCGTATACCAGTTATATACTATCACTGACGGGCAGAAGAACCTTGAGGAGCAGACGGGCGAAGAGCGACCGTTTGAGTTGATTACCGGCTTCGGCATCGCACTCGACCGTTTCGAGGAGGAGGTGATTAAGCATGAGAAAGGCGCAACCTTCGACTTCACCCTCCAACCGGCAGAGGCTTTCGGCGTTTATGATCCCGAGGGTGTACACAAACTGGGACGTGAGGTCTTCACAATCAATGGGCATTTCGACCATGACAATATCTTCGAGGGCGCTGTCATCACGCTGATGGGCGCTGACGACCAGCGCTTCATGGCGAAGGTACAGAAAATCGAGGAAGACGGTGTAACCATCGACACCAACCACCCGCTGGCCGGGAAGGTGCTGAACTTCACGGGTACTGTCGTCGAGAACCGCGAGGCCACTCAGGAGGAAGTACAGGCGCTCATCAAGCAGATGACTGGCGGCTGCGGATGTGGATGTGGGCATCACCACGGTGACGGATGCGACTGCGGGCATGAGCACGGTGACGGATGCGACTGTGGGCATGAGCACGACGGCGGATGTGACTGCGACGATCATCACCATGGTGACGGATGCGGCTGCGGTCACTGCCATTAAGAAGTGATATAAAAAGGTGAGAAGTGAATACATTCGGCAATATTTTCAGACTGACCACATTTGGTGAGAGTCACGGCGAGGCCATTGGTGGAGTGGTCGACGGGATGCCTGCCGGCATTGACGTCGACGTGAAATTCATTCAGGAGGAACTGAACAGGCGCAGACCTGGTCAGAGCAAGATCACGACCTCAAGACAAGAGCCCGACCAAGTGGAGCTGTTAAGCGGTGTCTTTGAAGGGAAGTCGACAGGCTGTCCTATCGGCTTTATCGTCAGAAACACCAACCAGCACTCGCAGGACTATGAGAATATGCGCTGTCTGTTCCGTCCTTCTCATGCTGATTACACCTATTATAATAAATACGGGGTGCGAGACCACCGGGGCGGCGGTCGTTCCTCCGCTCGTATCACCATCAGTCGGTGTGTGGGTGGTGCCTTAGCCAAGATGGTGCTCCGTGAATACGGCATCAGCGTCCAGGCCTACACCTCTCAGGTGGGCGACATCGCCCTGGACCGCGACTATCACCGCTACGACCTCTCACAGACAGAGAGCAACGCTGTGCGCTGTCCTGATCCAGAGAAGGCTGCCGAGATGGAGGCTCTGATTGCCAAGGTCAAGGCTGAGGGCGACACCATCGGTGGTATCATCACCTGTGTCATCAAGGGCTGTCCTGCCGGACTGGGTGAGCCGGAATTCGGCAAGTTGCATGCAGCTCTTGGATCGGCGATGCTCAGCATCAACGCTGTCAAGGGGTTCGAGTATGGTGAGGGCTTCGACTGCGTGAACACACGCGGTTCTGAGCAGAACGATATTTTCGCACCATCGTCTGAGCAGGGTGTAACCACTCGTACGAACCATAGCGGTGGCATACAAGGAGGCATCTCAAACGGACAGGACATTTATTTCCGTGTGGCCTTTAAGCCCGTGGCTACCATCCTCAAGGAACAGGAGACGGTTGACCTGGAAGGTAACCCCACCCTCTTCACGGCTCGTGGTAGGCATGACCCGTGTGTGCTGCCCAGGGCGGTGCCCGTGGTTGAGGCAATGGCGGCAATGACTATTGCTGACTTCTACCTGTTGGGAAAGGCAGGTAAAAGATAAGAAACGCATTTTTTTTGCAAGAAAATGAGTTTTTCTCTTGGTTGATAAGAGAAAATATCGTATATTTGCATCAACATTCCGAGGGTTTGTGAAAATCCTGGTATGTATTAGTTAAGTCTAGTTTAGTTTTTGTGTTGGTTGAGGGTGGTCTATTGATCACCCTCAAATTTTTCATATCACCCCTATGATCTCCTGCACCGACTGACAACCATGACTGTCGAGCCAGTCGTTGATGCCATCGCGTACCTTAATAGATATAGCAGGATCAAGGAAGTTGGCTGTTCCAATCTCAATGGCGGTAGCACCGGCCATCAGGAACTCGATGGCATCCTTGGCGGAACTGATACCACCTAAGCCGACAACGGGAATGTTGACGGCTTTCGCCACCTGCCATACCATACGCAGGGCTACAGGCTTTACTGCAGGACCACTCAGTCCACCGGTATTGATGCTGAGCATGGTCTTCCGCCTTTCAATATCAATAGCCATTCCCATCAGCGTGTTGATGAGCGACACGGCATCGGCCCCCTCGGCCTCTACAGCACGGGCGATCTCTGTGATATCCGTCACATTGGGAGAAAGCTTCACAATAAGCGTCTTGTGGTAACGGGCACGAACAGCCTTCACCACACTGGCAGCACCGGCACACGTGACACCAAAGGCCATTCCACCGTCCTTGACGTTCGGACAGGAGATGTTCAGTTCGATGGCTGGTATCGCGTCAAGTGCATCAATACGGGCTGCGCACTCGGCATAGTCCTCGGGCGAAGAACCACTGACATTAACGATCATATTCGTATCGATATCCTTGATCTGCGGATAGATATGCTCACAGAAATAGTCGACACCTTTGTTCTGAAGTCCCACACAGTTCAACATCCCTTGTGCTGTCTCCACCATACGTGGGTAATCATTTCCTTCACGAGGTTTCAGTGTGGTTCCCTTGACAATGATTCCTCCAATCCCATCAAGGGGCATAAAATCCGCGAACTCCAGTCCATACCCAAAAGTTCCTGATGCTGTCATCACCGGATTCTTCAGTTCCAGTGCTCCAATCCTTACATTTAAAGCTGCCATAATAACTTCTTGATATTAAAAACAGGACCATCCTTGCATACACAGAGGTTGCCCTCCGTTGTCTTCTCCACGCAACAGAGACAGGCGCCAAGGCCACAGGCCATCAGATTCTCCAAAGACACCTCACAGTCGATGTCTTCTTGGTGTGCATAACGGGCCACAGCCTTCATCATCGGCGTAGGACCGCAGGAAGCAATGTGAGAAAAGCGCTCCTGACTCAGGATTGAATGACCGGTCACAAAGCCTTTCTCTCCGGCACTGCCATCTTCTGTCGTCACGTAAACCTGACCATATTTCCTAAATTCATCGAGCATCAGAAGATCTTTAGCAGAACGGGCTCCTAACAGGAAGGTGGGCTCACCTCCCATCTGTCGGATCTCCGCACCAAGATAAAGCAAGGGCGCAACACCGACACCACCACCGACAAGCAGGAATTTCTCGTCTGTCTGCCGAGGCATCGTAAACCCATGTCCAAGAGGCAACACACAGTTCAACCGATCGCCTGCATGGAGCGAAGCCATCCATCGGGTACCTTCACCAACAGTTGCCACCAGGAGCCAGAGTTGATTATTCACCTTATCTATATAATGGATAGAGATCGGTCGACGCAAGAACGTTGATGATGAGCCATCAACACGCACCTCAGCAAACTGTCCTGGAAGCATCTCCGGAAGCGTTTGAACATCGGTGAGCTTGATTAGCACATAGCGCTCATGAATCTGCTCTACGGAGACAACAGACAAGTCTAAAACATACTTCTTCATACTCTTTGCAAAAATTTGTTTGCAAAGATAGTGCAAAATGAACGAAAAGCCAAATTTTTAAAGAGCCTTATTTCTTAACAGGTACAAAAGTGTCCCACGTCTGGTCATCATAAAAGACACGGATCTCTTGTACGCGTCGTTGCGGTTTGTCAACAATTTTAACCTCCTCGCGAATTATTTCAGGGCGTGTACTCTTTACACCATTATAATATTGTGCTCCTATTGGAGTTGTCTGTGGGGTAGGAGATGCTGGATGATCAAAATCGAGCATCGACTGCTGAGTCACCTGAGGGGTACGAGGTGCCTGGTCTTCAACTGTCGGATCAGTCAGATACATGTCACCAGAACCAAACATCAACCAGTCGATGCTGATGTTAGGTATCTTCTTTTTGATCGACTCAACCACGTTTAGGGTAGGACGGGTACGATCATTAAAGATGCTGCTAAGGGTTGCAGGTGCCAATCCGATGTAATCGGCAAAGACTTGTTGAGTCATATGCTGAGACTCCATAATTTGTCTGATACGATCCTTCATATACTAATCAAAGTGCTTTTAAGGGCCTTTTGGCCTATTTTTCTTTCAGTTTACAAAGATAAAGCATTTTTTTCAAACATACAACAAAATTAAAAACAATTTAAGTTTCTTTACTTTTGGTTTTGATATTTACATTTAACAATTATATATGTATAAAGGACTACTCACTAGTTTAGAATTACAAACCCAAATATAAGGAAATAAACTATTACAAAGCCATTATTTAGCTATATTAGCCAAATAACTGACTGCCAAATCGGTATTTACAAATACAAAGCACAAAAATAACGAATATGCATGCCATTTTGTGAAAATAGGGCGATTAATGGGCTGTTTTTTGTAGAATAAGTGTATATATGACTGATAATAAGTGCGTTATATTCTTGTTCTCTCTATTGTATATTTATAAATATTCATTTACGTTTTTGGATATCTACATTTGTAAATTGCAATGCCGATATCATTTAAACGCTTAATTTACGTTTCGATACGTAAATATTCTGCACTTTGATTTACATTTGCAAATGCAAATACAAGTAATCATACCTCTTAAAAAATGTGAAAGCCAAATCTTGCAGACAAAAGTCGCTCAAATTTTCGCATTTCTGGCGTTTTACCGACAAGCGGTGGAAAGACATAAAAATACGCGAGTTTTGAAGGGTCTAAAAACGCTCATACCCCTTGATTTTATCGGCATTTGAGCATAAAAAAAGCGCTTCTCAAAAGCGCATTTTTCTATAATTCTAGCAAAAAAAAGTAGCTATTTTAGTGCAAAATATAAAAAATCAACTCTTTCATCAACTCTCCTGGAGGGGTATTTGGGTTATCCAATCCCTTACTTTTAGCGTCAATCTCTCTCATCTTGGAAATAATCTGCATCACCTTCATTCCGGCATAGTTTCTCATGCCAGTCATGTAGTCTTTGGCAGCCCACGGAGATCTCAATTCCAACCATTCTGCTACCGCTTCCTGACTCTTATTATTCGGTGCATAGTATGCGATCATCAAGTTTTGGAAATAATTAAAGAGCATTGGAAGAAAAGAATAGATGTTACCGGCCTTGGGATTTTCGTCAAAATATTTTATTATCAGATTTGCCTTATAAACATTCTTGCTCACAATGGCATCTCTCAGTTCGAAGCCATTGAAATCTTTACTGATGCCTATCTGGTCCTCCACAATTTGGGGCGTCACTCTCCTATCCTGTTCGGGCAAAGAAATCATGAGTTTCTCCAACTCACCAGTCAACCGACTCAAATCCGCTCCAATATTATCCGCAATCATCTGTACCGACTTCGGATCGATACTCACCTGACGATCCTGTAGATAACTCTCTATATACGCAGGAAGATCTCTGTCTCGTAACTTTTTGCTCTCAAAGAGTACACCAGCAGTTTGAATCGCCTTCACATATTCCTTTTTCCGTCCATCAATAGTACCATTCTTATGGCACATGACAAGAATCGTAGACTTCAAAGGAGCCTTGAAGTATTTCTCCAGCGCTTCTGTATTCTTCACATTCTGTGCCTCTTTTACAATCAGTACCTGGAATTCCGACATCATCGGATAGCGCCGGGCTGCATCAGCAATCTGTGAAGCCGTTGTATCTGAGCCGAACAGAATAGTTTGATTAAAATCGCGCTCTTCCGGTTGCAGTACGTGATCGGCAATATAATCAGCAATCTGATCGATATAATACGGCTCATCACCCATCAGATAATAGACAGGCATGAATTTCCGCGCTTTCAAATCACGCATGATGGTTTCGAAACTCACATTTTTTGCTTCCGGCATAACGTTATTCAAATAATTATTTGTACTTTTGCGATTGCAAAGTTAGTGCAAATCGAGTAAAAAAGCAAAATAATCGAGATTATTTTATCCTCGTATTACCATCAAATCATCATAAACTATCAGAATGTACGAATTGAATCTTCCTCCATATCCAATCAAACTGCAAGAGAAAGACGGAAAACGAATGATTCTTGACTTCTTACGCAGGAAGTACGTGGCTTTAACGCCAGAGGAATGGGTACGTCAGCATTTCGTACATTTTCTAGTCGACCACAAAGGATACCCTCAAGGTCTGTTGGCCAACGAGGTAGAGCTTAGAATTGGTGATAAACGACTTCGCTGCGACACCTTATTATATAATAAAGAAGCTCGTCCACGAATGATTATTGAATACAAAGCCCCTACAGTGGCACTTCAGCAGAAGACCTTCGATCAGATATCGATCTATAATCATCTATTGAAAGCGGATTATCTGATTATCAGCAACGGTCTACAGCACTATTGCTGTAAAATGAATATCCCCCAGCGAAGCTATTGCTTCCTGGAGGATATTCCTGATTATGAAAATCTATGACTTAATCCATATCATTGGCGTCGGTCGACTTCTTAGAAGAAGCTGACTTGCGGATAGAGCGCTTACGTGTCTTCTTCTCCTCGCCAGTTGTCTTGTCGATCTTCACACCTGCCAGTTCGGGATCAATCATAATACGACCACAATACTCGCATACGATGATCTTCTTATGCATCTTGATATCAAGCTGACGCTGAGGTGGAATCTTATTGAAGCAACCACCGCAAGCATCACGCTGTACATAGACAACGCCCAGACCATTACGAGCGTTCTTACGGATACGTTTGAAAGAAGTCAGCAAGCGATTCTCAATCTTCGACTCCAGATCCTTCACCTTCTCTTTCAGTTTTTCTTCCTCGGCACGTGTCTCAGCCATGATCTCGTCAAGTTCACTCTTCTTTACCTCGAGATCAGCCTGGCGCTCCTTAATAACTTCTTCGTTCTCGGTCAGTTCCTGCTGTTTTTCCTGAATACGATTGTTGGCCTCACGAATCTTCTTATTACAGAGTTCAATCTCCAACGTCTGAAACTCGATTTCCTTACTCAGAGTATCATATTCGCGGTTATTCTTTACATCGTTCAGTTGGTTCTTATAACGCTCTACGCTGGCCTTAGCATCCTCAATCTCACCATTTTTCTGAGTGACGGCACGCTTGAACTCATCAATCTCATTCTTAATCTTCTCAATACGAGTGGTCAGACCCTCAATCTCATCTTCCAGGTCTTGTACTTCCAGAGGCAACTCACCCCTCAACGCACGCTTCTCGTCAATGGCCGAGAGTGCGGACTGAAGCTGATACAGGGTTTTCAGCTTCTCTTCTACTGACAAATCTGTCGGATCTTTCTTTGCCATAATCTTTTACATTTTATATACAATCAAATTTTTCTATAGGTACAATATCGGATTCGTTACCGTCTCCGCTATCTCTGTCTTCACGTCAGGGCATTCCTTTTGGATTATCTCCTGAAAGATCTCTGTCGTAAACTGTTCACTCTGGTAGTGGCCGATGACGCAGATCTGTATTTGCTGCTCATAGCCAAAATACTGATGATAGTGCATCTCGCCTGTGATAAAGGCATCAGCACCAGTCTTGACGGCCTCATCAAGTAGGAAATCGCCAGCTCCTCCACAGATTGCCACCCGCTGTATAGGACGCCGCAGCAGTTCGTTGCACATCGCACACTCCACGCCAAAGGTCTTTTTGACCTTCAATACGAAATCATCGGCGGCCATAGGCTCAACAAGCATGCCAACGACACCACTTCCTCCCTCCAAGCCATCAACGCTCTTCGGGGCGAAAAAATGCACATCCTGGAGTCCCAGTTTCTGGGCGATGCGGAAATTCACACCACCATGAGCATTATCGATATTCGTATGCATGGAGATAACACAGAGCTGATTCTGAATGACCTTCATCACCGTGCGCTGAACATCTGTCATATCACTGATGGTCTTCAGACCGCGGAACAACAACGGATGATGGGACACAATCAGGTTGCATCCTTTACATACTGCTTCGTCGACAATCTTTTCGTTGACGTCCAGACACAATAATGCCCCTGAAACCTCCGTCTCTGTCAATCCTACCTGCAAGCCAGCATTATCCCAGCTTTCTTGCAAGGGCAGAGGCGCGAATTGTTCAAGGGCGCTCAAGACCTCCTTAATCTTCACGGCTGCAAAATTACAAAGAAAAGACGAGACATCATCCCGCCCTTTCCATTAATTAAGGGTTTTTAACTCTTTACCAGTCAGATAGTCGGGCTTCGGCTTCCACTTTTCGCTCTGTTTCATCCTCTAATGAAGGGAAGAAATCAATACCCGTCAATCGTTCTATCTCATCAACCGTCCTCACAGCCTCCTCCATCACCTGCTTCCTTCCCTCATTCCTATAGACGAATCCTATGGCTTTGGGAGTTCCTCTTCTGCAAAGGATGACCTTGAAAAAGGCATCAGGAACCCACACTTTATTCTTTCCTATAGTCTTCTGAGTTTCCGGTTTTCCATAAAGCGGTCCACAGACGATATCGACAGCGCCATACTTTCTCGCCCAGTCGCGACAAAGAATCTCCAAATCATTCCACTCGTACTTGTTCAGTCCATGGTTCTGCGGACAGATATTCGTGAAGAGGAAAGATTGGGTCATGGCCTCCTGACTCCACTTATTATCACCTGCTGGACACATGTGCCCCCTATCGTAGCGTGAACTGTAATAGTCTTGATCCGTAGCTCTTGGCAACCTGACATCTTCATCCTCTGAGAATATCTCCTGTGCACGCTGATAGCTTCCTCTTGTATGATCTTTCGTCAGATGCCATGCTACCCAGTTCGGGTTCTTCGTCTGACGATTGTATGAGGCAGTATAGCCTACCCTTCTCAGAATCTGTTCTGGACGATCCTTCAGAGAAGCCGGCATCTCATACATTACGACAATCTTCGCTTTCTCATTGTACGAGACCTGGGCTTTCTTCAGAGTCGTCGACATGAATGATGACTGAGCAGGAGAATCTCCTTTTCTTTTCTGCTCCTGACATGATACCATCACCACTGTCAGTCCCAACACCCAGATTATATGCTTCACATTATCCATAATTCAAACGATGTCCTACATTTATATCTTTGCTCGTTCATGAATACGGTCAACAAGAAAGATCGTAACCGCGAGAGAAAGGATAGAAGCAGCCACACAACCGACTGTCATAAGAAGCATCAGTATGAAGGCATTAAGAGCCGACATGCCTCCCATAAAAATGCCTACCAACAGCAACGGCATGGAGGTCAGGCCAAGTACAGACAAATTCGCAATGGTTGGCGAAACGACTGCCAGCAGACTACGACGCAAGAATGGCTGTAGGGATTTCAGACGGGAGAAGCCATTGCCTCTCAGGAACTCATATTGTTGCTCGTCGATTTTTAAGGCAGAAAGATAGGTTTTCAACCCACGCATCATCATCGCGGTAACATGTCCCATCAACAAGGCCATGACAGGAACAAACCAATGGGCATCGAAAGTTCGGACGGGGAGAACTATCGCCAACAACCACAGCCCTACCAAGAGCACCCCTATCAATTGTCCACCACAGACGGCAAACATCAGTCGACCTACATCAAGTTCGCAACGTTTCAGCACCAACCATCCCGATACGACAGACATCACCACCAACCATGTTATCAAGAGCCAAGGACTATTAACCCTGATTAATCCCCATACAATCAGACAGAGAACGAGCAGTTGCACTATCATACGACCGACAGCGATGCCAAACGGTTTCAGCATCTGTTTCTCCAGGAAATATAACGCACCTATAGGGATTGACAATAAAAGCAACCCAAGAAATACATGTAGAATCATATCTGTATTCATCTCCCCATCATATCTAAGTTTATCACTTGATCTGCGCAACCGACTATCTGCGATTGACAGCTAACCACCAAAACAGTTTTCCCTACCCTAGCCAAGCTTCTCAACAGGTCTAATACATGCTCAGTATGTTCGGGTAGAAGATGATCGGCAAACTCATCAACTATAAACATCTGTTTATCCCCGGCGTTCTGCAGCGTCAATTCCGTCAGACGAACAACATCTTCTGACGACAGAGGTTCCGGTTGTGACTCTGGAGCCAGGGAAGGTAGCAGATTGTTCCATACCCCATACTCGTCTTCCTCGCAAGAAGGGGCCTCAGGTACAATCAATTGTCGAGTCAACATCTTACACTCCTGAGGCAGATAAGCCATCATCCTGCGGTAGACATGCGCAGACCGGACCGTCAGCAATTCTCCATCGACACTGACAAATCCTTCTTTGGTTGGCAAGAACCCCATCAGAGTACGTAACAGCGTTGTCTTACCAACACCTGACCTTCCTGTGATACAGGTCAATTGCCCATCCCTGGCCATAAACGACAAGTTCTTTACCAGTATCTTCTCCCCAGCAGCGATAGATACATCTTTTACCTCTAACATAGGTACAGCTCAATTTTTGCAGCAAAATTATAAATTATTCTCAATTTATTTGTACCTTTGCAGCAAATTTTTCAATTTGGGCACAAAAAACGATACTCAAGGATGGCGCTTGCCGGCCGAATGGGAGCCCCAATGGGGAGTGCAGTTGACGTGGCCGCATGCCGGCACCGATTGGGCTCCTATGCTCAACGAGATTATCGCCACCTACGAAGAGATCGCTCGAGAGATTGCCCTTCGTGAGGAATTACTCATTGTTGGTCCAACGGATCCTGCTCTTCCTTTCCTCCATTACCACTTCTCCTCTCTCCCATCAAACGACACATGGGCACGTGATCATGGTTTTATCACTATAACAAATCGTCATGGTGAACGACGACTGATGGACTTTCGATTTAACGGATGGGGGGATAAATTCCCTGCCGAACTAGACAACGCTTTGAATCGTCAACTCCATGATACTGGTGTTATGAAGGGGACATACGTCAACTGCCTCAACTTCGTGTTAGAAGGAGGTTCTATTGAAAGCGATGGGAAGGGAACAGTCTTTACAACCACAGGCTGTCTGTTAGCTCCTCACAGAAATCAACCGCTGACGAGACAAGAGATCGAGGACTATTTAAAGGATAAACTCTGTGCCAAACGGATTCTTTGGATTGACCACGGAAATCTAATTGGTGACGACACTGACGGACATATTGACACCCTCGTACGCATCTGTCCTGACGACACTCTACTGTATGTTGGCTGCGACGATACCACCGACGAACAATATGAAGAACTTCGACTGATGGAACAGCAGCTCATGACCTTCCGGACATTAGAAGGCAAGCCATACCGACTTATCAAGCTCCCCATGCCACGTCCGATATACGAAGAAGGGGAACGTCTACCTGCCACCTATGCCAACTTTTTAATCATCAACGAGGCTGTGCTCTGTCCTACATACGGTCAGCCAGATCTCGATACAGAAGCTTTGCGTCTCATCAGAGAAGCCTTCCCTGATCGCAAGATAGTAGGCATTGACTGTCGGAGCATTATCAAACAACATGGAAGTCTGCATTGCTGTACAATGCAGTTTCCGGAAATCGGAGAAAGAAGATGAAAGAACTCAAGATTGGATTTCTGCAGCAGCACAATTCTGCGGACACAAAAGACAACCTTCTCCGCCTTGCGGAAGGTATCGGTGACCTCGCAAAAAGAGGTGCCCAGTTGATTGTTTTGCAAGAACTACACAACTCTCTTTATTTCTGTCAGACAGAGGATGTCAACAACTTCGATCTTGCAGAACCGATACCAGGACCATCGACACAGTTCTTCGGCGATCTCGCACGTCAATTTGGTGTGGTCATCGTCACATCACTCTTTGAACGCCGTGCAGCAGGTCTGTACCATAATACAGCTGTCGTCATAGAAAATGACGGTAACATCGCTGGTATATACAGGAAAATGCATATTCCCGACGATCCCGCATACTACGAGAAATTCTATTTCACACCTGGCGATCTCGGATTTCATCCGATACAGACATCTGTCGGATGTCTTGGTGTCATGGTCTGCTGGGATCAGTGGTATCCTGAGGGAGCCCGACTGATGGCTCTTCAAGGAGCAGACTTGCTCATCTATCCAACCGCTATCGGTTACGAGCCCAGTGATACACCCGAGGAACAGGAACGACAACGTCGGGCGTGGCAGACTGTGCAGCGCGGTCATGCCGTTGCAAACGGACTTCCTGTCGTTGCCATCAACCGTGTCGGTTGGGAAGAATGCGGAAGTTCCGGCATCCAGTTCTGGGGGACCTCTTTTGTAGCCGGCCCTCAGGGAGAGATTCTCTACGAGGCCTCAACAGATGAAGAAGAGAGTGTTATCGTTGCCATCGACCTCCAACACTCCGAACAAGTACGACGCTGGTGGCCCTTCCTGCGAGACCGTCGTATTGATGCCTACGCCGACCTTCCCCGGAGGTTCATTGATCAGGCTAAGTAAATATCACATATTCTCAAAAAGCAAAACTTCAAACAACCATAAAAAAGATGTCAAATCAACTGAGATTCCAAGTAGTAGAAGAGGCCTTTAAGAAAAAGGCTGTCGAGGTTCCGACCCCATCCGAACGTCCCTCGGCATATTTTGGCAAGTATGTATTCAGTCGCGACAAGATGTTCAAGTATCTGCCTAATAGAATATACAATAAACTCATTGACGTGATTGACAACGGAGCACGACTTGACCGTAGCATTGCCGATGCTGTTGCAGAAGGTATGAAGAAATGGGCCATGGAAATGGGTGCTACACATTATACCCACTGGTTCCAGCCTCTCACCGAGGGCACTGCCGAGAAACATGATGCCTTTGTCGAACATGACGGCAAGGGTGGTATGGTAGAGAACTTCAGCGGTAAACTGCTTGTCCAACAAGAGCCCGACGCATCCTCGTTCCCGAATGGCGGCATCCGTAATACCTTCGAAGCACGCGGCTATAGTGCATGGGATCCCACTTCGCCTGTCTTCATCATTGACGACACATTATGTATACCTACAATATTCATTGCATACACTGGAGAAGCGCTCGATTATAAAGCGCCCCTACTTCGTTCTCTCCACGCTGTTGACAAAGCAGCCACGGACGTATGTCGTTATTTCTACGACGATGTCAAAAAGGTGCAGGTGAACCTCGGATGGGAACAGGAGTATTTCCTGGTTGATGAAGGTCTCTATTCTGCCCGTCCCGATCTGATGCTCACCGGACGTACATTAATGGGGCATGAGAGCGCGAAAAACCAACAGATGGACGACCACTATTTTGGTACGATTCCAGACCGAGTACAGGCATTCATGAAGGATTTGGAGATTCAGGCACTCGAACTTGCCATTCCTTGTAAGACACGTCATAACGAGGTGGCTCCCAACCAGTTTGAGCTCGCTCCCATCTTCGAGGAATGTAATCTGGCTGTCGACCATAATATGCTGTTGATGTCGCTCATGAAGCGCGTGGCACACAATCATGGTTTCCGTGTACTGCTCCACGAGAAGCCTTTCGATGGTATTAACGGTTCTGGAAAGCATAACAACTGGAGTCTCTCCACTGATACTGGCGTACTGCTCCATGCACCGGGAAAGAGTCAGGAAGATCGCGCTGCCGATAAAGATGCTGTAGCCAAAGAGAACCTCCGCTTCGTCACCTTCATCGTGGAGACACTGATGGCTGTCTATCGTCATAATGGGCTACTGAAGGCCTCCATCATGAGTGCAACCAACGCTCACCGTCTTGGAGGGAACGAAGCACCTCCCGCAATCATCAGTTCGTTCCTTGGTAAACAACTCAACGAGCTACTCGATCATATTGAGCTCTCCGACCGAGACGATCTCTTCAACCTCAAGGGCAAACAGGGCATGGAGATTGACATCCCACAGATCCCCGATCTGATTATCGACAATACCGACCGAAACCGGACATCTCCCTTTGCCTTCACGGGCAACCGTTTTGAGTTCCGCGCACCCGGTTCTTCATCCAACTGTGCCTCTGCCATGATTGCCCTCAACTCTGCAATGGCAGAAGCACTTCAGAGTTTCAAGAAACGCGTTGATGAACGTATCGCTCAGGGTGACAGCAAACTGTCTGCAATTCTTGACATCCTCCGTGAGGATATCAAGATCTGTAAACCTGTCCGCTTCGATGGAAATGGCTATAGTGAAGCATGGGTTGAGGAAGCCGAACGTCGTGGTCTCGATGTCGAGAATTCATGCCCTATCATCTATGAGCACTACCTTGATGAATCAAGCGTTCATATGTTCGAGTCTACGAAGGTGATGAACCGCAAGGAGTTGGAAGCACGCAACGAGGTAAAATGGGAAACCTACGTCAAGACTGTACAGATTGAAGCACGCGTCATGGGCGACTTGTCTATGAACCATATCATTCCTGTCTCCACCCATTATCAGAGTCAGCTAATCAAAAATGTTCAGGGCATGAAAGATGTCTTCCCTGCCGATGAGGCTTACCGTCTCTCTGCCCGTAACCTAAAACTGATTCAGGAGATTGCGGAGCGAACAGAACGTATAGAACAGTTGGTAGAGGAACTGACAGATGCACGCCGTGTTGCTAATCGTATCCAGAGCATTCACGAGCGCGCCATTGCCTACCATGATACCGTCTGTCCAAAGATGGATGCCATCCGTAACGAGATCGACCATCTGGAACTGATTGTCGAAGATGGTCTCTGGAGCTTACCCAAGTACCGCGAACTGCTATTCATCCGTTAGGACGAAACCCATAAAATGATTAGCCCCCAAAAGGTTTTTCCTTTTGGGGGCTAATTTATGATGGACCACACTTACTCTTTTCCACCAACTCGTCTTACTCGTATCTTTTCCTATGATTCTTCCGAATATAGTAGTTAACAGTACTGTCAAACGCAAGCCACAACAGAACGTCAATTAGGAAAACGAATGTTGTTCCAAGATGATAAAAGACGCCCATCATCGTGGCAAGAACCAGGAGTAAGGACACAAACACCAATACCGTCATCACACATCGCGAGCTGATACCAGTACGGAGAAGTTTATGATGAATATGATTCTTGTCAGGAAGAAAAGGATTACAATGATTACGAACACGGACAATAACCACGCGCACAATATCAAACATCGGAAGAAACATCGTGGACAGACCAATAATCAGCATCTCACGAGGGAATGTTATTCCAGCCCCACTGGCCATATAAATAAGCAGGAAACTTACCAGATAGCCAAGAGTCAGACTGCCTGTGTCGCCCATGAAGATCTTCTTCTCCTTCTCAACATGACCAAAGACATTGAAATACCAGAACGGTAACAAGATGCCAAGCATACCAAAAGTTATCAGCATGAAGAGATGCTGCCCCTTTACCATTGCCGCCAATCCCAGTGTGAGCAAAGAGACGAAACAGATACCAGCCGCCAAACCATCGACGCCATCTATCAGATTAATGGCATTGGTAACATAGACGACAACAAAGATCGTCAAGAGGATACCAAGCCATGTAGGTATCTCATTGACCCAAAACAGACCGGAGAGATCATGTATCCAAAGTCCGGAAAGTGGGAAGAGTACTGCACTGATAATCTGAGTCAGGAATTTCGCCTTATAGGAGACGCCTATGAGATCGTCGACCACTCCCACGAGGAAGAGTACCATCATTCCCACAAAGAGCAGTATAAACCGTGTAAACAGGTCATCCAAAGTCTCAGAGTTGTACGGCATACGCATCATCACCCATACACCTAAAGACATACATACTACTATCAAGAGAATAGGCAGGAATGTAATACCACCTAACCGGGGGACTGGAGTATGATGCATCTTCCGTTGGTCAGGCATGTCATAGAGTTGTTTACGATGGCTGAGAATCAGCACTCTCGGAATAAACAACCATCCTAACACTACGGACAGAAGAAATGGAATCGCAACGGAATATATTGTCAACTGTAATTCATCCATGATCCTAAAAGTTTCTTTTCTTATTCTTATAGTAACTTATCACCACCTGTAATATCAGCCATAGCGAGACATCGGTCACAAGGAGTACAGATAGGTTCCAGTCGAACCACACACATACCACATTGAGTATCACAAAGGAAAAGGTGATGATCATGATAAATACGAGCACCTGTACGGGACCCATACCACCCTGCATCAGACGATGATGGATATGATTGTTGTCACGACGGAACATATTGCGGTGATTCACCATACGGGTAACAGCCACACGGAACACGTCAAACATCGGAATGAGGAGCGTTCCAAAGCACACCATGATAGCACCCTCTGGCAGACATCTTCCTCCCAGACGACTCAAGCCAATCACAACAACACTAAGGATATAGCCGATTGTAAGACTACCCGTATCACCAAGATAGATATTACGTAGTCCCATACGACTGCCGATCACATTACGGAAGAAGAAAGGTCCCAGCATTCCTGTCATGGCGCTACAGAATATTAACAGCACCAACTCGTCAGCAAAGAACGCGACAACACCAAGTACGGTAAAAGCAATCATTGCCAGACCAGAAGCGAGTCCATCCACATCATCGAGCATCGGAATAGCATTAGAAATATATAATACCGTCAACATGGTCAGTGGCATTCCGATCCACCACGGCAGCTCGTAAATGCCCAATACCCCATGAAGGTTGTCAAGCCACAGACCTGAGAGGGGTATCAGCAAGGCCGCCAGACACTCTATGATCAATTTCGAAGTAATGGACACTCCCAAGAGATCATCCATCACACCAAGGAGATACATCGTTGTCAAGCCTGCAGCCGCAAACATATACTGCACAAAATCCGAGTCGTTCTCAGTCATCCATAACAGCGACCCATCAAAACGTGCACATAATGCAGCAGTTGCACCTGCACTAATCACTAAGACAGGAAAGAGAGAGACGCCACCCAGACGAGGCACACGCAGTCTCCCCTTATCCCTCGTCTCCGAGGGAATCACCAGATCCTTCTTCACGCTCACCATCAGGATTCGCGGGATCATATACTGCGCCAGTAAAAGCGCCAACAACAAGGGTAATATAACGGATACGTAGATCATCTATAAATATTCAAATAGTTTGTATATATAACGCAGGCTAAGGAGAAAGCGGTTCGTAACAACCCCATGCTTCTTCATAATCTGCAGATGCTCCTTCATAATCAGCGACCAACTGCCATAACCCGTAGTAGAGGCACCACCAAGACGCATCGTCACAAAGTCTTTCTTGACATATCGGGTACGTATACGATGTATGAATAACAGTCGGAGCATTATCTCGAAATCTGCGGCAATGCGATATGTCGTATCAAAGGTTCCATACTGGGTATAAACAGCCCTGCGGCAGTAGAATGACGGATGGGCAGGCATCATACCAAACCGCATCATCCATCGGCGAAACACACCAGAAGAGTAATATCGAACACACCGTGACAAATCCTCGTAACTGACATAGTGAACATCGGCATAGACAGCATCAACATATTCACCACCGAAACCATCGACTACCGACTGAAGGACATCGTCTGAAGTATAAAAATCATCAGAATTGAGAATACCTATGACATCACCTGTGGCCATGGCAAATCCCTTGTTCATAGCATCGTAAATACCATGGTCAGGCTCACTCACATATCGCATCCTACCATCGAAGCGTGGCTCATATTCACGGATAATGTCAAGTGTTCCATCTTTCGAGACACCATCAACGATAATATACTCATAGTCGTGATACGTCTGACGGAGTACACTCTCCATGGTATCACGTAACGTTCGCTCACTATTATAAGTCGCAGTTATAATTGATATCTTCATATATGTTATTTCTTACAGTAAAGAGTTATACAAGGCCAGATACTCCTGATACCTGTCACTCTTACAGAAATTCTCCGTCACTCTCTGACGACATCTCTCCGAACGGATACCCGGATGAGGTGCACAGCATATCGCCTCAATATGCTCTGCCAAAGAGTTTACATCGCCACAAGGGACCACGACACCTGTCTCTTCGTCCACGGCTTCCGGACTGCCGCCTGTACGATACGTTACAACCGGTGTCCCACATGACAGTGCCTCCAGATTTGTTGTTGGGAAGTTATCCTCATATGTGGGATTAACGAACACGTCAGCCCGAGAATAGTAACGTACCAGTTGCTGCAGATTATCTGTCCGTTCTATGCCAATGATACCTTCCGGCAACGAATAGATTTGCTTTTTGCTAAGACCAATCAACACGATCACATAGTCACTGCCGAGCAATGATCTCAACGCCAGGAAATCTCTCATTCCCTTTCGTGGTTCCCACCTATTGCTAACACCTAGCACAACCTTCTTTCCCTGACAGAAAGAAGAAAACGAGCTATCTGCATGGAACACATCTGTGTCTATTCCGTTGTGGATACACCTTCTGGGGACATCCTTCAGAAAAGATTCGTCTAAAAGTCCATCCAACCATTCTGAGACTGGCACCAGTGTCAAATTACTGAGTGACGTAAAAGATCGTCTTTTCAGTTCATAATTGGCCTCACTCCTATCCATCAGGAAAGAAGTCGGATAGTTTTTCTGACACGGACAATGATGGCATCCTTTCTTCCATCTGTCACAATCCGCATATGTAAAGAACGCACAGTGCCCTGTGATCGGCCAACAGTCGTGTAGCGTCCACACGACAGGAGTCTTCATTTCTGACAGATACTGAAACAAGATCGGATAATTCAGATAATATCCATGAATATTATGCAGATGAATAATATCCGGCCTGATCCACTCTATCTCACGAATCAGTTTCCAAGTCGCGCTCGTTGAACCTAGGCCATGACGGTCGAACAGCATCGACTGTAGCCCGTGGAGATAATGGCCAAACGGACTTCCGACCTTCAACAGATGCGACTTACTCGGATTGGCATATCGCCCATATGCTATATAGCTATCCCACCCCTGAGCCATGGCCATCTCACCAATTTCTTCAGCAATACGACCATGAGAGCCCCAGTTGGCAGTTACATTAATCTGAAATAATACAGGCATATAATTCTGTTTTAAACAGAGCGTCTTTCCATCTCACCTCCTGTTTCCTCATCTACACTGATATGCAAGCGAAGGATCCAGTCGAAAATCACAAAGAACACCAGGAAAGTAATCCAACTAAAGATGTCTGCACGTACCAGATAAATACCATTGGCGAATAAGGCCATCAAGATAAAGAACTGATAGCGCGAACGTGGAACCTCGACCTTAGCGACAATGCCACCAAGGACGAACAACAGGACAATCACTCCTACTAAAGAGAGGTTCATATAGAGGTCGCCAATCATATTAGTCCCCAGTCCGTAATCAGCCTGGGCAAAGTCTGTCAGGATATAACCTGTATGGATAGAATCCATATCCAAGCCCGTCAGCATCCTCGTAAAGAAGGAGCCACCAAAGGGGATAAACACGAACAGATACGGGATATAAGACCGACCATAGAGGAATCCATACACCTGCGTGTAGTCGACACCATCATAGAGTGTCTTCGCATTCACGAGAAGATCGGTCAGCAAAAGCCAACCTGCCTCAGGGGATTCCTCCAAGACCTCCATTCCATAACTGATAAACTCCGCGAAACTGGCTTCCACCAGATTATAGGAAGTAACACGCGTAATCATCAGGAAGCCCATCGCGACAACACCCATGACAATAACAGGCAACAGGTACTTCATTCTGACACGTATATAATAGCTATTGATGATTAATAACACCATCAACAACAGGAAAAGCACCTCACTACGGCTACCAATGAACAACTGACTCAGGGTGAAAGCTACCGTAGACACGATATTCAATTTGTTCCTTCCAAATAAGGTCCTGACACCGCGTTCATTCTCACCGAGTTGTTGTGCCTGATAATACCAAGAGAGTCCTATCAACGATAGGATCATGACCATCAGTCGCGGATATAGATGGGTAACACCGCTCTGAATCTGGTTACTGAGGAAAACATAAATGAACACTGCCAGACTGACTCCAAACGACACGTATGCCGACCGGTTCACAGTCATCTCGGGAACTCTTACTTTCGCAGCATTTCTCTCCGAATCCCTCCGTTCAAAAAACACACTTCCCAACATATACATCGCTATAGCCATCTGAGCGACAGAAATAGCATAAGGAATAATATCCTTGTTTGTTGAAAATTGGAAAGCAGGCAAGAAGTCATCCTCCGGATAGATAAACACCGCATGAGCGTAGTTTACAATAAAGAAAGTAGGGATGAAAAACAAATCGAAACAGACCAATCCGTTCCGACGAATCTTGTGCCAAAGATACAATGTGCCGAAAATCAGGAATGTGGTCATCTCCCAAACGCAAAAAAGCTTTGAGAACGACGATGGCACCATAATGACCGATGCCAATGAGATGATAACAAATATTAAGGCTACTAACTGCATGATTGATCACATATTCTTCCGTGCCCTTCTGATAGCACACGAAGCAAGCCTATCTGCATGACATGCCACAGCCGTCAACAATAGTTTATGCTTCAGTTCTATGCCTGAGCGCCAGATGCTCACCTCTGGATAGAGAGAACGGATATACTTATAATCAGACTGATCGGCCAAAGCGAGCAATGTCACTTTGTTATACAACTTCGCCAACTTGATGGCATCGGCATAGAAGTCGGCATTATCCACCTTTCGGAAGAAAGTCTCAAGAATAGAGAGTGCCTCAACTGTACAATCAATACCATGACGATTGATAACTGCCGTATATGAATCTTGATTATATTTCACATAATGATAGATAGGAACATCGACCTTCGCCACACGATTGGCATAATAAACAATCCGCGGTAATACGGCATAATCCTCAGCCATGTTCAACCCCTCCGGAGTGAACAATTGATGGTCTATCACCAAAGAACGACGAATCAGTTTTCCTGCAATACCCTGAAAGCTCTTTCTTATCAGCAGCGAACGGGCATATTCATCCTTGTCAGACGGTACTCTGTCGTGATGACAATAAGTGTGGTCGGCACTGACGAAGTTGAGATCACCAACCACGATATCCGCTCCAGTGTCCTCAGCCTTCTGTGCTAACTGGCTCACAGCATCTGCAGAGAGATAATCGTCGCTATCAACATGGATGACGTATTCTCCTGTGGCTTGTTCTACCGCCGTCTTTCTGGCAGCCGCCAAACCACGGTTATGGTCATGACGCACCGTCCGGACAGCAGGACGACGATCGGGATAGTCCTGAAGGGTCTGTTCCAGCACCTCCATACTACGATCCTTTGTACAATCGTCAACAAAGAGATATTCTATCTCCGGATAGGTCTGCTCCATCAGAGAGCGGACACACTTCCCGATATATTTCTCCACCCCATAGACGGGGACACAGACCGTCACTTTTATCGCCGCCATCCTATCAATTTCTTTAGCGTTCCATGCTGCTCATAAACCGATCCCGTCAACAAGAGCAAGGTGAACAGTCTGTGCCTTACCAAGAAGGTTATCAGTTTTGACGAGAATCCTTGCGGACGGAAATAGCGCCCGAAATTCAGGAAATACGCCTTAGGAATTCCACGCAACAGATGAAGTCTCTTCTGATAGTTGTATGATGATGTTCCGGCATACAGGCACTTGACACAACGAAGGAATGTATCAGAGGTTCTATTACGCCACACCAGTTCCGTCTGTTCCTCGGGCGACACACCTAGACGTCCCACAAATGCAGTCATCTCAGAGAGACAATTCTGGAAACACTCATATTCCGACTCAAAGGAATAGTAACTGGTACTAAGAGAACCGTCACGCATATTCACCAGATAGTTCTCCGACTTGAGAAGCACCACGCGATGGATCTTATTCAGGTAGCGGAAGAAGTGGATCATATCCTCCCCATAGTGAACACCTACCGGAAAACGGATATCATTCTTCATCAAGACTGTCCGATTGAATAATTTTGCGACAGGTCCTGAGAGCTGAAGAACAGAATGATCCAACAGATATCTCACCATCTCCTTGCCATCCAGATAGACATCTTCCATCAGAAGACCAGTAAGACGGGATTTACAGATGTTACCTATCACGAGACACTCTTCCGTATCCGCAGCCTTAATCATATCCGACAGGTAATCGGGAAGCACTTCGTCATCGCTATCCACGAAACAAACCCATTCGCCTTGTGCCTGATCAACGCCATAGTTACGGGCAGCACTAACCCCCGCGTTCTTTTGATGAAACACCCGGACCCGAGAGTCTTTCTGCTGATAGGAATCACACAGTGCACCACTGCCGTCAGTACTGCCGTCATCAACTAACAGCAGTTCAAAATCGGCATAGTTCTGACTAAGAATGCTGTCTATACATCTTTTCAGGTATTTCTCCGTATTATATACGGGTACAATAATACTGATCTTCATGGTTTTATAACTTGCTATTATAATACTTCAGCATCAGATGGAGATAAGGTACCGCAAGCGACTGTGGCAACAGGGCATGGAGATCACGCACCTGCTTCTTCAGGTCACAACCGTCAATACGACAACTCTCTGACCATGACGAACCCATCATCTTACGCTGCTCTCGGTAATAATCCCGGAAAAGGGACGGCGCCTCTCGGGCCACCCGGTTTAGACAACTGATACGGAAGTTTTGGATAATATGGTGTGCATCGGCATTCCCCCGCAGTCCATGACTGACAGCGAAATCGTACATCTCTTTTAATATGATATTCAGAGACTCTGCCCGACGAGGAGAGAACGCTCTGACTGTGATACTACCCTCACGGAGTTTATAGATATAGGTTTCTGCCCCGACAGCAGCCAACGACTGCGCCATACAGGCGATCTCAAAACTCCATAACTCATCCTCATGAAGGATTCCCTCACGGAAGCGCAGACGGCAGTCGTTAAGGAAAGAGCGCCTGTAGAGCTTGTTAACAGACATCACGTACCAGTCCTGCTGGCGATACGCCTTTAACACCTCTTGTCCTTGGAGAACAGTACCGTCCGACAAACGCAATGGAATCTTCTGCATACCACTGCCCTCCAGACGATAATCGCCCACCGTCAGGTCGTAGCTTACTGTCGCTATGGGAGCAGCCAAAGCCTCTATGCAGTCTGGCGTAATCTCGTCATCACTGTCGAGAAAATAAACATAATCGCCTGTAGCGTTGTCAAGCCCCGTATTTCGGGCAGCAGACAAACCGCGATTATGCTCATGACGGACAATCCTGAAGTCAACCGGCCCCTGGTAGTCCTGAAGCGTACGTTCTACGACAGCCATACTGTCGTCGGTACCACAGTCGTCGACCAAGATACACTCCAACGGCTCTTGCCATGTCTGACCCATGACACTGTGGATACAGTCTGCGACAAACGGCGCAACATTGTATATGGGGATAATAATCGTTACTTTCATTTCAGATATTACATCAGATCGCACAGTCGTTCACGGCGATAGAATGAGAACAGTATGACGGTGACCAGAACTGTCAGGATAACCTTTACCCATATTCCCATATGCATCACCTCGTTGGCCACCAGCAAGTCAAACAGAATGACCAACAAGATTGGAACGATACGCCAGCGGTTCCCCAACCATTGATGAACACTACGCCTGTAATATCCCACTAAGAACGGTATCATCAACTGACTCCAATATGAGATAATCGTAGAGTAGATGGCTGCACGGAAGCCAAAGACAGGAATAAGCAGGTAGCATAACAGGAAGTTCAGGACACCAGGTACGAACACCAACCATAACAACTGCATCGTATTCTTCTCAATAAATGCCGGAGTGCTCATAAAGGTATAGAACGAGAACACGACATTGGCAAAACACAGGAGACAGGCGATGTCACACGATTGAGCCAGACGAGCATTTCTGATCAGCAGGGAGTAGATCTCCGGCATCCAGATACAGATAACGAACGAAGCCGTCAGTGCTACGGCCTGACAGAGGAAATATAGCTTTCTATACGCGGGGAAGTCACCGCTTCTGAAGGCTCTCTGGATCTGAGGCATCAGAGCCGTCACCAGCGCAGTAGTGGCCACCACAGCATAGTCTCCCATCGCACTACCATGACTGAACAGACCGATCTCGTCGTAAGAAACGCCACACTGACTCATCACAATCCTTGCAGAACTCGTCAGTAGAACGAATCCCAGAGTATGTGGCACCAGCGGCAAGGCAATTTTCAGCATGCCACAGATACGTCTCCAATGCCGATCCCATATCGGTTTGATATTGAAGTCGATCCATACATACTTCACAAATACCGCAAAGACGAATATGCCTGAAACGGCACCCGAGGAAACCAGTCCCCAATAGCCTAGCCGGAAAAAGTATATGAGCACGAAGGATACCAGCATGCCCAACACCGATCCCATCAGATTGGTGAACACCAATGGTTTCGGACGTTCCACCAACGGGAAGATATGCTGCGCTAACAGACTATTCGCCAAGAGGAATATCGGTATCGATCCTGCCACACAGAGTCCCAGCTCTTCCAACGGCGCTCCCACCGGGAGGGTGAGCATCAGGATGATCATGTTCAGCAACCCGAAGAGGAACGATGACATGAGCACCAGCGTCAGCACTCTTCCCCATACCAGATGATAATGACGGGGATTCTCAAAGAAGCTGTTGGTCAGATGTACGTTCAGCCCCAGGGGTGCTATCGACACAAACAGACTGGTATAGGATGTGAGTACGCCATAGATACCATAGTCGTAGGTTGTCAGAAATGGTGTTGTCAACGGCAGCATGACAATACTCAACAGCATTGTCAGCTTGGGCACAACCCCATAATAGATCGTGTTAGTGACTATCTTCCTTGTCGACATTCCTACTTATCTGTTAACAACTGGTGCTTAAGCAGTTCCTCCTTGATGGGGATCAGGTGGTCGACAGGGATCTGGAGTATATCACTTATCCCTATCAGATCATTCCGTCCATCGGCATAGGCAATAAAATGCTGCATGGAACGGACCGCATCATATGACCCTTTCTGACTGATGGTCGGATAAAGGCCTCGTTTCCCCAGTTGCGGCTCACATGGACAAGTCATCCGATAATAAGCGTTATGCTCTAAGGCATTGATGACTTTGACCATCACCTCATAGGCACCCTGCAGTCCTTTCGGACTAATGAGCGATAGGTCGTCGGCAGAGGTGTGGTACTCTGGGTATTCCGAATACTTACTACGACAGAACGCACACACGGGCAGATCAACACCTGCCGAGCCGTATTGCCGTTCGTCGGAACCACGCTGGATGAACGAATAACGCTGATAGGCCGGCGCGTGGAACTGCAGGATATTCCGCAGAACCCTGTCAGCCAGCGTATCTTCATATTTTGTCGATACCATCGAATAGGTACGGTCGTCTCCCACACAACTCAGTACGAATCCTGCTTTCACATGCTGTTGCATAACAGACAGGTTACGACTCAGGTAAGTGATAGAACCGATGGTCTCTGGGATGAAGACAAAACGATAGGTATACTTACGACGTGGCAGACTCTCCACATAACGTATCAACTCTGTCTGCACACAAGGTCCGGACAACTCGTTATTGGCCATCGAAGGGTGACAGAGATAGGTAGAGAAGAATATCTCGTCGTCAGTCTCTCCAGGCAGGATCAGTTCACCATAGGTGAGACTTCCGTCCTCAAGCGTACTGTCTATGCATACCTTGTATTTCTCATCGGTCAGCATCCGCTTCTGATTCTCAGACATACAGAAGCCCCAACGCTCTTTATAATAGGAGGTAACGTAAGGAATCCAGTCTGGCTGCTCAGGCTGGGTATAGACATGCGCCAACAGCTCCTCCCGACTCACCGTCTGGTGGACGGGCACAGAATAGCCCAGGACATGAAGGTTACAATCCTTAAAATCAATGATGGTATCCCCCTTCATATTCCGGATCCAGCCACCACGGATATTCCATTCACGAGGCACAGTCCAGTCGAAGACCTGCGTGCCCGATGGTACCTCCGAGACAGAGATCCCGGGTACCGTCTCACGGATGATCTCCAGCGACCGCCGGAAACCGTCGCCTGTGATACTACGGCAGATGGGAAACAGGCGCACAGCCATGTCATACATCCTCTGTCCGACATTCATCACTTTATTCTCCATCCTTCATTCTTTATCAAATCATGGTCACTGCCGCATAGCAGGCACGTAGCGCCAGATGACGGTGAACACTGAACCCGTTCTTGTTGACCCCGTCCACATCATGGTATTTACCTACATAGATACGGTCGCCGTTATGATCGACATCACTGCACCACACGAAATCATGATACCACAGATGCTCGCCATAACGGAAATAATAGGCAAAGAACGTAAAGGCACAGAGGATCGCTGTCGGGAACACATAGTGCTGTGTCATCAACTCCTCAGGCATCACGGCCCTTGAAGCTTCCACGACACGTTTCCGTACCAAGTACCAACGCGACTCCAATGTCTGATCGATAAACGCCTCGTTCATATACCAGTCCTGATTATAGAAACAGGGTTCACTCACGTCGGGATCAACACCGAACACCTCACGGAGGCTACGGATGGTGATCTCCTTGTTCCCAATACGGGGAAGTCCCATCACAAGAATATGATCATTGGCGTACTTCTCCAACTCCGTCAGCGGATAATTCATCTCGGGTACAGGAATCTCTCCCTCCCATCCTAACCGCTCAACGAAAGGCCGTAACTCATCAGGACCGATGAAAGAATCACCAAAAAGGTGTTTCAGTTGCGATATCATATTCATGCCTTTTCTGTCAGTTGTTGTTCTTTCCATCTCTGATAGTCAATCACTTCCTGTGCATGAGCGAGATGCCCCATGGCAGTATATTTCTCTATACGCAGGATCTCTGCTTCAAGACGATCCAGACGAGTACCCCAGCCGGCATCAACGAACCAGTCCAGGTGACGTACGGGTGCATTATAGAGTATAAGCCCGCTCTTTGTATCAAGCACCTCACGAAGGAAAGTCAGATAAGCCCGATACTGGTGCTCAGGCGAGGCCACGAGAACCAGTCGTTTCCAACCCCTCTCCATAGCCATACGCACCACCTCTACAGCCTGTTCCCGCGTATTCAACGACCGATCCTCATGGATGATGTCACAGGCAGGAACGCCCTCCTTCTGCAGCAGTGGAAGCACCTCCGAAAACGGATAACTGCCATAGGCGCGATCAACGATATTACCACTGAACACGATCTTCGGTGCTACACCTTTCTTATATAGCGACACCGCTTCCTGATAACGGAAGAAGCCGTCGCCCTCCAACAGGATGATCGCATCGGAGGGAGTCAGACAGTCATTGTCGACAATGGCCAGTATCTTTTCTCTGTCGGTGATCATCGCTTACAGATCCTCCCAGAATATCGGATCATTAGCAGGGATATCCTTGTTGACGGTCTTGCCGATGATCGTGCTCTTGAACTTCGGCGGAATGCCCAAAGCAGGACGCAGCACATCAATGTCAGCCTCAGTAATCACCTGACCCTTCTTGAGTGCGTTTTTCGCATAGAGGCAACGACGCTGCACGAACACCGTCTCACCTTCCTCTGCGACCACTTCCTTACGGGTGCTACCCATCGCACGTTCCACCTCACGGATGGAGTCGACCATGAACTTGAACTCCTGAGGCTCCATCGAGTGAGGATGATCAGGACCCTTATCATTCTTGTTGAGTGTAAAGTGCTTCTCAATGACACGACCACCTAAGACGACAGACGCCAGTGCCACCACATGACCAGGCGAATGGTCGGAGTAACCTGTCAGACAGTCGAAAGCCGACTGATATGTCTTCAGCACGTTCACGTTGGCACTGTCGATCTTCGAGGGATAGTTCGTGATGCACTGCATCAGCACGAGGTCCTTGTTACCCGTCTTCTCTATGGTACGTACGGCCTCATCGATCTCCGACATCGTGGCATCACCAGTAGCAAGCATCACAGGAATACCTTTCTTGGCAGTATACTCGAGCATCTCCAACCAAGTGATCTCACCAGAGCCGATTTTAATGAACGGCAGCTTCATGTCGGCACAAAGGTCTACAGCCTCCTTGAAATACGGAGACGTAGAGAAGTCTATACCCACTTGCTTACAGTAGTCCGCAATCTCCTGATGCCATTCCATCGGGAACTCCACATCCTTGAACACCTCACTCACCGTACGGCCCCATGAGCCATGCACGCCATGAAGTGTCATCTTGGAGAAACCACCCTCTGAGACAATGCTCTCTGCCTTAAAGGTCTGGAACTTCGCACAGTCGGCACCAGCTTCCTTGGCCGCATCGATCAGACGTTTCGCCTTGTCCATGCTACCATCGAAGTTACCACCAATCTCTGCGATGAAATAGGTTGGATAGTCCGGACCTATCATCCGGTCGCCTATCTTGATATTCTTGTTAAAGTTCAGCATATTATTGAGTTTTTAGTTTGTTTATCTTTTGCTGATCAGATCTTTCTCTTTCTGTTCAACATCCGCATTCAGACGACTCACCTCGGGATGAGCATCCAAATACTGATAGATCCGTTCGTTAGGAATGGGATGCCCGTCGTAGAGGGCCTCATAGATACGTCCAGCCACCTCATAGTCGCGATCGGTGTCAACCGTCAGTCGGTAGTCACCATTCAGAGTCAGATGATAGGGAATCCTACGCACCTTGAACAGCTCAGGGTGGAGATACAGATAGGGTGTGACATGCTCGCGCTCACGATCGGACGAAACCTGCTGATAGGCTTCCTCCAGGCCCTTGGCATAGAACACCTCGACACCTGTACCCAACGGACAACCTGTCGTCGACACATAATCATAGCCCGGCAAAGCCTCTATCTGACGGTCGGCCTGCTGCCAGTCCACAAAGGGATTATCGCTGGTGGCCCGCACCACAATCTCCGGCTGATAGACCTTGATACAGTCATGGAAACGCTCCAGCACGTTGTCCTCACTACCTCGGAAACAAGGTATCCCCTTCTCATTCAGGAATCGCTCAAGGGCATCATTACACGCCCCGACAGGGATGGCAAAGACCACTTTGTCGATATGCTTGCTCAGACTCAGACGGGCATACACATGCTCCGCGATCGTCTTTCCTGCAGACACATCCGACACGGTCCCGGTAGTCACATCCTTCCCCAACGGCATCACCACCTTGTCAGGCAGACGTGACGACGTCAGACGAGCCTGTACGATACACAACACCTTTACCATATGGTCCATCCTCCGTCAACCTGTATATTCTGTCCCACCACATACCGTGAGGCATCCGAAGCCAAGAAAAGAATGGCTCCCTTCAAATCCTCCGGATCACCCAGACGATGCGACGGGTTCTTCTCACGCAGTCTGTCGGCAAACACCTTGTTCTCCTGCACCTTCGGCGACGGAAACGGACCAGGTGATATACTGTTCACACGAATCTTCCGATCGATCAGATACGTTCCGAAATAACGGGTCATCTGTATCACGGCGGCCTTACCCGCACTGTAGTTCACCGGAATCAGTGAGGCTTCACAGGGAGGCTCGTAGACAGCGAGGTAAGGTGACACGATACCATACATAGATGCGATATTCACAATGGAACCGCCCTCATGCATAAACGGGAGCACCTCCCGGATGCACTTATAGGTACTCCCGGCGATACCCTCGATACACTGCACCCAGTCCTCATCGGAGAGATCCTCCGACTTCTTCCCGATACCGGCATACTGTGCGGCATTGTTGATCAGTACATCAATGCCACCCGCCTCCTCGGCCACCTGGGAAAAAGCCTCCCGGATGCTCGCCGAGTCCATAATATTGATCTTGACAAAGCGCAGTGAGCTATCCTGGCCGAAGACGGAAACGAACTTCTCATGACTGGTACCTGCCACATAGACCGTTGCACCAGCATCGGCCAACGAGGCCACCATGGCTCTGCCCAGATGTCCACAACCGCCTGTCACGACGGCAGTCTTGCCTTTCAGCGAGAAAAGATCAAGCGTATTCATGCGCTACAGATTATTTAACCTCAAAGCCTGGGATGATCTTCTTGAACTTCTCACGCAGACTCTCAACGGTCTCCCACGACTCGTTGTTGTCCGAAGCATAATAGAAGTCCTGCGGCACGAACTTACCACCGTGACGCTCCAGATACTCCTCCGTCGTGTGGTTATAGGCCACAGAAGGGAGAATCGCATAATACTTGCCGATATCGATGGTATTCAGCGCATCGGTCTTGGTAATCATCTCCTCATGCAGTTTCTCTCCCGGACGGATACCTACCTCTACCTGCTTCAGATTGGGAGCGATGGCTGTAGCCACATCCGTGATACGGTATGAAGGGATCTTCGGAATAAACAACTCACCACCGACATGGTTCTTGAGAGCCCACATCACGAGATCGACACCCTCCTGAAGGGAGATATTAAAACGCGTCATTCTCATATCTGTGATCGGCAGTTCCTGAGCACCCTCATCACGCAGTTTGATGAAGAAAGGAATCACCGAACCGCGACTGCCCATCACATTTCCATAACGCACGACGGAGAAACGGATGTCGCGTGAACCTTTTATGTTGTTGGCCGCGATGAACAACTTATCCGATGTCAGTTTCGTCGCACCATAGAGATTACAAGGTGCACAGGCCTTATCCGTAGAAAGTGCCACGATGTCCTTCACACCACACTCAATAGCAGCGTTGATCACGTTCACCGCACCATTGACATTGGTCTTGATACACTCACGAGGATTATACTCCGCAGTATCCACCTGTTTGATGGCGGCGGCATGAATAATCACATCCACGCCATCACAAGCCATCTTCAGGCGCTCTCCGTCACGGACATCACCAATCAAGAAGCGAAGCATCGGGTAATCCTTGGGAGGATACTTCTGCCTCATATTATACTGTTTCAGTTCTCCACGCGAATAGATGACTATTTTCTTCACATTCGGGTAATCGCGGAGGATCGTCTCCACGAACTTATTACCGAAGGAACCTGTTCCACCAGTAATCAATACTGTTTTCCCATTTAGCATATACCTAATCTTGTCTTTTTTAATTCAAACCTTTGAATAACGATTTCATCTCTCCCTCCTTATACATCACCCAAAGCGTGATGGCCATAAAGGCGATGAAGACGAAGGCGATGGCCGTACGGCCTCTGTGAGGACCTTCCTTACCCAACGGCACTGTAGCACACTCCAGCGTAGCGAAGGCCGGGGTGTCCTGCTGTACCCTTGCCATGGCCGAGAGCAACTGAGCACTCAGCGCATTGTAGTTGTTATAGCGCAACTGCATCTCGTTTTCCAATCTCGTCTGCTTCTGACGTACGCTCTCCAGCACCACCTCCTGGTTGGAGTCCATAAACTCGGCATACAGACTGCAAGCCCGGTCATAGTTCTTCTTCGACTCCTGATGAAGGTGCTTGATATACTCCAGGTCATGACGTGCCTTCGTCGTACGATAGTCCGTCATGGCAACCTGCAGACGTTTGCGCACGGAGTCGGCTACCGTCGCACAGACCACCGGATCCTGGTCGGTCACCTCAATGGTGATCACCAGCGATTTCTTATCGACGTTACAATAGATGTTCCGTCTGATGGCACTGTTAATGCCGTCCTGCTCTGGTGTCAGGCGGAACGGCGACACATCCTGCTTGCCCGACTTGCCCTTACCCGATCCGAAGATGAGTCCGAAGAAAGCCTTCTTGGCACCTGTCCACCATGCCGACTTCTGGTAGTCACGCAGATACTCATAGTATGTCATCGCCTGCTTATCACTGTCGCGCTGCACCTTGATGTCGAAGAGTGAGGTCGTAAAGTCCGTCGACTTCATGAGATCCGGATAGAGAAGCGGTGTGATCGCATCCGATCCGGCACTGACACCATTGCCGATACTAAGACCGAAAGAACTGGCCAACGATGCCAGTGATCCGGAATTGTTTGAGCTGGCAGACTCAGGAGCCAGTTTCACCCTACACTTGTAGTACTCGGGATAACCCATCATGATGAGATACACCACAACAAGCGTTGTGGGCAGCACCTTGTAGTACAACGTGCGATGTTTCTTGATGGCCCGCCAGATGCCGCGGAAATTAACCGCTGGTCCGGTCGAGGAACCATTCTTTTTCAATTGTTCTTCCATAAATCTATGATTGCTTTTTTTGTTTCAGGATTGGTTCTCCGCCTCATCGAGCAGCAGCAGGAAAGCAGAAGGGAGGAAAGCGATGGCCACGGCAGCGATATGTTCGATCTGCACCACCACGCATTTGTTTTTCTTCACGCGTTTGATGGTACCTTCCACGCCCGCGAAATCGCCCTCGACCACTTTTACCCGCTGTCCCGGTTTACCTGCGAAGTCAAGATTCTCCATATAGAACACCCTATCGTCTGTCACCGAGGCCACACGCATGAAGTTCTCCATCTGCCTGTCCGGCACCGTCAGAATATCATGGCGCAACACGTTGTTCCGATCGTCGAGCACAGGGTGCATCATATAACGAAGAGGCGTCAGTTCGCGCTTCGTCATCTTCAGTTCTGTAATCATTCTGTTGGTGGAATGCACGAAGACCAGATTACGTATGGCCGGCTTCAGCACACGATGACGTGGATGCTTCCCTTCGATATGCTCATAGTGCATGGGAATGAAGTTCTCGATACCCAATGCATCCAGCGCCTCTTTCACCAGCACTTCCCGCGAATACGTGACACGCATCGGAAACCAATGCATCTCGTCTCTTCCCAGTTCTTTCGTTACTTCAGCCACAGATAATATAGGGGGTCACCGCCATCCTTATAGCAGTGACAAAGTCTTTTATCGTTTCATCTTTCTCAGTATCCATATTGCACTGACATTCAGCGACATCACAGAACCGATACACACATCCCACAACCCTCACGAGCCATCCTTTTAGGATGAGGAGACATTTCTCAAGGCGCAAAGGTACGAAGAAATCTCGACAATATACAGAAAAAAATTCATAAAAAACAAAAAAAAATTCCCTTATCATATCGGATTCAAAAAAAAAGGGTAATTTTGCCGTCGCAAGCAATTCGACCCCATATATGACCCGCCATCCACATACACGCTTGGGCACGTTCCTGTTACTCTGTGTGCTCTGCCTGTCGGCTCACGCCACCAAACGAATCTGCGTTCTCGCCGACACCCACGTCATGGCCCCATCGCTGGTCGACAGAAGCGACAACAAAGCATGGCAAGCCGACTTGGCCGAGAATAAGAAAATGCAAGAGCTCAGTGTCCCCATTTTTGACGTCCTGGTCGAGCGAATCAAGAGTGACAAACCAGACGCACTTCTCATCGTCGGCGACCTCACAAAAGACGGCGAGGTAGAGAGTCATGATTATGTGATAAAAAAGCTGACAGAGGTAGAGACCTGCGGCATCCCCGTCTACGTCATTCCAGGCAACCATGACAGAGGATGGACGGGTGGTGCCCGTAAATACGCCAACGACACCTATACGGACACGAAATACCTGTCGGAGACAAAATTCAGAACCTACTATAAGGACTTCGGCTACGGCGACACGTCCGAATGTCATGCTTCTACCCTCACCTATGCCACGCGCCTCTTCGACGGTCTCACGCTCATCGGTATCGACAGCGAACAGGATGCACGTATCGAACAGGACGCCATCGAATGGAGCTGTCGGAAAGCTCAGGAGGCACGCGACAGAGGCGATCAGGTTGTCGTCATGATGCACCACTCTCTGATCCCCCATTTCTACGGACAAGAGACCTTCCACGAGCAGTCGGTGGTCGACGACTGCGACGACATCCGCGACCGTCTGATGGGCGCCGGTGTCAAGGTCGTGCTCACAGGCCACTATCACGTGTCCGACATCGCCAGATATACGAATGCCGGTGGACAGGAAATCTATGACATCTCGACAGGGTCGCCCATCTCCCATCCATGCGACTACAGGACACTGGTCTTCGACGACACCTTCACGAAGCTAAATATCCTGACAAACACCATATCGTCACTCGACGGCTACGACGACTTTGCCGTCTACTCGGAACAGCGACTGAGGAAGGCCATCCAGAAATGGGCCGTCAACTGGCTCAGTCAACGGTCAGAAAACAAGTTGCTGGTCGAACTCATGTCACAGGCCGTCACCAATGTCTTTGTCATCCATGCCAATGGTAACGAACCCGCCAACCCTGCCTCCTCGGAAGCAGTCAGAATCTACGACGATATCGAGTACTTAGCGCCGCTCTTCAGTCTAAGCGTCACCGACATCATGAAAGAGGTCAGTCTCTCGATGAAAAGCATACTTGGCGACTATCAGGATCCTGCCGACATCACCAATGTGGTCGACGACCGCGAACTCACCATCACGCTCCCCCCCGTCCCTACTGCCATCAGCAGTATCCAGAGACAGCCAGAGCCGTCCGACGAAGCGTGGTACACCCTTCAGGGCCTCCGTCTGCCCCACCGTCCCACTCGTCCGGGGACATACATTCACCAAGGCAGAATCGTCATCCTATAATTAAGAAGGATTTTCACGCACGATACCAGTATGGCAGAGACTTATATGACATCGACTCTCACAATTCAAATTAAACAATAACGATTCTATGGACTTTCTGGAACTTGTCAAGAAAAGGTACAGCTGTAGGAACTATCAGCCTACAAGTATTGAAAAAGAGAAACTCGACTACATCATCGCATGTGTCCGTTTCGCCCCGTCGGCAGTGAACAAGCAGCCGTGGGCATTTCGCATCATCAGCAACAAGGAGGAGAAGGAAAAGCTCCGCCAGTGCTACGACCGTGAGTGGTTTGCCACCGCCCCCACCTATATCATGGCCTCGATCCTGCACGATGAGGAATGGGTAAGAGCCGACGGCAAGCATCATGGCAACATCGACATCGCCATTGCCGTTGAGCACCTGTGTCTGGCGGCAGCCGAGCAGGGATTAGGCACCTGTTGGGTGTGCAACTTCGATGTCGAGAAATGCACACAATTGTTCCGTATTCCTTCCAACGAAGAGGTGGCCGTGCTCATTCCTATCGGCTATGCCGCCGACGAGGCGAAAGAGAAAAAGCGCAAGGATCTCAAAGACATCCTGCGCTAAGACCTGTGCGGAGCCTTCTCCACGCAATCCTATGCGGAGACGGCCTCCCACACGTCCTCCATCCTGTCAATGACGTAGTCGGCCCCTGCCGCCTCCAGTTCCTGTCGCGAACCATTGCCCCATGTCACGCCACAGGTCCTAGCACCCGCATGGGCACCCATCATGATATCCACAGGCATGTCGCCCACCACCAGTGTCTCGTCGGCCCCGAAATGCGTAGCCGCCAGCGTGTTCAGCACAGGCTCAGGGTGAGGCTTGGCATTCTTCACATCGTCGGCACCGATCAGATACGACACACACGCTGCGATCTGCATCTCTTTTGTCAGCTCCACCAACGAGGCATGCGAGCGCGAGGATGCGATGGTCAGCGTAAATCCTTTCTTCCGCAGAGCTGTCATCGTTTCCCTGACCTGCGGGAAGGCCTCCGGCTTAAACCTCTTCAGGTTCTCGGCAAAGATCCGTCGATAGGTCTCGACATACCGGTCGCGCATCTCTTGGCGCTCATCAGGATAGAGTGCCTCGAAGCAGCCTGCCAGGGGCAGACCTATCGTGGCGACATAGGCCTCCTCGGTACGTTCTGGCAGTCCCAGTTCCTGAATGGTAGCCCGCATGGTCGTCACGATATGACGCCTGGTATTCCCCAGCGTCCCGTCAAAGTCGAAGATAATCAGTCTGATGGCCATCACCTATTCGTACACAGCCATTCGTTACACCTTCAGATACTCATCATCCCTGACCAGCACCTTCTCGATCTTACCCACATACATCGTGTGGTAGTCGCGCTGGGCATAGTTCTTATCGATGGTCTCCTGATAGAGGAATCCACTCTCCTGCAGTTCCGACTGGTAGAGCTTCTTGCATATCAGCACCAGCTTGGCCTGTTCGAAATAGACCGAGTGGTCTGCATACACAGGAGTCAGTCCGGCCTTCTCGATCTTATCCTCATCGCGGCCCGACACACTGCCGAGATAGGCCATCTGCTTCTTGAACGACTTGTCCATCACACAGAGCGTGAAGTAACCTTCACGGTCGACAAACGTCTTCGTATATCGCGACGGACGCAGGAAAATGATCGCCGTAGGGTCGTTGCTTCCCCACAGGCATCCCAGATGGCCCCACGAGGCCGTCATCGTGTTACACCCCGTCTGCTCATTGCCGGCCGTCACCAGCATCCACTCCCCGCCGATCAGGTTGAACGGGTTAAACGTCATGTCTTTGTAGTTGATTTCTTTCATGATAATATGGTTTATGATGTTGATTCCTCATGCCATTTCCTTCTGCAAAGATAAAGCCAAAACCCAGGTCCATACCGAGAAAGAACTGTTTTTTATGTTTATTTCACAAAACCAGAAGGTCAGACGGTCGTGCTCCCTGGCATTGGCCGTGGTATATCAGTCCCACCCCTCGTCATCTGTATTCTCCATATAGCGGCTCATGCCGTTATCCTCCATGTCATCCTCTGATGCAGGGTCAAAGCCGCGCATGTTGTCGTCATCGTCTTCTTCTTCATCATCATCCAGATACGATGACGAAAAATAAAAAGATGATACCGTCTGACTTGATGACGTTGATGGACGACTTGTCCGGACAGACTTCGGCTTTTCCATCTTCGTGGTTATCACGCTATCGGGCACATACGTATCGTCATCGATCGTCTCTTCCGTCTTCGATGATACATAATAATGATACGTTTTCCGCGCCAATCGCTCCTTTTCATTATAGTATCTCGAGCCTATGATGAATAGCAAAGCGAAGACCAGGAAAAAGCTCCCCACTATCAAAGGAGTCTTTCTCATCTTGACCCCCTTCTCACAATATTCTATTCCTGAGATGGATGCATGAATACATAAACCACCAATGATGATCGCCAAGAATGGTACGATCGCCCATCCCATTAACGCCACAAAGAAATAGACAATAAGCAATCCAAGTATAACCCTGCCTATACGAGTACCACAAAAGAGTACAATTAAGATATCTATCATACCAAACTCCCTTCTTTTAGCTTGTTTTACGCTGCAAAGATAAGAGATGGGTGTACCAAAAGTCGGCACACCTCTTAAAAAGTTTATACGTCATATCTCATCCACTTTTTACGAATAAAAGAACATTTGTCGGGCAATGTATTCGTTTTTTTGTTTTTTTTCTTACCTTTGTACCCGCAATTCAGATAAAAGACTAAATAACTAAAAACCAACAAGAATGAAAAAGATTGTTTTATTCATCATCGGCCTTATGACCCTGATGGCTTGTCAGCAGAAACAGGAACAGAAGAAGGCCGGCTTTATCGTGCAGGTATCGCTGGGCGGATGGCACCGCCCCGACTATACGGCAGAACAGATTATCGGCCGCATCGACACCGTGAGCCAGCTGATCCCCGTGCAGAAGGTCATCATCGGCTGGAGCCAGGACAAAGCCATCTACCGTCAGGTAGCTGAGTACCTGCATAACAAGAACATCCGCATGCTCCTGTGGCTGCCTGTGTTCGCCGAGACCGAGGAGGTGTGCGACAACACCCCAGCGGTCGACCTGTGGGGACAGGTGCCCTCTAACTACGACCTAGCGGCAGGCGAGGACTTCCGCTTCAACTGTCCGACAGACCCCAAGAACATAGTCAATATCGTGCACCTCTACGACAGTCTGTTCAGCGACTGCGGCTTCGACGGCGTGTTCCTCGACCGCATCCGCACCCAGTCGTTCGTGAGTGGTGTCAACGGTGTGCTCGGCTGCGGTTGTCCGCTCTGCGTGGAGCACTTCGCCGCCGAAGGTGTCGACATCGAGGCCGTGAAGGCGGAATACCAGGCCAAAGGCGATGCCTTCTTCTCCGTCAGTGAGTACTCCCCGTCACAGCCTCTCCACTTCGAGAACCCTGTCGCCGCAGCCTTCTTCAAGGCCAAGGGACACATCGTCAGCACCTCCGTGGCAGCCGTCGCCGACAGTCTCCGCAGTCGCGGTCTGGAGGTGGGCATGGATCTCTATGCACCCTTCATGGCGCCCTTCGTTGGTCAAGACTATGCGATCCTGACCCAGCATGCCGACTTCATCAAGCCCATGCTGTACCGCCAGACCTTTGCCCCCGCAGGGATGGGCTTCGAGTACGACCTGCTCCGTAAGAGCGTTCCTGGTGCCACGGGCTATCCCGCTATCCAGATGGATGTGGACTTCCTGCACTCGCAGTTGGACGCCATGGAGCCTTACGCCTGCGGCAAATACCCGGGCATAGAGATCAACTACAAGGAAGTGGTGGCTCCCACCTCACCCGAGTATGTCTCAGAGTCACTGGAGGCCGTTCTGAGCCACCAGTTCGACGGTGCCGTCCTCTCTTGGAACATCATGCGTGCACCACTGAGCCATCTGGAGCCCTTGAAGCCACTGAAACAGTAAAAGATAACACATGTTTTTTAACGATAACCCTTAAACAGAAAAGAAAAGATGAGAAAACTATTCATGACAGCGATGATGGTCGCAGCGAGTGTGAGTCTGACGAATGCCCAGACCACCCAGAGACAAGTGGTAGAAGAAGGCGGAACAGGTCCGTTCAAGTCCGAAGTGGTGGGCGATGCCTCCTGTCCCGGTTTCACGGTATATCGTCCGCAGAACCTGAAAGAGGTGGTGGCCCAGAACGGTGCCCTGCCGGTGATCGTCTATGCCAACGGTGCCTGCTTCAACAACAATGTCGAGATGCGCCTGCTGCTGAGCGAGGTCGCCTCCTACGGCTATGTGGCAGCCGCCATCGGTCCCTACGACGAAGCGGATGTGATGGCACAGTGGCGCGGCGTACTGAAGTCAGCCTACCCCGAGACCAAGGGCGAGGTGATCATGGCCAACGGTGAGAAGATCCTGCCCCTCACCCCCGAGGAGATCAAGGCCCGTCAGGAGCAGCAGGCTAAGCAGCGCGAGCAAGCCCTGAAGGCCATGCAGAAAGCCAAGAAAGGCAAGCAGCAGCCCACCGCCCCCGTCTTCAGCACCTACCCGAAGATGCTGCTCGAGGTGCTCGACTGGCTGACAGCGCAAAACGCTGCCAAGGGCTCCGAGTACTACCACTGCCTCGACCTGCAACAGGTGGCAGCCATGGGTCAGTCGTGCGGTGGTGCACAGGTGCTGGGCGTGGCCTACGATCCCCGTATCAAGACCTGCGTGATGCTTAACTCAGGCATCGGCGACATGGAGATGATGGGCTCGACGAAGGAGATGCTCAACAACCTTCACCAGCCGATGTTCTATATGATTGGCGGTCCTGGCGACATCGCCTATGCCAATGCCCAGAAGGACTACGAGCGGATAGCCGACAACATCCCCGTGGTGATGCTGAACTCGAAAGATGGCCACAGCGGCACCTATTACGAGAAATACGGCGGCAACTACGCCAAGGCCGTGGTGAAATGGCTCGACTGGCAACTGAAAGGTAAGGTAGGACAATCGGCCCTCTTCCTCGACGACGAATACCTGAAGATGAAGTTCCCCGAGTGGCAGGGCGTCCGCAAGAACTTCTAAGATGATATGATCATGGATAGCTGGATGAGACGAGGATACAAGATCCTGGGGGGCCTTCTCTGCCTCGCGATGACGTCATGCTCGGTGATACGAGGTTATAGGACCGACGGCAAGGGAGGACCGACTATTTTCAGTTTCGAGCACCATGCCCATGACACGATTGACAATAGGGGACAGGCATTCCTGTTCCCCATTGCCAACGAGAAGGCCGGGTGGATAGACACCTTGCATTTCTATACACAACAGCCGCATTACAAGAACATCACACTTCCTGAGGCGCTGAACACCAAAAGCAAGACACAGGGTGTCATAATCATCCAGAACGATAGTATCATTTACGAGAAATACTGGGGAAATTTCTCCCCCGACCGCCTGGCAACCGTCTTCTCAGTATCCAAATCGATCACATCGCTCTTGTGCGGCATTGCTGTCGACGAGGGTTATATCCACAGCATCGACGATGCCGTTATCCAGTATCTGCCCGAGCTGAAGAAGAAAGACCCGATGTGGCAGCAACTCACGATCCGCCATCTGCTGAACATGCAGAGCGGACTGGATTTCGACGACACCTATTCGCTGACCCTGAAAGACCTGAAACGACTTCACGCCATGGCGAAGTTGAATTACGGACATCACACCATGAGACAGATCCGGGGCCTCCGGTTCCGCTGCGAGCCCGGCACAGAGTATCGCTACGAGAGTATGACGTCGCAGATCTTAGGCGTGGTCATCGAGCGTGCCTCGGGCCAACGCTTCGCCGACTATCTCAGTGAGAAGGTATGGAAGCCCCTGCAGATGGAGTCGCCGGCATTGATTAACATCGACAGCCGTCAACACGATGTGCCCCATTCTTTCGGGGGTATCACGACGACCATGAAGGATCTTGCCAAGATCGGGCGCCTCTATCTGCATCGCGGACAGTGGAACGGCAAGCGCATCGTCAGCGAGGAATGGATACGCCAGACGGCAGACTATAACACCGCTAACGACGGCTATCATTTCAACTGGTATAACCTCAGCAGCGTTGGTTCTGCCAAGGCCCCCTATCCCGGCTATTACGCTCTGGGCATAGGCGCACAGGTGCTCTATGTCAACCCCTACAAGAATCTGATCATGGTACGAATAGGCACGACTAATAACGGCCCCCTGTTCGTGCCCGAGCTGTTCGAACAGCTGAGCAACTGCGGCCGATTCTAGGAGGTAGATAATCATCGAAAAGACAACCCATCCCATCAAAGCTGACGGGATGGGTTTTTGTGGTTTGTCTGATTCTTTGTACCTTTGTAGCCAGATAGCAAAGGGGTGTCGATACTCTCGAAGCTGATTAATTGACGTATAGAGGGGTGCCAGTAGGCACAGCAGCTGTGCCTACTGGCACCCCAATGTCCACCCTTTTTTCGTACCTTTGCCCCGAACCAATACTGATAGCCAATGGAACTATCATACTTCAAGCATTTCCGGGACACGAACCCCTCCATGACAGACATGGAGGCGGTGGTACGGATGATCAGGGACGACCACTGGCGATTTCATTCCCGTGGTTATCTCGTTGTCCAGCGCCAGGCCGACGAGATCAAGGCCCGTCTGCGTATGTTAGCTAACGAAAACACCACCGACGATGAACCCGACCCCTTCTGACGTGTGACAGATGGTACGGATGACAGATGGGCTCTGATACCCGCGCACGTGTACGCAGGAACTTTCGAGCCGCCAAAAGTTCCTGCGTACACGCGTGAGAAAATCTTATACCCCATCTGTCATCTGTGTTCTCTGTCACTAAACAGTAAAAAAACTACCAATGGGCACAAAAAAGCGTTGCGGGTGCTGAGCCTGTCGAAGCACAAAAGCCCCGTCCCTTCGACAAGCCCTTCGACAGGCTCAGGGACCGCGAAGGGACCGTACTAAAGCAAAGCACACCCTTCGACGACCAAGTACGCCCTACTACGGAAAAGCGCTCTTTGACATGTTGTACCTTTGTAAGCGATAACGCCAGCGGGCCGAGCACCCCCCAAGTAAGGGTGAAAGAGATAATCCCTTTCGGTGAAAGAGACGTCATCTACGACTGATGGAGATAATCCCTATAGGGGTATAGGCCCTATCTCCATGACCCATAGAGCCTATCCGGATAGCTCATAGAAGGCATCTCCTTAAGCCAAAGATCCCCCCTCGGCGGGTGCTGAGTTTGCGAATACTCTAGGCTATACTCTCGGCTATACTCTCCAGAACATAGTCCAGGATCTCGGGGGTATGGGTCTCCGAGATGAAGTTCCCCTCAAACTGCGAAGGACTGACATAGATGCCGCGACTGAGCATGTTACGGAAGTAACGGGCGAAACGCTCCTGATCACTACGTTTCGTATCCTGGAAATTACGCACAGGACCATCGTTGAAAAACAGAGTGAACATACTGCCGCAGTGGTTCAACTGGATACCCTTCCCCTCGATGATGGCTTTTAGGCGTGTCATAAAACGGTCACTCTTCTCCTCTAGTTCGTCATAGAACCCGGGGCGTGCCAACTGAGACAGGGTCTCTATGCCTGCCGCCATGGCCACTGGATTACCACTCAGGGTGCCTGCCTGATAGACCGGTCCTTCTGGTGCCAGCACGGCCATAATATCCGCACGACCTCCGAAAGCGGCTGCAGGGAACCCTCCACCGACGATCTTTCCGACAGTCGTCATATCGGGTTGGATACCAAAACGCTGTTGGGCACCACCAAAGGCCAGACGGAAGCCCGTGATCACCTCGTCGAAGATGAGGATGGAGTCATGCTGACGGGTCACCTCACGAGTGGCCTGCAGAAAGTCCTCGGTAGGAACGACAACACCCATATTACAAGCGACAGGCTCAAGGATGAGCGCTGCCACCTCGTCGCCATGCTCACTGAAATAGCTGCGCAGAGCCTCCGTATCGTTATATGGAAGCACCACGGTACATTTCACGAAGGCATCAGGGACACCGGCCGATGAGGCATCAGCGATATTGGCCACGCCTGACCCCGCCGATACAAGCAGATGGTCGGCATGACCATGATAGTTGCCTTCGAACTTCACCAGCACATCGCGCCCAGTAAAACCACGGGCCACGCGGATGGCCGACATCGTGGCCTCTGTACCGCTGTTGACAAACCGCAGTCGCTCCATCGTAGGGAAGGCCTCACGCACCTTCTCTGCCAGCACGGTCTCTGCCACGGTGGGGATGCCATAGCTACTACCCCGTCCCACGGCCTCGATGGCCTTCCTACTGACACGGTCGTTATGATGTCCCAGGATAAACACACCCCACGACATACAGAAATCGATCAAACGGTTATCATCTATATCAGTGAGATAGGCACCGTTGGCCTCTCTCACGAAGAGCGGTGTTGTGCCAACGCTCCTCAAAGCTCTGACAGGACTGTTTACACCACCAGGAATCACCTGTCTGGCCTGCTCGAAAGCCGCAGCCGATTTGATACGTTCGTTTATGCCCATCGCTGCATATATTCTTTTGCGTAATAAGAGATGATATACTGAGCCCCTGCCCGCTTGATGGCGATAAGACTCTCGAACACCACGCGCTGCTCGTCGAGATAGCCCAACTTCGCAGCGGCTTTCAGCATCGAGTACTCACCACTTACCTGATAGGCCACCATCGGTATCTGCGGGAAGCGCTCCACACCACGTGCGATCATGTCAAGATAAGGCATGGCTGGCTTGACCATTGTCCAGTCGGCTCCCTCCTCGATATCAGCAGCGATCTCCTCCAGTCCCTGATCGTGAGTACGGTAGTCCATCTGATAGGTCTTACGGTCTCCGAAGGCTGGAGCCGAGTCGGCCGCATCGCGGAAGGGTCCGTAGAAGGCCGACGCATATTTGGCCGAATAGGCAAGGATCTTACAACGGTCGCGCAGACCAGCCTCGCGCAGTCTACGGTCGAGGGCTTCTATCTGGCCGTCCATCATCGCCGATGGGGCCACGAAATCGGCTCCTGCCTTAGCATGCACATATGCCATCTCAGCCAACAGGGGTAGCGTGCTGTCGTTCTCCACATCATGATCATGCAACAGTCCACAGTGACCGTGACTGGTATACTCGCAAAGACACACATCGGTGATGACGCACACCTCAGGCACAGCCTGTTTGATGGCTTTGACAGCCCGACACACCAGTGCGTCCTCGGCATAAGCAAGTGAGCCGCGCTCGTCTTTCTGGTCGTCGGCTATCACACCGAAGAGCAGCACCTTGTCTATACCCAGGGCATAGACCTCTCTGACATCATCGACGAGCTTATCGATAGAGAAGCGGCAGATGCCTGGCATGGTGGCAATCTCCTCTCTCACGCCCTCACCTTCGACGACGAAATAAGGATAGATAAAATCCTTGACGCTGAGCGACACGTCGGCATAGCGGTCACGTGTAGCCTGATCCTTACGGAAATCTCTAAATCGTTTCATATCATCTGAGTATTTATGATTGTTTGTAAATGCTGTTTGGTAACGGGCCCCCGGGTGACAAACGTCTTCCCCCGAGGCAGGGCACCGTAGAGACGGATAAAATGGTCGATGGTGGAGGGCGAGGTGAAGACGATACGTTCTATAGCGTCCAGATCCACTCGCGACGGGTTCTCTGGCATGCGGTTCTCATAGGCAGTCACCACATCCACCTCGAAGCCCAACAGCCGCAGACCGTCAGGTATCAGCGACAGGGCCTTACTGGAACGAGGTATCAGCACTCGTCCTCTGGACTGCCCACTGAACCAGTCGACAACGCCATACGAGTGGTCCTCCTCTGTCTGGATCACCTGCTTGAGACCATGACGAACAAGGGCCGCTGTCGTTGATGGGCCGATAGAGACCACCGTAACTGGCAGGGCAGATCGCTGCGGACCGTCGAGATAGCCCATAAAAGCCTCCACGGCAAACCGGCTGGTAAACAACAGGTAGTCGTACGTGGCTACGCTTGCGACAGCCTGGCGCAGCAGCATATCATCGGCGACAGCCACAACCTCGATGAGCGGCGTGCACACCACATCGGCACCATATCGGTGCCGTATGCGGTCCATATCGTCGGCGACAATGCCTGTATATAGCGTGCTCATACCATACTGTCTTTTGCAAAAAGGGCTTTCAGCTCCGGACGGTCTTTACGGGCGGTGATGGCCAGGCGTCCCTGCATGGGATGGGTAGCGAAGGGCAACACCTCGGCGATCTCGTCTTCCATGCCCAGACGCTTGAGAGCGCAGGTGGCCACGATAGCAGCATCAATCTGTCCACGATGCACCTGCTGTACACGCTCCTCGATACACCCCCGGATGCCCACGACCGTCAGGTCTGGACGCTGATGCAGGAGTTCGGCCTTACGCAGAGGCGAACTGGTGCCGACGATACTGCCAGCAGGTAAGGCGGCCAACTTAAGATGGTCGCGGCTCACAAGAGAGTCACTCTTGTCAAAAGCCTCATACAGGGCGATGACCTCAAGATCAGGATGCAGTCGTTCTGGCAGATCCTTGGCCGAATGAATAGCGATATCAGCCTTACCAGTGAGCAAGGCCCTATCAAGCTCGCGGGTGAACATATCATCGGGAGCCTCACCGTCGAGCAAGGATATCGCCAGATGCTTATCGCCATACGACCGTCTGGTCAGTAGCCGGTAAGGGACATGGGGATAACGGCTGAAAACCTCTTGTACTTGTATCTGCGACAACCTGCTGTCGCGAGCTGTCACACGGATGGCCTGACGGAATCGCTGACGGCGCTCCATGAGCTCGCGCAGCTCCTTGATTTTCTCCTCGATCATCACCTCGGCCTTCTTCACCTCTTCCTCGCGCACGGAGATATTATTCCTCACCTGACACTCCACATCATGCAGATTATAGAGTGTCACACCCGCCAGGTCGGCAACGGCCGGATCGATATCACGCGGAAAGGCCAGGTCAATGGCGAGCATCGGCTTGTCCTGCGGCAGATCATCGGGGCGGATGATGATATCAGGAGCAGACGTGGCACTGATCAGGATATCCGTATCCTTCAGGAACGCCCGTTTGTCCTCTAGCCGACAGATCTTTATGCCATACGGCTCAGCCATACGACGTGCTTTCTCCTCCGTACGGTTGGCGAGGAACAGCAACTGGGCTTTCTTGTTCAGAAGAAACTTGATGATCTCCTCTGTGAGCTTGTTCACGCCGATAATAGTAATATGAGCATGGCGCAGATCGATCTGCTCCTGCTGGATGATCTCAATAGCCGCCAGACTATGACTGACGGCACCATGTGATATCTGTGTCTCGGTACGGACGCGCTTGCCTACCTCCAGGGCGCACTCAAACAGCTTATGCAATTCTGCGGACAACTTCTGTGTCTGTCGGGCCATGGCATAAGCCTCTTTCACCTGTCCCTGCACGGCACGCTCACCGATGATGGCCGACTCGAGTCCGCACACCACTCTGAACAGATGGCGCGCCACCTCATCGGGCACATCGCCTTCACCATAGTAGAGCTCCACACGGTTGCACGTCTGCAGCAGGATTGAGGGTCCGTTGGTATCACGACTGAATTGTTTAAAGTATTCCTCGCGGTCAGCAAGCGACGTGTTGAGGTGATTAATGGATTTGTATTGTATCATCGCCTATTGTTTTCCGGGTGCAAAGTTACGCACTTTTCATCACCCCGTCAATCCTCATTTATGTGGATTGGCGACATGAAGAAAAAGAACAATACTCTGGGTCTCTGTGTTGAATAAAATACGTTGGAATAAAAGATATATTTAAACACAGAGATACAGAGACACTGAGATTTAAAGAAAGAGAACAACCATTATCATCGGCTCACTCAGTAAGGAAGAGATGTAAAAATGATACGACTAGAAAACCTAAAATCATCATGACAAAGGGATTTTCATCACGCCGTTAACTATTCTTCTTATAGCTCTGCACAGCCCAACAGCCCATGAGCGTACCGATGACCGCAAGGGCGAAGACCTGGTGGGCTGTCTCGGGCAGGCCGCCACCACGGATGAAGACGGTGCGGATGGCATCGATGAAGTAGTGCATGGGGTTGATATAGGTGGTAAGATAGGCCCACTGGGGCATAGAGCGCGTGGGGGTGAAAAGTCCCGAGAGCAGCATGATGTTTACCACGAAGAACCACATGACGAACATGGCTTGCTGCATGGTGTCGGAGTAGTTGGACACGATGAGCCCGAACGACGAGAAGAACAGCGCCAGCAGCAGGGCTAGCACGTAGATGAGCCACAGAGGACCGACGGGCGTGATGCCATAGACGAGCCATGCCAACAGCAAGCACACGGTGATGACGAACAGGGCGATGAGCCAGTAAGGAATGAGTTTGGCGAGGATGAACGACCACTTGGAGACGGGGGTGACGTTCATCTGTTCGATGGTGCCTGCCTCCTTCTCGCCCACGATGTTGAGTGTGGGCAGAAAGCCCGTCATCAGCATCATCACAATGGCAAAAAGCGCGGGAATCATGAAGAGCTTGTAGTTCTGACCCTTGTTGTACAGATTGAGAACAGAGAACAGGGAATGGGGCATCTGCTGATGCGAGGTGACGATCTGACTCAGATAGGCTGAACCTATGGCCCCCTTGGTGCCGTTGACGGCATTGGCTGCGATAAGATACTTGCCATCACGAATCTCCAGAATGACATCAGCCCTTCCCTTCTCGACGTCCTTCATCGCTTCGGCATACGTAGCCTTCTGTCCACCAAACATAAAGTAGTTGGAGGCAGCGATCTGCTGTACCAACCGCTGCGACTCTACCGTGTGGTCTATGTCAACCACATCCACCACGATATTCTTCACTTCCATCTGCATCACCCACGGCATGACGCACATGATGACGATGGGGAACATGATGATGAGTTTGGGAAGAAACGCATGGCGGCGTATCTGCAGGAACTCTTTCTGTATGAGATATTTCAGTGTCATCATTCTACTCTAATCGTACGTTAAACTTCTTCAGTGCGACAGCCAGCAGCACCACCGTCATAGCTGCCAGCACAGCCAACTCACGAGTTACTTCGCCGATGCCCACGCCCATAATCATCAGCTTACGCATAGCCGCGATATAGTAGCGTGGTGGAACCACCGCAGCCAGCCACTGCAGCACTTGCGGCATCGACTCTACAGGAAAGAGCATGCCCGACAGCATCACCACTGGCATGAGCAGTACCATGGCCGAGAGCAGCAGGGCCACGAGCTGTGTCTGTGCCACGCTGGAGATGAGCAGTCCCAGCGAGAGCGCCAGCAGGATATATAAGGTGCTCACGGCCAGAATCCAGAATAGCGAACCGGCCAAGGGCACTCCCAGCACGAAACGGGCCATCAAGAGGATGGTGATGAGGATGCCGAAGGCTAACATCAGATAGGGCACCGCCTTGGCGATGATCACCATCAGAGGCTTGACGGGTGACACCAGCAACACCTCCATCGTACCTTTCTCTTTCTCGCGAACGATGGATATCGAGGTCATCATGGCACAGATGAGCATCAGCAGCATACCCATAATGGCAGGCACGAAGTTATAGGCGGAACGCATCTGGGGATTGTATAACAGTTGAGAGTGGATCGTGGATCGTGAAGCGTTGGCGATTGTCTGTTGGGCATAGGTGGTCCATTGCTGCGCCATATTGGGGTCGCTGCCATCAACCATCATCTGTATGCCACGACC
>JAEEGL017333995.1_pt1 | contig 76426 bp, 63 predicted proteins | sample 9134231 | NCBI WGS metagenome assembly JAEEGL01 (sample SAMN16246548, study PRJNA631951) | gut metagenome | biome: gut microbiome; feature: rumen; material: fiber-attached | host: Bos | place: Iran: Karaj | collected 2018-10 | reverse complement strand
CCCTTCACCCAGCTTATGAACATCAATATAGGCATAACAAATACGAAGAATACCTCAAATCCTTTTGCTGAATGGAATTTTGTCGTCATCACATATGCGACGGGGGATTTTCATATCGGAAACAGTGAATTTGAATACAAGACAGAAGACGGTGAAGATGCGGTTCTTCATTTTGCCGGATACAGAAATTTTACCGAGACGATGAAAGCTGCCGTAAAACTGTTCCCCAACCCCAAAAGGCTTCTGATAGCGGGGAATTCTGCAGGAGCATTTGCGGTGCCTGCGCTTGCGGGAGAGATATCTGACAGGTATTATCCAGGCTGCAGGGATATCACACTGCTTTCCGACAGCGGACAGCTTCTTTACAAGGATTGGAAAAAGACGGCCCAAGAGGTATGGAAAGCGGATGACAGGTTTGTTTCAAGGCTGCACAGTGATAATCCCACAGTGGACTGGTACGAAACACTGTATCTGAAATACGGGAACAGATTCAGATATCTTTATGCCAGCAGTACAAGGGATTATCTTTTGAGTTCCTATTACAATGACATCATGACAAAGCAATATAAGACCGACAGGGATGTGCAGCAGGCTTTTTATGACCAGCTGGTCTTTATGGCAGGACAGCTGAAAGGCATTACAGAGGATTTCCATTTTTATATCTTTGACTGGGCGATGGTCCCTCTTGCGGTGGGGAAAGGCGGTACGGCGCATACTGCCTTAAAGGAGATGTCATTTGCTTCAAAAAAGAGTGATAATATGACAATGGCTGACTGGCTCATGGATCAGGTGAATGGGAATATGTATGATGTAGGTATGAGCCTGCTCACGCCGGAGTGTTCATAACATTTACCGATATATGATTTGATTTAGGATCGAGGTGTGTATCAGATGAAGATTGTTGCGATTATACTGTTTGTAGCTATGTATGCGGCGCTTATAGCACTCCCTAAAAGAAGGGCTGTATCAGCCCTGATCACAGCGCTGATCTTCCTGATACTCGGGATCCTGCCTTTAGCCAAACTTCCGACTGCCATCGACTGGAACGTTCTTTTGATGATCCTTGGGACGCTTCTTTTGGTGGATTATTTCATAGAATCAAAGATGCCGAATTTAGTAGCTGATAAGCTGCTTGATATAGCGCCCAATGTTATGTGGGTGACGATACTTATGTCTCTTTTCTCCGGCCTTATTTCTGCATTCATTGATAATGTCGCAACGCTGCTGATGGTTGCCCCTGTCGGGCTTGCAGTATGCAAGAAGCTTAAGATCAATCCGGTACCCATGATCGTTTCCATAGCAGTATCATCAAATCTTCAGGGAGCGGCGACACTTGTAGGAGATACTACCTCCATAATGCTTGCATCTTATGCGGGAATGGACTTTAACGATTTCTTCTGGATGAACGGGAGACCGGGCATATTCTTTGCTGTAGAGCTCGGTGCTTTGGTAACCGTGCCTATCATGATGGTTCTTTTCAGGAAGGATAAGGAGCCTGTAGTTTCAACGGAAAAAACCGTTGTACATGACTATGTGCCGACAATTATGATGGTTGCCCATGTAGTGCTCCTTGTGATAGCGTCTTTTATCCCCGATAAGCCTGAGATCACAAACGGCTTTATCTGCATGGCCTGCGGGATCATCGGGGTAATATGGGAATATGCCAAAGACAGGGATAAAGACCGTGTGGTACGTATCATAAAAAACCTTGATTATGAAACACTGCTGTTGCTTACCGGGCTCTTTGCCGTGATCGCAGGCATAACAGAAGCAGGTGTTATAGATGATCTCGCGGAGATCATAGCTTCGGTAGGAGGCACTAACACTTTTCTTCTTTTTACGATAGTAGTATGGGGATCGATGCTGATATCCGCATTTATTGACAACATACCCTATGTGGCAACCATGCTTCCGGTGCTTCAGGGTGTCACTATGGCTATGGGAATTGAGCCATATCTTTTATATTTCGGGCTGTTATGCGGGGCAACCCTGGGAGGCAATATAACCCCTGTAGGAGCAAGCTGCAACATAGCGGGAGTAGGGATGCTCAGAAAAGAGGGATATGAGGTAAGTTTCAAAGATTTCATGAGGATAGGCGTTCCGTTCACCTTTGCGGCAACGTTAACCGCATATATCTTTCTTTGGGTGTTCTGGAGGTAAAGGAGGAGCCATGCCGGAAAAAAACGAATTTGAAGATTATATTGAAAACAGATTTACAGGGTGCGAAGAGCAGACAGAACACGACATGTCTTTTCTTGAGGCATGGGAAGAGATAATAGAGGAGAGCAGGGAAAGGAATGTCCAGGATGTGCTGAATGATAGCCTGTGCGCAAAATATCCTGTAAACTTTGCTCATCCTGACCAGGTAAGGATTGAAATATATGATTCGTTTGCGGGGAAGCTGCCCGTTATTTATATGACGGATACCTCGGATTTTGAGCAGCTTGTGACAAATGTTGCGCATAAAGGAGTAAGGCCTGATAATCTTTCGGAAACAGGAGCAACGTTCCTTTCCGGAAAAACGACGAGATTTATGATCCTTTCGGCGAAACCGTACAGTAATGTGCCGGCTTCGGAGCTGGGGCTTAAAGACGAAGAGTGGCGTGAGAGATCCCTGCTGCTGAGGCGTGGGCATGAATGCACGCATTACTTTACAAAGCAGACTTACGGTATATCAAATAATATACTGCATGACGAACTTATGGCGGATTTTACGGGGATCTATGAGGCATTCGGCTTTTTCAGGGCGGAATGGTTCCTTCGTTTCATGGGTATAATAAAGGGCAGTGGAAACAGAATGATCTATTACACCAAAGATCTTAAGGAGGAGACAAGACAACAGCTCCGGGAACTGTTAAGAACTGCATCCGAAAAACTCGAAATCTGGTCGGAGACGGAAGAATTCAGGGAGCTTTCCACGGCCGGACGCATAAAAAAGATGTGTTTGACAGGACTGAAAGGAATTTCGGAAGGAATATAACGGCATATTGCGGATATTATTTTCCAAAGGAGGAGAGGGATAAAGGATGCGTAAATTCTACTGGAGAAAACTGATTACATTGATCACTGCTTTTTCAATGCTGATGATGGCATCGGTACCATACGGAACCGTGACACTTGCAGATGAGAAAAGGGAAAGTGTCTCAGAGGATAAATCAGGGGAAAAAGAAAGGGAAGACGAGGTGTCCGCTGACAGTGCAAAGGATAGTCCGTCAGAGGATAAGACCGGTGTATCCGAATATGAAGACAGTGTATCGGAGGACAAAGCCGAATGGACCGTTATGCTGTATCTTTGCGGTACCGACCTGGAAACAGATCAGATGATGGGAACGGAAAATCTGTCGGAAATCTCAAGAACATATCCGAATGATTCAGTCAATATGCTGATACAGACGGGGGGCACAAAAAAGTGGCATACTGAAGATCTGGAAATTGATATAGATCCCAAGAAAACCCAAAGATTCAGTTATGATGAGGAGGGATTTACTCTCGTTGATGAAAAACCTCTGCAGAACATGGCAAATTCTGAGACACTCAGTGAATTCATAACATGGGGAACCAAGGAGTATCCGGCAGAAAAATACATGCTGGTGTTGTGGGATCACGGCGCAGGGTCTGCATTTGGTCTTATAACTGACGAGCTTCATAACAACGCCATGATGACACTTTATGATCTGGAAAAAGCTCTGGATAAGGCAGGAACTGATTTTGAAGTTGTAGCAGTGGATTGCTGCCTTATGGCATCTCTTGAAATGGCAGGTACAGTGAAAGATCACGCAAAGTATTTAGTGGCATCGGAAGAGGTCATGCCGGGCGAAGGAAGCGCTTATGAGGAATGGCTTCAGTATCTGTATGATATACCGGAATGTGACGGCAGGGAAATCGGTACGGAGTTTTGTGATTCTCTTCAGCAGAAATATGTCGAGCTGGGTGATGATATGAGCTCTGCTATTCTTACCGCATCTGTGATCGATCTGGGAGAAATCGGGAATGTGGAGGCGGCATTTGATGACTTCTTTACAAAGATCGGTGAGATGACCAAAGATCCTGTGGAATACAGCAACTATTTGTATTACGCCCGCCTGGCAGAAGAGTATTGCGGCGGCAGATATGGAATGGTAGATCTGTTTGATCTTGCGGATAAAGCCAGAAAAAACGGTATAGCGGAAAAAGAGGCAACTAAGCTTAACAGCGCAGTAAGCAGGGCTGTGCTTCATGATGTAAAAGGAAAAGGACGAAGCTATTCGCACGGGCTTTCATATTTTGACGGCGTGAGCGAAACTCCTCCCACGCTTGACTCCTATGTGCGCCTGGCTAAAAGCATACCGTATCTTGCCTATCTTGATGCCGTTCACATGGACTGGACAGCTCCGGACTGGGTATATGAAAAGACAGAGCCTCTGGGTGATATAACATATGATGACTACGGTCTGGGTATGGAGCTTGAAATAGGTGATGACGGTGATCTTGAGCTGGTAGTGGATGAAGGCATGACAACGATCGTGTCTGTGGATTATAACCTTTACATAGAGAATGAAGACGGCGGATGGGATAAGCTTGGTACCGGAGATTATGTCGGAACCGATGGTCTGGGAAAAGGTTATTTCAGTGCAGATTTTCAGGGAGTATGGCCTGCAATAGGTGATGAGTTCTGCTATATGGAAATCGATGATGAGACGGAGGCTTATGTGAGATACTTCACTCCGGTTTATGTAGAGGAGGTAGATGAGGACAATCCGGACAGCGCAGACAAGGAGGGAACTGTCCTTAATCTTGCCAGTGCATTTTTGAAAGGAGATGCAGACGAAGACGAGACATATGATGAGGGATTTTATGAGATATACGGCTTCATGAATGAGGACGAAATAATAGAAAACAACAGCCTTCCGGGGAGAGGGACATTTTCCCTGAATATGATGGACGGCGCCGTCTTAAGACTTCTTTATCGTACATATGATGAGCTTACAGGATCTGAAATATATGATAGAGGAAACACGATAACGGTATCCCGTAATATGATAATGGAGGAAAAGGAACTGCCTGCCGGAGAATATGGATATTCATTCCTGGTCACCGATATGACGGGAAAGGAGATAGAGACCGACATGGCATTTCTTTCATGGGATGGCGAGACAGCTGAATATACTCTGCCCGAAGATGAGGGAGATATAGAAGAATATTCAGTCTCAGATAATGAAGCAGAAGAGGCAGAAGACGAGGGTTCAGTTTCAGATAATGAAGCAGAAAAGGCAGATGACAAAGCTTCGGTCTCAGACAATGAAGCTGAAGAAGCAGGAGGAAAAAGCCCAGTCTCAGGCAATGAAGCTGAAGGAGCAAAAGGAAAAGGCTCAGTCTCAGACAATAAAGCTGAAAGAGCAGAAGAAAAAGAATCAGTCTCAGATAGTAAGGCGTCAGGATCAGGAAAGCATCATGATAAGCATGATAAACATGATAAGCAGGTCACAGAAAACAAAAGCCAGAATAAGCAGATCGATGTTCCTCATATAGAGAATACCATATTGAACATGGAGCCATACGGAAAAGACTTTGATTATCTAAGCTACTACGCGGCATATGCCAAAGCCTGGGAAGAGTTTAATCCGTAAACCGTATTTCAGATGAAGAAGAAAACCGCCCCGGAAAGTCCGGGGCGGTTTTGCGGTTGTTGTATATGACGGATGATCCGTATCAGTTAGTGTAATTATCGAAGTATCCCTGTACAAGGACAACCGGAGTTCCCTTATCTCCGGAGCCTGAAGTCAGATCGCAGAGAGAGCCGATAAGGTCGGTAAGCTGCCTCGGGGTTGTGCCTTCGCTTGCCATCTTTCCTACAAGGTTTTTATCTTTGGCTTTTATGCTCTCTGAGATAGCGTTCTTTAATTCTTCTCCGGAAAGATCCGCAAAATCGTTGTCTGCAAGATATTTCAGTTTAAGCTCATTTGGAGTGCCTATGAGACCGTCTGTAAAAGCAGGAGATACGACTGGATCCGCAAGCTCCCATATCTTTCCCTGGGGATCCTTGAAAGCGCCGTCTCCGTAGACCATTACTTCCACATGCTTACCGGTTTTATCAAGTATGTTTTTCTGAATTTTCAGGACAAGGTCCTTACAATCCCTCGGGAAGAGTTTCACCCGGTCCTCGGTAGCCTTATTGGATCCAAGAAGGCCGTATTTTTCATTGCATCCGCTCCCGTCTATGGGAGCATTCATTATCTCATCAAGACCTAAAACCTTATTTGCGCCGTTTGCAAGCAGGATCCTTTTTGTTCTTGCCCTTGTATGGATGTCGCAGTTGATCACATCCTTTGTGTATTCAAGTATCATTTTCGGCTGATTTGCAAAAATTATTTCAACTTCGCAACCGCATTCCTTTATAAGCTCTCCGTAGTATGACACATAGTCAACGCCTGTAAACTCATGCTTGCTGTCACCGAAAAGATCACGATACTTTTCAAGCGTGAGAAGATCGCTGTATGGATTTATTCCGGCTTCATCTATTTTATCAAGGTTTACGAGGCAGTTTCCGACCTCATCCGAAGGATAGGAGAGCATAAGAACTATCTTGCGGCAGCCCTTTGCTATTCCCCTTAAACATATGGCAAAGCGGTTCCTGGATAGGATAGGGAAGATAACTCCTATAGTTTCTCCTCCGAGCTTGGATCTGACATCCTTTGCTATATCATCGACCGTGCAGTAATTTCCCTGGGATCTTGCAACGACTGATTCAGTGACAGATATAACATCCCTGTCTCTCAGCTCAAACCCTTCATCAGAAGCAGCGCTTAAAACAGAATCTGTTACTATAGCCGCAAGGTCATCCCCCTGACGGATAATGGGACAGCGAATCCCCCTTGAAACCGTACCTACTCTTCTTTCTGACATAGAAATCCCCTCCATAAATATGATATTTTTTTGTCTGTTTACTTATGCATTTCCTTCATTTGTTTCTTTCGGGCGTACATTGCCGTATCGGCGCGGTCAAAGACATCTGTGACATTGATGTCCATTTCCGGATCGAACAAGGAATATCCTATAGCGGCTGAGATCCGCTTTGAAGGCGGGAGTGTGATGTCCGTATATCTGTCTTCAATCTTTTCATTGAAAGCATCGACCAGTTCATTGACCTTTTCATAATCATTGTTTTCAAGGATAACTACAAACTCATCACCACCCACACGAAAGACGGGAGAGTGGACAAATACTCCGCAGAGGATCTCACACAATGCCTTAATAGCCTCATCGCCTGCGTCATGTCCGTATGTGTCATTGATGGTCTTCAGATAATTCAGGTCGACCATAGCGATGCCGAAACGGGTCCTTCCGGCAAGTATTCCGGCCTGAAGTCTTTCCGCTGCTATATTATAGGCTCTCTTGTTTCGGATGCCGGTAAGAGCATCGTTATTTGCAGCTTCAGTCATGCGGTCTGCTTCCAGCTTGGTCTCCGAAAGCTTTTTTGTGGTATCGACAAGCTTATTTATATGGTCGTTGATATCCCACTCCATCTGTTTCATTGATCTGGAGAGTTCCTCTATCTCGTCTCCGGTACGTATCTCCAGATCGCTGAAGGAGTGGTGCATCATATTGTTGCTTTCAGTCTGATATTCGCTTGCTGCAGTTGAGATCTTCTTTATCGGATTGATGATCTGGAGACTTACGATGAGTATGCCTGCGCCGCACATGATGACCGTAACTGCAAGGAGTGTGATTATCGTTACCATCATGAACTTCGTCTGGGAAGCCTTTACATCAGCCATCGGTATATCTACAGCAGCATAGGCAGCGATATTTCCTTCGCTGTCATGCACTGGGGAAGCAGCGGTCACGAGCCAGCCGTATTCTTCCGTATTTGTAATATAAGCCGGGAAGCCTCTTTCGGGATCGTCTAGGATCCCAAGGTTGATATCGTATATCGGATCAAAGCATCCGGGAGGACATGCATCTTCAAGAGCAGCGTCTACCATATAAACAAATTTTTTTGAAGCGGGATCCAGATAGATCAGATAGACGCAGTCCACGCTGTTCTGTTCCTGGATATTACGAAGCTCCTGCATCAATACCTTGAAATCCTCGGTATCTTCAACAGATGAAAAAGGGCTTATATATTCATTGAATTCAGGTGAACCCCATTCCTCGCTCCCGACTTTATTTTCAGCGGAATCATAGATCTTATCGATTTCTTTTTGAAGTGACGCAACGCGGTCACCGTCTATGACAACGGCAATGGTAGCTGCAAGCTCATTGGCTTTCTGCCTGTAATTTGTGTCTACCATATTTGTTATGATGCCGTTGCTCAGGAGTAAAGTCGTGAAGCTCAGTATCACTGCAATAAAAACCACAAGAAAGAAAGCTTTTTTACGCAGGGAGAATTTCAACTTCCGGTGCCCTCCTCTTTTATATTTGAAGCCTTACAATTGCTAATATTCTAACATATTTCAGATGAAATGGTAAAGGATTGCAGCTGAGCGTTCCGGGATTGTTTTTCGATGTTTTGATGAAAATTGTGATTTTGTGACAGTTTTGCTATACTTCTGGATAGTTGTTTTTAATGCCAATGAGGGTTTGGATTTTCGGGGGTATTATGTATAAAGCGGACAAAGACCGATATGATGTCATGAAGTATAAAAGGTGCGGAGAAAGCGGCCTGCTGCTTCCTGCCGTCTCCCTGGGGCTCTGGCATAATTTCGGAGATACCGGAGACCGTTCAAATATGGAGCAGATGTGTTTTACCGCATTTGACAACGGCATCACGCATTTTGACCTGGCGAATAATTACGGACCTGAATACGGCAGCGCTGAAAGAAATTTCGGAGAGATCCTTAAAGAGCATTTTTCTTCTTACCGTGACGAACTCATTATCTCGACTAAAGCCGGATACGATATGTGGCCGGGACCCTACGGGAACTGGGGCAGCAGGAAGTATCTTATAGCAAGCCTGGATCAGTCCCTTAAAAGAATGGGACTTGATTATGTCGATATTTTCTATCATCACAGGATGGATCCGGATACTCCGCTTGAGGAAACGATGGGAGCTTTGGCACAGATCGTAAAAAGCGGAAAGGCGCTTTATGCAGGACTTTCAAATTATGACGGAGCGCATCTTGAAAAGGCGGCCGCCATTCTTGATGAGTTAAAGGTTCCCTTTGTGATAAATCAGAACCGCTACAGCATGCTTGACCGTACTATAGAAAAGAACGGACTGAAGCAGACAGCGAAAAGACTGAAAAAGGGTATAATCTGTTTCTCGCCGCTGGCGCAGGGACTGCTCTCGGGAAAGTATATCAACGGGATACCGGAAGACAGCAGGGTGAAAACAGACGGGAGATTCTTAAATGAATCAAAGTTTGACAGCGAAACCATGAAAAAGGTCGTAAGGCTTAATGATATGGCAAAGAAGAGAGGACAGCTGCTGCCGGAGATGGCGCTTGCATGGCTGCTGCGGCAGGATGAAGTCACTTCGGTGCTTATAGGAGCATCAAAGCCCTCACAGATAGTTGCAAATATCAAGGCTTTGGATAATACAGATTTTACCGGCGATGAACTGGCAGAAATAAACCGCATATAAGGTGAATTAAGAGTCAGACAGCTCAAAAAAATACAGGAGAGGAAGATATGCGAAAGCTGAGTAAAAAGGGAAATATGAATGAACGTATAGACGTAACTTTACGTAAATTTCGTTCAAGGATGACATCTTATCCGCCGGGAATGTGTCCGCTGGCACTTTACAGATCACTGCTTCAGATATCGATGAACCAGTCATGCGGAAAATGCATACCCTGCAGAGAGGGGCTTGCGGAAGTGGACTGGATGCTTAAAAGCATCCTTAACGGGGATGCGGCAGAGGATACGCTGGAAAGGCTGGAATACAAGTGCCGCATGATAGCAAATACAGCGGACTGCGCAGTCGGTGTAGTAGGAGCTACCCTTATCCTTGATTCACTTACTGAATTTGCCGACGAATATGAAAGCCATATGAATAAGAGCGGCTGCGTCGAGAATGTAACCCAGACCATACCCTGCATAACGCTTTGTCCTGCTCATGTGGATGTCCCGGGATATATAGCGATGATAAAAGAGGGAAATTATGAAGGAGCAGTCAAGGTGATACGAGACAGGAACCCATTCCCCACTGCATGCGCCATGGTATGTGAACATCCATGTGAGAGAAAATGCCGCAGATCCCTGGTTGATGAAGCCATAAATATCAGGGGATTGAAAAAATATGCGGTCGATTCCGCAAATGCGGATACAGTGCCCACTCCGAAGAAGAACGTAAGCACGGGAAAGAAGATCGCGATAGTCGGAGGAGGACCTTCGGGGCTTACGGCTGCCTATTTTTTAAGCCTTATGGGACATGAAGCCGTAGTGTATGAAGAGCACGAAAAACTCGGCGGTATGCTCCGATACGGAATACCGGAATACAGGCTTCCGAAGGAAAGGCTCGATCAGGATATAAAGGCAATCTTAAATGCCGGGGATATCAAGGTGCATTACAAAACAAAGATAGGAAGGGATATTTCTTTTGAGGATCTGAAAAAGGATTATGATGCCGTGTATATCGGAATAGGCGCCCAGATCGGAAACCGTATGCCCATGGATAATGCGGATGCGAAAAATGTGATACCGGCAGCCGATTTCCTGCAGATGATAGCGCATGGTGAAGAAATTGATCTGACCGGCAAGAAGGTCGTGCTTATCGGAGGCGGGAATGTCGCGATGGATGCTGCCCGTACAGCAGTAAGGCTTAATGCCGAGACCATACATGTTTTTACGAGAAAGAGGGATGATTATACCGCGCTTATGAGTGAGATGGTCGGCGCTATGCAGGAGGGAGTAAGGTTCCGATCATTCTTAAACTTCCTGAATATTGAGGCTGATAAAGACACAAACGAAGTCAGGGCAGTCTGGCTGCAGCCCGAGATAGTAGGTGAGTATGATGAATACGGAATGCTTACCACAGAGCATTCCAGCGATTATCCGTATCGTTTCAAATGTGACCTCCTGATCCTCGGAGTAGGACAGAGGAGCGATGCCGAAGCCTTTGAAAAAGCAGGGGTTCCCGTAAACAGAGGAAGGATATTAGCTGATGAAACCTGTATGGTCAAAGATATGGACGGGGTCTTTTCGGGAGGCGACTGCGTGACGGGACCGTCCACTGCGATAAATGCCATAGCAGCCGGCCAGGTAGCCGCATACAATATTGACGAATATCTGGGATATCATCATAAAGTCCATCTGGAGGCTTCCATACCTCCGGCGCTCCCCAATCCCTGTGTACCGACAGGACGGGCGGAGATCACGGAGAAGGATCCCTTTGAGAGAAGAGAAAGCTTTGATTTTGTTGAACTTCCCTTTACCTATGAGGAAGCCATGCGCGAGGCTGGAAGATGCCTGCGCTGTGATCACTATGGCTGCGGTGTCATGGAAGGAGGTCGCGGAGAATGATAAGTCTTACCATTAACGGACAAAAATATGAGGCGGAAGAAGGAAAAACTATCCTTGATATCGCGAAGGATAACAATATAAAGATCCCTACCCTTTGCTATATGGAAGGGGTCAGCGATATAGGTTCATGCAGGCTCTGCATGGTGGAAGCCGAGGGTTACGGAACGCTTCCGGCCTGCAGGACAAAAGCGCGTGACGGAATGATCCTTACCACGGAAACAAAGGATCTTGCCAGATACCGCAAAAACATGCTGGAGCTTATCCTTACAAACCATAAACAGGACTGCATGAGCTGTCCTGCCAACGGAACCTGTGAACTGCAGACCCTTTGCAATGAATATGATGTAGAGCATGCGCCGCATCCGGGTACAAGGGTTGAGATAGAGAACAAACTGCCGAAGCTTAACGATAATCCTTATATAAGCTATGACCCGAGCAAATGCATACACTGCTTAAGATGCATAAACGTCTGCAACCAGATAGCCTGCAACGGAGCGCTCCAAAACGGACGTTCCGGCACCTTCCATATTGTCGACGCTCCCTTTGGCGAGGATTATAAGGAGAGCGGATGTGAAAGCTGCGGAAACTGCGCGAGCGTGTGTCCTACCGGAGCGCTTACTCTTAAAAGGGAAGCACAATACAGGGACTGGGAGACAAAGAAGGTCATGACTACCTGCCCGCATTGCGCTACAGGCTGTCAGTTCTATCTTGTGGTAAAGGACAATAAGATAGTAAACGTGGAGCCGGCAAACGGTCCTTCAAACCACCACAGGCTCTGTGTAAAAGGAAGGTCCGGAAGCTTTGATTTCGTGCATTCCGCTGACCGTCTTACAAAGCCGCTTATAAAGGACAGGAAAACCGGTGAATTCAAAGAGGTTTCCTGGGATGAAGCAATATCTTATACAGCTAAGCGTTTTCTTGAGATAAGGGATAAATACGGGAGCGAAAGCCTTGCGGGATTTGCCTGCTCAAGGTCGGCGAATGAAGACATCTATATGGTTCAGAAAATGGTGCGCACCTGTTTTAAGACCAATAATACGGATAACTGCGCAAGGGTCTGCCACTCGGCATCCGTGACCGGACTTGCGAAGACATTGGGGTCAGGCGCAATGACCAATCCCATTCATGATATCACTCATGATGTGGACTGTATCATGCTCGTCGGATCCAATCCGGAGGAAGCCCATCCCGTAGTCGGAATGCAGATAAGACGTGCGGTTAAGGACGGGACACGGCTTATCGTTGTAGATCCGCGTGATATCGGCCTTTCAAAGCAAGCCGATATCCATATCAAGCTGAGACCGGGCACTAATGTGGCTTTTGCAAACGGCATGATGCATGTGATGATCAAGGAAGATCTCATCGATCATGATTATATCAAAGAACATGCCGAGGGCTTTGAAGAGCTTAAAGCCATGGTCGAAAAATACACTCCGGAAAAGGTCGGGGAGATATGCCACATAGATCCGGACAGGCTTATCGAAGCAGCGCGCATGTATGCTACGGCAGACAAAGCTCCCATCATCTACTGTCTGGGTGTTACGGAGCATTCCACAGGCACGGAAGGCGTCATGAGCATGTCCAATATGGCTGTGCTCTGCGGAAAGATCGGACGAAGCGGCTGCGGTGTGAATCCGCTGCGCGGACAGAACAACGTGCAGGGAGCCTGTGACATGGGCGCCCAGCCTACGGATTATCCCGGATATCAGAAGGTTGACAATGAGGAAGTACGTAAGAAATTTGAGAAAGCCTGGGGCGTAGAGCTTAATCCCACGCCGGGACTTAAAGCTACAGAAGTATTCCCGGCTGCGATAGAGGGAAAGATAAAAGGACTCTACATATGCGGTGAGGATCCGATCGTATCCGATCCGGACACACATCATATCATAAAGGCTCTTGAGAGTCTTGAGTTCTTTGTAGTACAGGATCTTTTCATGACAAAGACAGCGGAATACGCGGATGTAATACTTCCGGGCATCAGCTTTGCCGAGAAGGAAGGAACATTTTCCAATACAGAACGCCGTGTGCAGAGAATAAGAAAAGCTGTGACACTTGAAGGTGACATGAGGCCTGATACGGATATACTGATCGATCTTATGAACGCAATGGGCTATGATCAGCCCAAACTTACCCCGGCTGAGATAATGGATGAGATAGCGTCGGTGACGCCAAGCTTCCACGGTATCAGCCATGAAAGGCTTGATGCGGGGGAGACACTGCAGTGGCCGTGTCTTGACAAGGATCATCCCGGTACGCCTATCATGCATGTGGGGCATCCGGCAAGAGGCAAGGCACTTTTGTATCCCGCTGAATATAAAGCATCACAGGAGCTTCCCGATGAGGAATATCCGTTTATTCTTATGACAGGACGTATCCTTTATCATTATAATGCGGCCGCAATGACGTCAAGGTCTCAGGGTCTTATGGATATCTCGGGCGAGGGCTTCATCGAAGTCAACTATAAGGATGCTGAGAGGCTCGGGATAGAAAACGGAGAGAAGATTTCCGTAAAAAGCCGCAGGGGAGAGATCACGGCAAAGGCAAGGGTAGGCAGAAAGGTCTCAGAAGGAGAGACCTGGATGCCGTTCCATTTCCCTGATTCTCCGGTCAATGTGCTCACCAATGCAGCGCTTGATGAATTCGCGAGGATACCCGAATATAAGGTGTGCGCCGTGACCATAGGCAAACTCTGAAATGGAGATCGAAGAGGCGGTAAGCCTTATTGAACAGAACATCAGTACAATAAAAGACACCCTGAAGCTTCCTCTGGAGGAGGCATTTGGACATATATCCGGTTCGGACATAATATCCGGAGTGAATGTGCCTGCATTTCCGAGATCCGCTATGGACGGATATGCGGTGCTTTCTTCGGAGGTAAAGGGAGCTTCCCGGGAAAAACCGGTAAAGCTTAAGGTGAAAGGGGAGATACTGGCAGGAGACCATAGTGAGATCACATGGTCTCCTTTAAGCGCAGTACGGATTATGACAGGCGGCATGATACCTGAAGGCTGTGATGCCGTTGTCAGGCAGGAAGATACCGACTACGGTGAAGATGAGGTGGGTGTCTTTTCCGAGGTATCCGCTTTCAGGAATTATTGTCCTGCAGGCGAAGAGATAAAAGCAGGAGAAACGGTTATAAAGAACGGAGAGCGTATCGGCAGGGCTGAGTCAGGACTTATCGCATCTTTAGGCATATCAGAAGTATGTATAAGGCGTCCTGCAAGGATCTCTGTTCTTTCTACCGGAAGTGAACTGGCGGCGGCAGGAGAAAAGCTTAAGCCGGGACAGATATACAACAGCATCCTTTATACGCTGAAATCCTCCATATGCAGTGAAAAGCTGGATGTGGTATCGGCAGATATATGCCCCGATGACATTGCGGAGCTTAAAGAAAAGATCGGAAAGGCGCTTGAGATTTCCGACCTTTTGATAACTACGGGCGGAGTATCTGTCGGAAAAAAGGATCTGATCCCTGAAGTACTTGCCGGATTAAATGCAAAGAAGCTTTTTTCCGGGGTAAACATCCAGCCCGGAACCCCCACTTTGGCAAGTATCATTGATGGTAAACTGATATTGAGTCTTTCCGGTAATCCCTATGCGGCGCTTGCAAATTTTGATCTTTATTTCTGGCCTGCAGCCGCAAAGCTCATGGGAAGCGCATATTTTCTTAATGAAACGGAAGAATGCATTTTAAGTGACAGATATGATAAGGTGAACCGGATGAGAAGGCTGGTGCGCGCGAAAGCTGAGAACGGAAGGGTTTATCTTCCGGTATCGGAGCATATGTCATCGGTATTCGGTAATATGAGGCAGTGTAACTGTTATATGGATATTCCAGCGGGAGCAGCTTTGTCTTGCGGAGACAAGGTGAAAATAATAAGGGTCAGGGGCTAGTTAATAAATGACACACGGTATCTCAATAGGTATCCTTGCCGGGGGTAAGAGCTCCAGAATGGGTCAGGATAAAGCGCTGATAAAGATCGGGAACGAGCGCATAATAGAAAAGCTTTCAAAGGAGCTTTCCTTTTTTTCGGAGGTCATTATTTCTGCCGGGAATAAAGACTCATATAAGGATCTCGGAATTCCCATAGTCTGCGACGAGCATAAGGATATAGGACCCATGGAGGGCATTTATCAGGTGCTTCTTCATGCAAAAGAAGACTATGTCTTTATCTGCGCCGCTGACATGCCCTTTATAAGCAGGGAGATAGTATCGTACCTTTCAGGATATATATCTTCCGATCATGAGTGCTATGTGATAACCGATGATGAGCATATCCAGCCACTGTGTGCGATCTATTCAAAAAAAGTCCTGCCTGTGATAGAAGAACTTATAAGTAAGGGTGAATATCGTCTGCGTGAGATTTTCAAAAGGACAGGAACAAAATACATCTCTCTTGAGTTTACCCGGTTTGACAAGAAAACAGTCCAAAATATCAACACAAGGGAAGACCTTAAAAAAATGCAAAAGCCGTTCGTATTCTGTGTAAGCGGTTACAGCGGCAGCGGAAAGACCGGGCTTATCGAAAGGCTTATAAATGAATTCATAAAAGACGGATGGTCTGTCGGCGTGATAAAGCATGACGGTCACGACAGCTTTACGGATAATCCCGGCTCTGATACTGACCGCTTTATAAAGGCGGGAGCAAAGAGCACAGCCGTGTTTTCTGATAAAAGATATATGCTGCATTATACTGAGGAATGCAAGGCGGAAGATCTCATCGATGCGATGCGGAATATGAAAGATCCCCCGGATGCAGTGATAATAGAAGGCCTTAAAAGATCAGGATATCCTAAGATCGAGATCTTACGGCGCGGAATATCCGAAAAAAGCGAATGTGACGAAGACACCCTTATCTGTATCGCTGCCGACTGTATTTCCCCTGAAAGCGTTAAATGTCCCGTATACGGACCGGATGACATTAAGGGGATATTTTTATGTCTTAAGGATTTTTTGAAAGGAATGCCTGAATGAAACTGATAAAAACAGAGGACGCTGTCGGTCATGTATTATGCCACGATATAACGCAGATACTTCCCGGCGTGAAAAAGGGACCTGTGTTCAGGAAGGGACATGTCGTCACAGAGGAAGATATTCCCGTGCTGCTTTCAGTAGGAAAGGATAATCTGTATGTGTGGGAGAAAAAAGAAGGCTTCCTGCATGAAGATGAGGCTGCGGAAATACTGAGGAATATCTGCATAAGGGATTCGAACGATATGAAAGCATCCCCTCCGAGTGAGGGAAAGATAACGATAGAGTCTGCGGTAAGAGGACTTCTGAAGGTGAGGACAGACAGACTGAATGCGGTCAATTCGCTCGGCGGGATGATGATAGCAACAGTACACGGCAATTTTCCGGTAAAACCCGGTGATCAGATCGCGGGAACCCGGATCATTCCCCTTGTCATAGAAGAAGAAAAGATGGTAAACGCCGAGAAGACAGCGGGCGAAAAGCCTCTGCTCAGCATTCTTCCTTTTAAGGAAATGAAAACGGGCATAGTGACCACAGGGAATGAGGTAGCCGCCGGAAGGATAAAGGATGCTTTCGGTCCTGTGATCATTGAGAAGCTTGCGGAATATGATATTCCGTTAATGGGTCAGAGGGTACTGCCGGATGACAGGGAACAGATAACCGGTGCCGTTATGGGTTTTGTCAGACAGGGTGCGGAGCTTGTCCTGGTCAGCGGCGGAATGAGCGTGGATCCCGATGACAGGACGCCTGCAGCCATAAAGGACACCAGGGCGGATATTGTCTCATACGGCGCGCCGGTGCTTCCCGGAGCCATGTTAATGCTGGCATATCTTTCATATGAGGAAAGAACAATACCTATTATCGGCCTTCCGGGATGCGTAATGTATGCCAGACGCACGGTATTCGATCTGGTGCTTCCGAGAGTGCTGGCAGGAGAAAGACTTACTCAGGCGGATCTTTCTTCATACGGAGAAGGAGGACTCTGCCTTAACTGCGAGGTCTGTCATTTCCCGAACTGCGGCTTCGGAAAGTAAACAGTATGGAATATACGGCAATATTTTAAGCAGCATACAGAGGTAAATATGAGCGGACTTACACATATCGATAAAAACGGGAATGCAGTAATGGTGGATGTCACCGAAAAGACCGTGACAAAGAGGCTTGCCAGAGCAAGCGGCATCATCCGAATGAATGAGGAAGCCTTAAGGGCGGTGGCAGAGGGGACTATGCCCAAGGGAGATGTGCTTTCTGCAGCAAGGATAGCGGGTATCATGGCGGCAAAAAAAACCCCTGAACTCATACCGCTCTGTCATCAGCTGATGCTTACAAAAGTCAGCGTTGATTTCGAAGTCTGTATTGAAGAATGCCTTGTAAAATGCGAATGCACGGTGGTGCTTGAAGGAAAGACAGGCGCAGAGATGGAGGCACTTACCGGAGTAAGCGCTGCGCTCCTTACCGTTTATGATATGTGCAAGGCAGTGGATAAAAGAATGGAGATCACTGATATCCGTCTCGAAGAAAAAGACGGCGGCAGAAGCGGCCATTATGAAAGGATGGCACAATAAGTTTTAAAGAATAAATATGACAGACGGATACGGCAGGGAGATCAAATATTTACGGATATCCGTAACAGACAAATGCAATTTAAGATGCAGATACTGTATGCCTAAAGACGGCATAAGGCATCTGTCTCATGATGATGTGCTCACTCTTGAAGAGATAAAGAGACTTGCATCCATAATGGCGAATCTCGGTATCAGAAGAGTAAGGCTTACCGGAGGAGAACCCCTTGTGAGAAAGGGAGTGGTAAGCCTGGTGGAAATGCTTCACGAGGAAAAAGGGCTTGAGGAGATCGTGATGACAAGCAACGGATGTCTGCTGTCACAATATGCCGGGGACTTAAAAAAAGCCGGACTCTCAGGTATCAATATCAGCATTGATACGCTGAAAAGGAATACATATCTTGAGCTTACAGGAAAAGATGATCTTATGAATGTTCTTGACGGCATAGATGCGGCAAAGCAGGCAGGATTATCGGTTAATCTTAACTGCGTCCCGATGAGGGGGATCAATGAAAATGAAATAGAAAGCCTTGCCGGATATGCGGAGGGCAAAAATACAGAGATACGTTTCATAGAATTAATGCCGATAGGATGCGGAGCCGGATACCGGGGCATATCATCTGATGAGATATTGGACAGGCTCTGTGGAATATACGGCGCTTTCCATGAAGAAAATGCAGATGCCGCAGCATTTCAAACGGGGCCGGCAAGATATTACGGATTTGAAAGGTACAAAGGGAGGATAGGCTTCATCAGTCCGCTGTCTCATAGCTTCTGTTCGGACTGTGACAGGATAAGGCTTACTGCAGAGGGGTTCCTGAAACTCTGTCTTCAGTATCCGGAAGGCGCAGACCTGAAGGACCCGTTAAGGGGCGGCGCATCAGATGATGAGATAAGGCAGATAATAACCGATGCCGTAAAGAATAAACCACGCTCACACAGCTTCACGGCAGATAATGCGGAAACAGACAGGAGAAAAATGGTTCAGATCGGAGGATAATGCATAAGGAGAGGTTATGGGAAGGATAGAAGCAGTCTGTATAAGCAGACAAAAAGGCACTGTAAAAAAGGACATAGGGCAATGCCGGATCATAGAAGACTTCGGTCTGGAAAACGATGCCCATGCTGGAAGCACAAGACAGGTAAGCCTTCTTTCATTTGAAAAGGTTGAGGAGTTTAAAAAGAAGAATGAGGGGAAAATTGAAATACTGCCGGGAGCCTTCGGAGAAAACCTTCTGGTCTCGGGATTTGATCTTGCTGCAATGACGCCCGGAACTGTTTTTAAGACGGGGGATATATTACTTGAGCTTACTCAGATCGGAAAAACCTGTCATGCAGGCTGTGAGATATCAAAGCAGACCGGTGAATGCATCATGCCGAAACAGGGGGTTTTTGCAAAGGTGCTGAAAGGCGGAACGGTGAAAAAAGGAGATGAGATAATAAGGCCTTTTACTGCTGCGGTACTGACATCCAGTGACAGGTCATATAACGGAGAACGGGAAGACAAGAGCGGCCCCCTCATAGAAGAGATTACCGGGAAAGCTGGATATATTGTGAAAGAAAAGGTGCTTCTTCCTGATGACGAGGAAAGGATATACACTGAATTGATACGAATAGCTGATGAGGCCCGTCCGGATGTGATATTCACTACCGGCGGAACGGGTTTTTCCGTTCGTGACAGGATGCCGGAAGCGACTATGAGGGCAGCAGAAAGAAATGCTCCGGGCATATCGGAGGCAGTAAGGTCTTACAGCATGCATATTACGCCCAGGGCTATGTTAAGCCGCGCTGCGAGTGTTATCAGAGGGAGGACTGTTATAATAAATCTTCCCGGAAGCCCGAAGGCTGTAAAGGAATGTCTTGAGTTTCTCATTCCGAATCTTGAGCATGGTTTATTGATCCTTCAAGGGGAGGCAGACGGATAGGATTATGATTATATTATATTTTTGTTGAAGACATATATGTGTTAAAATAATACTTTAGTTTTGAAAATCAGTTATTTTACTCAGAGCAGGAGGAAATGTATGTTTAAGATCCTGGAAGCAGAGGTTTTGGCAGAGAAGACCTGGAAAATGGTGGTTGAGGCTCCGAATGTCGCACATGCATGTGAGCCGGGGCAGTTCCTTATCGTAAGGTCTGAAGAAGAAAGTGAGAGGATAGCTCTCACTATTTGCGATTATGACAGGGAAAAAGAAACTGTGACGATCGTATTTCAGACCATAGGAGAGTCCAGCTATAAAATAGCGGAAAAGAAGGCAGGAGACAGCTTTGCGGATGTGGTAGGCCCCTTGGGCAATCCTGCGGAGTATGTGAATGAGCCCCTGGAGGAAGTGCAAAAGAGGCATTATCTTCTGGTAGGAGGCGGGCTCGGCACAGCTCCTGTATATCCTCAGGCCAAGTGGCTTAAAGAACACGGGGTGGATGTTGATGTCATCATCGGAACAAAGAACAAGGATACTCTTATCATGGAGCAGGAGATGATAGATGCCGTCGGCGAGGAGCATGTATTTGTCACCACGGACGACGGATCATATAAGAGACACGGCATGGTTACAACCGTGATCGAAGATCTCGTTAAAAACGAGGGAAGGAAATACGACAAATGTGTTGCCATAGGTCCTATGATAATGATGAAGTTCTGTGTGAAGCTTACAAAAGAACTTGGAATCCCCACAATAGTGTCCATGAACCCTATTATGGTAGACGGTACGGGAATGTGCGGAGCATGCAGGCTTGTTGTAGGAGATGAAGTGAAATTTGCATGTGTTGACGGGCCTGAATTTGACGGCTTCAAGGTTGATTTTGACGGCGCAATGAAGCGTATGAAGTTGTATAAGACGGAAGAAGGAAGAAGACTGTTAGAGTATCTGGAGGGCGATACCCATAAAGGTAACGGATGCGGGGAACATGCTTGATCCCTGCATCACGGTTTGTGTCCTAAAGGGCATAAGCTGCATGCTTTCAGGGACAGTAAATGGATAGACAAGATATTATTTATATAGGAGTTTGATATGGATGTTGATGTTATGAAAAAGGTTCCGGTCGCGGAACAGGATCCCAAGGTCAGGGCAAAAAATTTTGATGAGGTGTGTCTGGGATATACGGAAGAAGAGGCGAGGGCTGAGTCCACCAGATGCCTTCAATGCAAGAATCCGAAATGCGTTGAAGGCTGTCCTGTACGCATTGATATACCGGGCTTTATCGGAAAGCTGAAGGAGGGGGATAATACCGGTGCATATGAAATCTTAAGCGAAGCAAGTACTCTCCCTGCAGTATGCGGAAGAGTCTGTCCACAGGAAACCCAATGTGAGGGTCAATGCATAAGAGGAATAAAAGGAGAGCCGGTATCCATCGGAAAGCTTGAAAGATTTGCTGCTGACTGGGCGAGAGACAACGGCATAGTACCGGTTCAGAAATCAGAAAAGAACGGAAAAAAGGTTGCCGTGATAGGAGCAGGTCCCTCCGGACTTACCTGCGCGGGAGATCTTGCAAAGATGGGATATGAAGTGACGATATTTGAAGCTCTTCATAAGGCTGGCGGTGTGCTGGTATACGGTATCCCGGAGTTTCGTCTTCCGAAGGACGAGGTCGTTGCTAAGGAAATAGAAAATGTAGTATCCCTCGGAGTTGAGATAAAGACGGACTATATCATAGGCAGATCCGAAACCATTGACGAGCTCATGGAGGATCAGGGATATGATGCTGTCTATATTGCATCGGGCGCGGGCCTGCCGATGTTTATGCATATTCCCGGGGAGCAGGCACTCGGTGTATATTCCGCAAATGAATATCTTACACGCGCAAACCTTATGAAGGCATACAGGGATGATTACGATACCCCTATAAACACCGGAAAGAAAACCGTGGTAGTAGGCGGAGGAAATGTAGCAATGGATGCTGCGCGTACTGCCCTTCGTTTAGGCTCGGAGGTAACGATAGTCTACAGGCGGTCTGAAAAAGAACTGCCTGCCCGTGCGGAAGAGGTTCATCATGCAAAAGAGGAAGGGATCAATTTCGCGCTCTTGACAAATCCCGTGGAAATTTTGGAGGATGAAGACGGCCTTGTAAAAGGCATAAGAGTTATAAAGATGGAGCTGGGAGAGCCTGATGCTTCCGGCAGAAGAAGACCTGTCGAGATACCCGGATCAGAATATGAAATAGAATGTGATGTCGTGATCATGGCGTTGGGAACTACACCGAACCCGCTTATTTCCGCTACTACAAATGATCTTGAGACAACAAAAAAGAAATGCATAGTAGCTGATGAGGAGACAGGGGCAACTTCAAGGGCAGGCGTTTTTGCCGGAGGTGACTGCGCTACGGGGGCTGCTACGGTGATACTTGCCATGGGAGCCGGAAGGAAGGCAGCTAAAGGAATCGATGAATACTTAAACGGATAAAACACTATGACCTTAAATGAAAAAGCCAGGGATCTGAAATCATCGGGATATGCTCTGACGATATGCGGAGCTGCCGGTATCATAGCTATGATACTGATATATACAAGGTTGATACCGCTTGAACTGAACGGGGTTTTCGGTAACGTGACGAAAGCGGTCATGACATTCCTTTTTGCGGTTTTTCTTTTAGCAGGTATCCATTCCTTCAAAAGATCCAAAGAGGTGGCGCAGGAGGCTTTGAGGGAGACGGATAAAAAGAAGGAGATCATGAAATGGTTCATCGATACTTATAATGCGGACTCGCTTGATGAGATGATCGATAAAGAGCTCGAGGATAACGATCTGTTTTTTGAAAGGACAGATCTTATAAAAGATAAGATCTGTGAGCGCTTCATGGATGTAGAGGATGCGCTTATGTCAGAGATCACGGAAGAGCTTTATACGGAGCTTTTTGAAGATAAGGACGCAACCTGATATGCTTCATGTCACCCTGATAGCCTGCGGCAGGCTTAAGGAAAAATACTTAAGAGATGCCGTATCGGAATATGGAAAACGATTGAAGGCCTATATTAAGCTTACGGTTATCGAGCTTGCCGACGGACCGGATCCTAAGGCGGAGGCAGCGAGAATAGCACAGATGATCCCGGAGGATGCGTATTTCGTTTCGCTGGAGATTGAAGGAAACGCCCTTTCATCAGAAGAATTTGCAGAAAAGCTCGACAGCCTCATGACAGATGGAGTGAGCCATATCTGTTTTTGCATAGGCGGTTCCGACGGAATCGATGACAGTATCACTTCAAAGGCAGATATGCATTTAAGCTTTTCAAGGATGACATTTCCGCATCAGCTGATGAGAGTGATCTTTTTGGAACAGCTGTACCGGGGATTTAAGATCATCAGGGGAGAGAAATATCATAAGTAGGGGACGCTGTATGCGCGGTGTATCATCATGAGCGTCCCCACACCATGTGACTGGTGTATCATCATGAGCGTCTCTCGGGGGCTAAGGAGAAGGCACAGGGTATGAGTTTTATAGATATAATCGAAAAGAAGAGGGATAAGGGAAAGCTTGACAGGAAAGAGATCAGGGAGTTCATTACTGGATATGTAGCCGGTGAGATACCTGATTATCAGGTATCTGCGCTCCTTATGGCGATACGCTTAAATGGCTGTGACAATGAGGAAACATATGAGCTGACTATGGCCATGGCTGAGTCCGGAGATATCATGGATCTTTCAGATATACCCGGTATAAAAGTAGACAAGCATTCTACCGGCGGCGTGGGAGACAAGGTAACGCTGATAGCAGCGCCGGTGGCGGCAGCGTGCGGTGTTCCGATTGCAAAGATGAGCGGAAGAGGGCTTGGATTTACAGGCGGAACTTTAGATAAACTGGAATCCATTCCGGGATTTTCAGTTTCTCTGACTGAAGAAGAATTTATTGCGCAGGTTAAGAATATGGGGTATGCGCTTATCGGACAGACGAAGGATCTTGCTCCGGCTGACAAGCTCCTGTATGCATTAAGGGACGTGACGGGAACTGTAGAAAGCATTCCGCTTATTGCGTCATCGATCATGAGCAAAAAGATAGCTGCCGGAAGTGATGCTATAGTATTGGAAGTCACTCATGGCACAGGCGCATTTATGCGGGATGAGGAATCTTCGTGCGATCTTGCAAGGATAATGATGGATATAGGCAGACGGGCAGGACTTATGATGAAAGCCGTGATCACTGACATGAATGAACCCCTGGGGCATGCTGTCGGAAACTCACTTGAAGTTATGGAAGCGATAGAGGCGCTTAAGGGAAATGCCGAACCTGATGTTCTTAAAGTAATGCAGGTTATCATACCGGAGATGATCATTGCCGGCGGAAAGACAGACAGTCCGAAAGATGCCTGGGAAATGGCATTGGAGGCTGTATCGTCAGGAAAGGCATTGGAGGCATTCAGAACCATGATAGAAGCACAGCATGGAGATCCAAGTGTTATAGATGATTATTCCGTACTGCCCAAAGCGCCGGTAAAGCATGAGATATATGCTGATAGGGACGGTTATCTAAATATAAAAAACTGTGCGGGCATCGGAGAATGCGTAAAGCTTCTCGGAGGAGGCAGGGTTACCAAGGAACAGAAAATCGACCTTTCGGTAGGTCTTGAAATGAGAATTAAGAACGGAGGGAAAGTATCAAAAGGCGATCTGCTTGCAGAGATATTTGCGGGAAATGATTCCGGAGCGGAAGCCTGCCGCAGGCAGTATCTTTCATCAATTGAGATTACGGATGAAAAACCTCTGAAGAACACACTTATTTATACGCTGGATGATTGAAATAATAGATACGCATGGATACGGTAACGACTCTTTACAGGAGGTTGCCGGTACATTTGATAAGAATATACGATTTATTGAAAAGAAGCTGGGGGTCGTTATCTCCATAAGGGCGGACAGGCTGTTTATTGAAGGAACTGAAGCTAATGCCCGTGATGGCGCAGCCCTGATACGGGAGCTTTTAGCGCTTGCCCAAAGAGGAGAGGTTATTGACGATCAGAAAGTGATATATACATTGGAAAGCATTCAGGATTTATCGGGAGAATTCATCACATCGGTTGACAGAGATATCATCTGTCATACCGTGCAGGGAAAGCCTGTAAAACCGAAGACAGTAGGACAGAAAAAATACGTTGATGCGATCGACGGGAAGATGATAGTTTTCGGTGTCGGTCCGGCAGGAACCGGAAAGACATATCTCGCTATTGCCAAAGCAGTAACGGCATTCAAAAAAGAAGAGATATCAAGGATCATCCTTACAAGACCTGCCATAGAAGCAGGTGAAAAGCTCGGGTTCCTGCCCGGGGATCTTCAAAGCAAGATCGATCCATACCTGAGACCGCTTTATGACGCGCTCTACAGTATCATGGGAGCGGAGTCTTTTCAGAAGAATATGGAAAAGGGAGCTATAGAAGTCGCACCGCTTGCCTATATGCGGGGCAGGACTCTTGATAATGCTTTTATCATACTTGATGAAGCGCAGAATACAACACCTGCGCAGATGAAGATGTTTTTGACACGAATAGGCTTCGGCTCCAAGGTGGTGGTCACGGGTGATAAAACTCAAAAGGATCTGGCCGAGGGAACTGTCTCAGGACTTGATGTTGCCGAAAGAGTCCTCGGCAGGATCGATGATATCGGATTTATAACCCTTACGGCAAAGGATGTTGTAAGGCATCCTTTAGTACAAAAAATAGTAAAGGCATACGAAGAATATGAAGTCAGACAGGGAACCGGACGAGAAGGAAGAAAAGGCAGATCCGGAGACAAAAAACGTCACAGAGGATAATATAAAAAAATCAGGCTTCAGGGTGTATCATCTCCTGCCTGTGTTTGTCCTGGCAGCGGTTTCCGCTGTTGAGATACTTATTCTGCAGCGGAGCATCACGGGAGTCGTGCGTAATTTTATTGTTATTGCTGTTATTTCTTTTGCGGCAATGTATTCATGCAGCAAATGGGTCACATCGAGAATGGCTTTTATCATCACTGTTTTAGGGATCGTCTCGTCTGTTCAGGCCTTTATTCCCGATTTTCTGATACCGATAGCCGCTTTCGCAGTCCTGATAGCGGTATTCGCTTCATCGCCATATCTTGGGATATCGTGTCTGATGATCTTTTCCGCTTTGCCGTTCATGGTTACGGAGAGGCCTTTTGAGTACTTTCTCTTTTATACAGTTACGGGGATCATTGCAATAGCAGTAATATACGGAAGACGCAGGACGGGAAAGTATATCGATATGCTGGTCATTTTCAGCCTGGTTTATTTAATGCTGTACACAGGCCTTATCATATTAAAAAGAACAGGCATCACCCCGGGACTTATTATTTTTCCTGTGATCATGCTCATTTTAGATGTCATCATAATGCATATAGCCGGATACAGATACTATGTAAATGTGGTCTGGAGCGAAGAAGAATTATATCTTGATGTCGTGGATCCGGAATATCCCCTGCTAATGAAATTGAAAGCCATGAACAGAAGAGAGTATAAGAGGGCTATACATACGGCTCATTATACGGAGTTGTATGCCGACAGATTCGGATATGATCCGGTATTGATGAAGGCGCTGGGTTTCTATCATCGTATCGGCGTGCTGCTTGAAGACGATGCTTCTCTTTCTATGAGGACCATAGCCCTTGTTTTGGAACAGGGATTTCCGGATGATATCATAGAGGGACTCAGGGAATACGGAGACGCAAAGGCAGGGGAGGTAATCTCGGCGGAGGTTTCCATCACTATTATCGTTGATACAGTGATAATCAATCTGATGGATGAAATTTCAAAGGGAAATAAAAATATCGACCTGAATAAATTCATTGACAAGACGATACTGGGATTGTTTTCGGGGAAGGATGCTTTACTGAAAAAATCTGCTATTCCGTATAATGCATTGGAAGAAATAAGAAAGCATTTAAAGGGAGAAAAACTATATTATGGCTTTCTTAATTGAATTTGATGAAGGAGCGGATAAGCTGGAGCTGCCCTGTGAAGAAATACTGAAAACGGTTGCAGAGGAAGCCTTGAGGTATACCGGATGTCCTTATGAGTGTGAAGTCTGTCTTACCCTTACCGATGACCCTTCCATAAGAAGGATAAACAAGGAGTACAGAAATATAGACAGAGCGACGGATGTGCTTTCATTTCCGTTCCTGGAGTTTGAAAAGCCGGGAGATTTCAGCAAAGCAGAGGAATCTTATTCGGACTGCTTTGATCCCGATACAGGAGAACTGATGCTCGGGGATATTGTGATATCTGCGGACCGTGTACAGGCTCAGGCAGAAGAATACGGACACTCGGTTAAAAGAGAATTTGCTTTTCTAATCGCTCACAGTATGTTACACTTGCAGGGGTTTGATCATGAGGATCCTGATGATGCAAAGCTGATGGAAAAAGCTCAGGATATCATTTTAGATAATATTGGAATAAGGAGATAAACCTTGATAGGAAAAAGGGGATGGGCGCTTGTATATATACTCAGTGCCTGTATTTTTGCGGGCTGCGGAGCTCAGGCAGGATCAGCTTCAGATACTGAAGTGGAAACAGGCACGGAAGTAGTAGAAGACAGCGAAGCATATGAAAAATTCGAGGAATCCGTATCGGCTGATGAGCCGGAGATAGCAGAAGAGGGACTCCCGGCGGAAAAAGGATATGTTTCTTCATACGGAAAAGAACGTGAGCGCTCCGGAGATGATGTCAGAAGTTATCTTTCAGGCAGGATGGTATCAAAGGATATCGGGGACAGAAGACCTGTTGCCATAATGCTTAATAATATCGAAGATGCCATGCCTATGAGCGGGGTTAGCTATGCGGATGTCCTTTATGAATGCGTGGTGGAGGGAAGCCTCACCCGTATGATGGGAGTATTTGAAAACTATGATGACCTTGAAAAAATAGGGTCTGTCAGATCATGCCGCAATTACTTTGTCTACTACGCCCTGGAGTTTGATGCCATATATTGTCATTACGGACAGTCTTCATATGCATTGCCGCTTCTGGAACAGGATAATGTCAATAACCTTTCAGGCCTTGCAGCTATCGGTGATACGGTTTATTACAGAACTACGGACAGAGTTGCTCCTCATAATGCCTATGCTTCTGCAAAAGGAATAAAAAAAGGCATAGAAGATATGGGATACAGGAATGTGTACGGGGATGATTATACGGGGAAGTTTACCTTTACCCGGGATGATGACCTGAATGACCTTTCGGAAGAGGAAGCATCATATGATGCAACCCATATAGAGCCCGGATACAAGATCAACAAGCCTGTGCTTGAGTATGATCCGGATACCTGTAAGTATTACAGATCCCAATACGGGACTGAACAGATAGATGATCTTACCGGGGAGCAGCTTGCTTTTGACAATATTATCCTGCAGTACTCGTCATGGGAGCAGATAGATGATAAAGGATATCTGGGATTTGACTGTCATGGAGGAGGCAAAATGACCTATATTACCATGGGAAAGGCAGTGGACGGAACATGGATACCCTTCGGGGGTGAGTACGGAACAGTCAGATATTTTGATTCCGACGGTCAGGAGATAGTTCTGAATCAGGGTAAGACACTAATAGAGATAATCCAGGATACAGAGGGCGATAAGGTAATAATTAAGTGAAATGACCAAGCCCGACAGGAATAAAAAGAGCAATTTTATCGTTCAGGGCGGTCTGCTGGGGATAGCGGGGATAATAACCCGGATCATCGGCATGATATACCGCATACCTGTAACAAATATCATCGGCGATAAGGGAAACGGGTATTATGCCTCCGCGTATTATATTTATAATATCATGCTTCTCATATCGTCGTATTCACTTCCGCTTGCCATATCCAAAGTAGTATCGGCGAGACTTTCAAAGAGACAATACAGAAATGCCAAAAGAGTATTCAGGGGCGGCCTTCTCTTTGCAACGATCACAGGGGGGATCGCTGGTCTGATAGTCTTATTCGGAGCGGATAAGCTGGCGGAATTTCTTGCTGAGCCGCTTTCGGCGATAGCATTGCGTATTTTTGCGCCTACGCTGCTTATCGTTGCAGTGATGGGGGTATTCCGGGGGTATTTTCAGGGAATGGGAAATATGGTTCCCACCGCCGTATCACAGATAATAGAGCAGATCATAAATGCGATCATAAGCATAATTGCCGCAAAATCGCTTTTCGATTACGGGACGAAAACAGCAGCGCTCCTTAGGAACGAGGATCTTTCGTTTGCCTACGGAGCTGCCGGAAGCACACTGGGTACAAGCGTGGGAGCCTTTTTCGCCCTGCTTTTTCTGGTGCTCCTTTACTTTCTTGTTGCCGGAAGGCTGAGCAGAAAATACGATGATGATGACAGCAGATTTGTCGAAAGCTACAGTTCTGTAATGGTGCTTATCATGCTTACCGTATTCCCGGTAATCCTGTCCACCGCAATTTATAATATCAATGATATTCTTGACAACTATATCTTTAACCGCATGATGGAGTTTAAAGGCCATGGAGCCGAAAAAACGGCGATATGGGGCGTTTATACCGGAAAAGCAAAGCTGCTGCTGAATGTTCCCATAGCCTTGGCAAATTCAATCTCCGCATCTGCTGTACCTGCGCTTGCTTCCTGCATAGCATCCGATAATATGAAGGGAGCAAGAAAGAGGGTGAGCGCGGCGATGAGATTTACGATGATAATATCATTTCCGTGCGCGGTGGGACTTTTTGTCCTTGCAGATCCTATCATTAATCTGCTGTTTTCCGGAGAAACTGTACTTGCCGCTGCATTGATGAGGGCAGGAGCGGTCACGGTAATGACTTATTCAGTCTCAACACTTTCGAACGGTATGCTTCAGGGGATAGGAAGAATGAATCTGCCTGTGAAAAACGCCGCAATATCTCTTGTGCTTCATCTGGGGGCGCTGATCGCTTTAATGTACTATACCGATCTGGGGATATATGCTGTGGTCATCTCAACCCTCGTCTTTTCATTATGCATGTGTTTCCTGAACAGCCTTTCATTAAGACATTCGATCGCCTACAGACAGGAAAAAGCAAGGACATTTGTGATACCGGCGATCTCTGCCTCCATTATGGGGGTTGTTATCTTTATACTGTGGAAAATCCTTTCGTTCTTCACCGGATACATGATACAGACCATGTTTCCCATTGTTGTGGGAGCGGCCGTGTATTTTATATGTATACTTAAGTTCGGAGCCGTGAGGGAAGACGAGCTTTATGACATTCCCATGGGTGGAAAGATAATAAGGATAGCAAAAAGCTTCGGATTTTTATAACAGGAGAGTGCAGTGAAAACAGCAGTGATCGGAGCAGGCGCATCGGGGATCATGGCGGCAATATGTGCCGCAAGAGCCGGAGCGTCTGTATCATTATATGAACACAAGGATAATCCTGCGGCAAAACTTCTGATAACAGGAAACGGCAAGTGTAATTATACAAATGCAAGGATAGATAAGGCATGCTTTCATTCTTCAACAGATGAAGACGGAAGACTGGAACGGATGCTTCGGGAGTTTGATGCTGATAAATGCATCGGATTTTTTGAAAGCATAGGCATAAAAAGCCGTGAGAGGAAAGGAGGAATATATCCTTATTCCGATACGGCGGAGTCTGTGAGAACCGCGCTTCTTCTGGAAATAAAAAAATTAAGGATAAATCTTATTACGGGGTGCGGCCCGTTATCATTAAGCGATGACAGAAAGATTAATGGTGACGGTTTTGACCGGATCATAATAGCATGCGGCAGTCTGGTATCTCCCGGGACCGGCTCGGACGGATCAGGCTATGAAATATTAAAAAAACTGAAGGTTGAGCTTACACCGCTGTATCCTGCGCTTTCACCGCTTGTTGTTAAGGAAGACCTTTCTATGCTGAAAGGGATAAGGTGCGACGCCTCTCTTTTGCTTCTCGATGAAAAAGGAGAGATAAAAGAAAGATCATCGGGAGAACTTCAGCCCTATGACAGAGGCCTGTCCGGCATCTGCGCCATGGATATCTCCGGTAATGCCTGCAGAATGCTGGGAGCGGGAAAGAGGGCATTTGCTGAAGTCGATTTTTTTCCATGCATGAATGATCCTGAGTTCAAATCGGAGATCGCAAGACGCAGGGAAATGTTTCCGGAAAGGAACCTGTCGGAAATGCTCACCGGACTCTTTCCGAAAAAACTGATTAATTACCTGGTCCATCCGGTTGATACCAGAAAAAAGGAATATATGGATGATCTTTGCAATAACGTGAAGCATCACAGGTATGAGCTTTCTGATGAAATGATAAAAGATTTCTCACGCGCTCAGACTGTTGCCGGCGGTGTTCCGTTATATTCCGCAGATGACAGGTGTATGCTTAAAGATCATGAAGGTATATATGTGATCGGTGAGCTTTTGGATGCAGACGGTATCTGCGGAGGGTATAATCTGCATTTTGCCTGGACTACAGGATATATTGCAGGAAATGCTTGAGAAGAACGTTAAATGGTATATTTCATTTGCTTTCGGGGCTCTGTTCGGAGCTCTTGTCTTTATTTCGCTTTTCGGAGTAAAGATACTTGATGTGACCTATGATGACTGGCTGCTTACAGGCTGGTACGATCTTTCACAGCATTATGTCGGCTGGAAACTTTACCGGGTATCGGAATGGCATTTTCCGGTAGGCCTTTGCGATACAAGCTTTTATCCGTATCTGGCCTCTGTAGTCTATACGGATTCTATTCCGCTTTTGTGTTTTATCCTGAAAATCCTGTCTCCGGTACTGCCGTCAACTTTCCAGTTTTTCGGGCTTTACGGGTTATTCTGTTTCATGATGCAGGGAGGAGTTGCAAAGCTTTTATTACGGCGCGTGATGAGAACTGAAGCTCAATGCTGCATTGCGTGTGTCCCGTTCATTTTCTGCGCGGCTTTTTGGCAGCGTATGTTTTATCATACTGCGCTCGCATCGCATTATCTGATACTTCTTGCCATAATGCTGTTCATGTATAAGGATAAAATAAAGCTTAGAAGAAACCGAGTGATCTTGTGGTGTCTGCTTGGCATGGTCTGTATTTCTATCCATTTTACGATCTACGCGATCGTTTCGGTCATGCTTCTGGGCTTTGTCCTGTGGGAGATCCTGGATGCAGCGCCTCTTAAATCGCCTGTGCTTTGCAGGACAGGCATATTTGCTGCCTTCATGATCCCTTATCTTACAGCAACGATTTTTGTCTTCTATCTTTTCGGAGGATTCTACGGTGGCATTTCAGGTTTTTCCGAGGGACTGGGGTCTTACAGCGCAAATCTGAATTCACTGTTTAATCCATTGGATTATTCGAAGATAATAAGGGAATTTCCGCTGATAGACTCCCAGTATGAGGGATTATCGTATATCGGGATCATGGCACTGATCATGCTTTTTCCCGCAGGAGCTTATTTTATCAGGAATTTCAAAGCCATATGGCCGGAACAAAAAAACTGTATCATTTCTGTTTTAGCAGTCTCGATCGTACTGTGGGTCATAGCCCTTTCACCGAGGATAACACTCGGATCTGTTGTTTTGTGCGAGATCCCCGTCAGAGGTTTTATCTATGATATATGGAGCATGTTCAGGGCTTCAGGCAGATTTTTATGGCCTTTTATGTATGCGGTCATCCTGATGGTATTGTACTATGCGCGATTTGAGATAAAGACATTTTATGTTCATATCCTTGTGATAGGATGTCTGCTTCAGATATTTGAATTCAGCGGCAAGGTAGCCGATATTTCCGATGATTACGAAAACCTGAAGGAGGCTCATTTTGAGGCTGATCACCTGGACCTTTATGACTGGAGCGGCATTAAACACCTTCAGTTCATGCATGATTATTATTTCGGTGAATTCTACGGGGATGAGATAAGGGATCAGATGATAGGCTTTACTGAATTTGCAATAAGACAAGGCATGACTGTCAGTAATTTTCATTTTTCAAGAGAGGATATGGATAAAGTCCGTGAGAGGATAGCCGAATGTGAAGCTAAGCTTGAAGCCGGTGACCCTGATGAGGATACTATGTATGTATTCAGGAAAGAAGATATCGATCCTGATGAAATGAAAGCGAAATTCAGCAATGTGGAATATATCTACACGGACTCGCAGATAATCGTGACCGGGAAAAAGGTAAAGTAAGATGATACGGATAACAGGTATAAAGGTGCCGTCAGGCTCCGACATGAAGCATGTAATAGATAAGGCGGCCCGTATGCTTCACGTCCGACCTGAAGCCATACATGAAATAAAAACATTAAAAAGATCCAAAGATGCCAGAAAAAAAGGCAGTATTCTTGATGTGTATACGCTCGCGGTTTCTGCAGATGACGAAGAAAAGATACTTTATGAATGTAAAAAAAGGAACCGGAATGATGTTTCTGTCTATAAAGAAGCGGCATACCGGTATCCGTGTCATGGAACTGAATACCCGAAACTGAGACCTGTCGTAGCCGGATTCGGTCCCGCCGGGATTTTTGCAGCACTTATCCTTGCCCATGAGGGGTATGCGCCTGTAGTCTTTGAGAGAGGAAAGCGTATGGAAGAGAGGATAGGGGATGTTGAGCAGTTTTTTGAAACGGGGATACTGGATCCGGGATCCAATGTGCAGTTCGGAGAAGGGGGAGCGGGAACCTTTTCTGACGGAAAGCTGAATTCCGGGATAAAGGACAGGGAAGGCAGAAAAGAATTTGTCATGAAGACCTTCGTAAAGCACGGAGCAAGCGAAGACATCCTTACAAGCCGTTATCCGCATATAGGAACAGACCGGCTCAGGGTTATAATACCTTCGATCAGGCGGGAGATCGAAAGTCTCGGCGGGGAGATACATTTTAATACAAAGCTTACCGGGATGGACATTTCAGCCGGAAGCCTTACCGGAATAAGGCTGTCAGGAAGTGAAAGAGAGATGGTTTCGTGTGACAGTTTATTTCTGTGCCCGGGACATTCCGCCAGGGATACGTTTTTTATGCTGTACGATAAGGGACTTGCCATGGAAGCAAAACCGTTTGCTGTCGGGGTAAGGGCGGAGCATAGGAGGCTTTCTATAGACGGAGCTCTTTGTCAGGAAAAGGCAAGCTATAAGCTGACTTATCATTGCAGCGACGGCCGCGGAGTATATTCATTTTGTATGTGTCCCGGAGGCTATGTTGTCAATGCATCTTCCGAAAAGGGATACCTTACCGTTAACGGCATGAGTTACGCAGCCCGTGACGGAGAAAATTCAAATGCTGCGATAGTATGCACTGTTTCACCCGAGGATTATGTCGGATTTGGTGATGACGCTTTGTCCGGCGTCAGGTTTCAAAGAGAGATAGAGAGGAAGGCTTTTGATGAATGCTCAGGAGCAATACCCTCTCAGAAATATTCGGATTTTGTAAAAGACATTTCTTCGGACTCGTTCGGGAAAGTTAAACCCGCATATAAAGGGAAATACAGCTTCGGAAACATAAGGAATATTTTACCGTCATATATATCAGATGATATAATCGAGGCTATGCCGGAATTCGGAAAAAAGATACACGGCTATGATGACGGCGATACGCTTTTTGCAGGAATAGAGGCCAGGACGTCATCACCCGTAAGACTTCTGAGAAACAAAGATGATATGCAGTCCGTAAGCATAAAAGGTATATATCCGGCAGGAGAGGGCGCAGGATACGCCGGCGGTATCATGTCTGCAGCGATCGATGGCATGAAGGCGGCTGAGACCTATATAAAAACGCATTGATTTAAGAGGAAACAAGGATCATGAGAGATTTTGCCGACAAAAACAGAATAGTAATAAAGATCGGATCATCTTCGATCACTCATAAGGAGACAGGAGGCGCGGATCTTGTGCGTCTGGAAAAGCTTGTCAGGGAGCTGACGGATCTTCATAACGGGGGAAGGGATGTAGTGCTGGTATCATCGGGAGCAATATCCGTGGGATTAAAAGCGGCGCATATTAGAGGCATATATTACAACGGCAAGGACAGGACAGACGGTCCCGACGAAAAGCTTAAGCTGAAGCAGGCTGCAGCAGCGATCGGCCAGGCCAGGCTTATGATGATGTATCAGAAGCTTTTTTCCGAATATAATCAGATGACGGCCCAGATACTGATGACCAAGCATACGATAGTTGATAACGTAAACCGTTTTAATGCAAGAAATACCTTTGAGGAGCTGCTTGCTCTCGGTGTGGTGCCGGTAGTGAACGAGAATGACACTATAGCAACATACGAGATAGAATTCGGTGATAATGATACACTATCCGCCATCGTTGCGGCACTGATAGATGCTGATCTCCTGATCCTTTTATCCGATATTGACGGACTGTATACAGACGACCCGCATATCTGCGACAGGGCGGAATTTATCCCCGAGATCATAAAGCTTGACGAGACGGTCGAGAGCTTTGCGAAAGGAAGCACGGGAAGCCTTGCCGGTACGGGAGGCATGGCGACCAAGATATCCGCGGCGCGTATAGCTTCAGCTTCCGGATGCGACATGGTGATCGCAAATGCAGACGATCTCGGCAATATTCACAGGATAGTTAACGGTGACGAAATAGGCACCTATATACATTCCGATAAGAAGGCCGACTTCTTCATAGAGGATTTTGTGAAGGATGAATAAAAAAGCTGCAAGAAGCGAGGCTGTAAAAAGACGAGGCCTGCTGTCTGAGGAATACAGGAGAAGCGCATCAAGGATCATAGCCGGTAAGCTCAAAGAAGAAACTGTATGGCAGAGTTCAGGGGATATTTGTTTATATTACGGCTGCGGCAGTGAAGTGCAGACTGCGGATCTGATATTTGAAAGCATAAAATCCGGAAAAAAAATCTTTCTGCCTAAAGTAGTATCCTTGGACAATATGGTATTTATATCGACATCTTCCCCCGATGATATTGAAAAAGGAGCTTACGGCATACCTGAACCCAGATATGATGCGGCAAAGCTTTCAGATGAAAAACCGGATCTTGTTATAGTGCCATGCCTGGCAATGGACAGGAAGGGAAACAGGGCGGGGCATGGAAAGGGCTTCTATGACAGATATCTTAAGGATATACAGAATGTGCCCTTCATCTGTCTGGCCTTTGACTGCCAGATATTTGAATGCATAGAAACAGACGAAAACGATGTACGCATGGATATGATCGTGACCGAAAAGGAGATAATCAGAACATGAACACGCCGGAGTTTTCGCTGCCGAAGGAAGAAAACGCCCGGCAGTTTTATTATATGGAAAAATGCAGCGAGCTGATCAAGGAACGATCCGAAAGGACAGGAAGACCTCTCAGAGCAATGATCCAGACATTCGGATGCCAGATGAACGAGAGAGACTCGGAGAAGCTTGCAGGGATAATGAAGCAGATCGGATTGCTGCATGCATATAGCGAAGATGAAGCGGATATTCTCGTTTACAATACATGTACGGTTCGTGAAAATGCAGATAAGAGGCTTTACGGAAGGCTCGGAGTATGCAAGGCGTATAAGCAGGCAAATAAGGACATGATAATAGCGCTTTGCGGATGCATGATGCAGGAAGAGCATGTTGTCGAAAAGATCAGGAGCAGTTATCCCTATGTGGACATCATCTTCGGAACCCATAATATTTTCAGATTCGCGGAGCTTTTGTACAAAAGGCTTGAATCGGGCAAGGAGGTTATCGATGTATGGAAAGATACTGATAAGATAGTGGAGGACCTTCCTTCTGAAAGGAAATATCCTTTTAAGACAGGGATCAATATCATGTTCGGCTGTGATAATTTCTGCTCTTATTGCATTGTGCCTTATGTAAGGGGAAGGGAGAGGAGCAGGGATCCCAAGGACATAATAAGGGAGATAGAGCTTGCCGCGGCTGACGGCGTGGTTGAGATAATGCTTCTGGGACAGAACGTAAATTCATACGGCAAGGGTCTTGATACAAAGGTTACCTTTGCAGAACTGCTGTCAGAGGCAGCAAAAGTAGAAGGTATAAAAAGGATAAGGTTTATGACTTCTCATCCTAAGGATCTCTCACCTGAACTCATTGAGGCGATCGCAGAAAATGAAAAGGTCGCAAGACATATCCATCTTCCGCTTCAGTCCGGTTCCGACCGGATCCTGGAAGCAATGAACAGGCATTATACAAAGGCACAGTATATCGATCTTGCCAAGACGATAAGGAATCAAATTCCGGATGTATCCATTACTTCGGATATCATCGTCGGATTCCCGGGGGAGAGCGAAAGGGATGTCGATGATACGATAGATGTGATAGAGCAGGTAAGATTCGACGGAGCATTTACTTTTGAATACTCCCCGCGCAAAGGAACACCAGCAGCAGAAATGGAACAGCTTGAAAAGCAGTTTGTTCAAAAGAATTTTGACAGGGTTTTGAGCACCGTGCAGAGGGTTTCAAAGGAACAGGCAGGGAGATTTGAAGGCAGAGTGATGGAAGTCCTTGTAGAAGGTGAAGATGAAAAGGATCCTTCCAGATATACAGGGCGGATATCACAGAATAATGTAGTGCATTTTCCGAAAGCAGGATCAGGCATCGGAGATTTTGTAAATGTGTCGCTTGATGAATGCAGGGGATTTTATTATAATGGAAAAGCTATTACTGTCTAGTCCGGTATAGCGTGTTCAGTTTATTTTGTGTGGGGGTAATATCAAAATGGCAAGAAATAAAAATGAGGCATCCGGAGCTGACACACCGAAGCTTCACGGATTCAGATCGATAGCTTCCCTGGTAGTGCTGGGAGTTATAGTGTCAATGCTCTGCATAGCGATCATTGCGGAGATAGTCAATGTAGCAGAATTCAGGTCTAATTATAAAGACACTGTGAAGAACGATCTTCTGACCATGGTAAAGATCGGCGGAAATCTTATGGATGCAAAGGAAGTCCAGATCAATGCTGCGCCGGGCATATTAGAGCAGCTTATAGGTGATGTGAAACTGGAGCATGCAGATTCCAGCTATGCATACGCCGTTGATCCTGAAGGAATAATGCTTTATCATCCGAAGCCGGAAAAGATCGGACAGCCTGTTGAAAATGCTGCTGTAAAGAGTCTTGTCGGACAGATAGGCCAGGGCAGTATTCCGGAACCCGACGTCATAGAGTATGAGTATAAAGGCGCGATGAAGTACGCGGCATACTATATCCAGCCTATATCCCATAATATACTTATCATTACCGTTGATGAAGATGATGTATATGCTCCCATAAATGCAACGACGATAAAGGCGGTTATAATCATAGTCATCGCATTCATAATCCTTGCGATCATCATGGCATTTATTGCAAGGGTCATCCTCAGTCCCATAGGGATAATCACTGAGATCCTGGAGGATTCCGCGCGCCTTGATCTGAGGCATAATGAGAATTCACAGAAGGTGATCTACAGAAGGGACGAGATCGGTATCATTGGAAGGGATATCGCCTCACTGCGAAAGGTCTTAAGGACCGTGGTAGGAGAGATCGGAGGATCGGAAGAGCATCTTGCGGGGATCATTGACCAGCTTAAAGACACAACCATCAAGCTTAATGATAATTCGTCCGATAATTCCGCTACATCCCAGGAGCTTGCAGCAGGCATGCAGGAGGCAGCGGATACTACGGATCTTATTAATTCAAATGTAGCTACAATGGTACAGAACGCAGACCAGATCAACGAGCTCTCGGAACAGGGCGCAACTCATGCGGTAGAGATAAAGAATAAGGCTGAAAACATCAGACGTGATGTACAGTCATCCATAAGCACCGCTAAAAGTATCTTTGAAGACGTAAAGAGACAGTCCGATGAAGCCATTGAGCAGAGCAAGGCTGTGGATAAGATCAATGAGCTTACGGCTACCATAAGGAGCATAGCAGGTCAGACAAACCTGCTTGCGTTGAACGCCAGCATCGAGGCTGCAAGAGCGGGCGAGGCAGGAAGAGGATTTGCGGTTGTTGCTGAGGAGATAGGCCATCTTGCCACACAGTCATCTGATACTGTAAGCGGCATTAATGATATCGTTGAGGAGGTACATACATCAGTAGACAACATGAGCGATTGTCTTACCAGGACGCTTGACTTCATCGATAATAATGCAATGGCGGATTATGCGAAATTTGACGAGATGGCAGAGGGATATGCTTCCGATGCCGGATCATTTGAGGAGAACATGACTTCCATTCATGAAGCCGTGGCGGCTCTGTCCGGCTCGATAAATGATGTATCCGAGTCCATTTCTGGCATGAACATGACAATAGGAGAGTCGGCAAAGGGAGTTACGGATGTGGCGAACAAGACCACGGACATTGTTTCACTTACCGCAGATACGGAGCAGATAGTGGATCAGACAGAGCAGTGCTCCAAGGATATGAAGGCTATCGTAAGCCGTTTCCAGCTTGAGTGATAAAAATAAAAGAGGAATTAGACAGGAGCAGGGCTCTTAGGTCCTGCTCCGTTTGTTTGATGTATGACATACAAAGATATTGACAAAAGCAAAGTAAGCCCGATGATGCAGCACTATCTTTCCGTGAAGGAAGAATACCCTGACTGCATCCTTTTTTATCGTCTGGGTGATTTTTACGAGATGTTCTTTGATGATGCCGTCGAGGTATCGAAAGCATTGGAACTTACCCTTACAGGAAGAGCCTGCGGTCTTGAAGACCGTGCGCCGATGTGCGGGGTTCCTTTTCATGCATATGAGACATACATGACAAAGCTTGTGGAGAAGGGTTATAAGGTTGCGGTCTGTGAACAGCTTGAAGACCCGGATGAAGCTAAGGGAATAGTGAAAAGAGGGGTGATAAGGGTGGTCACTCCCGGTACCAACACAAGCATATCCGATATGGACAGCTCGGTCAATTCTTATATTATGAGCATATTCTATTCTTCATTTCCTTTTGGCGCAGCTGTCGCGGACGTGACTACCGGTGAATTTGCCGTGACGGAGGTGAACGACAACAGAAGCCTTCGTGATGAAATATTAAGGTTTTCCCCTAAAGAGATCATATGCAATGAAGCTTTTTTTATGTCGGGGATCGATGTCGATGAATTAAGACAGATGCATCATATTCAGGTCAATTCCCTTCCCGGCAGATATTTTGATGAGGATAATGCCGTAAAGCTTCTTAAGGAACACTTCAAGGTATCTCATATGGAAGGACTCGGTCTACACGATATGCCGCAGGGAGTAGTGGCGGCAGGATCGATGCTTGCCTATCTTACAGAAACCCAGATGAATGAGCTGAGCAATATCGTGCATCTGAACATAATTCAGGAAAAAGGCTATATGATGCTGGACAGCTCGACAAGAAGGAATCTGGAGCTGACCGCAACTTTAAGAGAAAAAGAAAAACGCGGTTCATTGATATGGATACTTGACAAGACTAGGACAGCCATGGGAGCGAGACGCTTAAGACAGTTCATGGAACAGCCTCTGGCTGATAAGGCTCTTATAGAAGAAAGACTTGATGCCGTGGAGGAACTTTCGGAAAACATTGCCGACAGGGATGAAATAAGAGAGTATCTGAATACGGTATATGATATCGAACGGCTTATGGGAAAGGTGTCGTTCGGAACGGCAAATCCCAGGGATGTGGTAGCCTTAAGATCTTCTTTATCCATGCTTGAACCCATAAAAAAGATCATGGGAGGGATGAAGTCAAAACTCATAAGAAAGCTTTCAGATACCATAGATCCGCTGGAGGATATGTACAAGCTTATCTGTGAAGCGATCACGGATGAACCTCCGGTCAGCCTTCATGAAGGCGGGATCATACGCGAAGGCTATTCCGAAGAAGCCGATAATTACAGACGGGCAAAGACGGAAGGCAAGGAATGGCTCATGTCGCTTGAGTCAAAGACCAGGGAAAGCACGGGGATAAAGAACCTGAAGATAAAGACCAATAAGGTCTTCGGATATTATTTTGAGGTGACAAATTCTTATCTTGATCTTGTTCCTGATTATTTTATCAGAAAACAGACATTAAGCGGTGGAGAGAGGTATACAACTGACGAGCTGAAAGAAATGGAGGATAAGATCCTGAACTCCGAGGATCGTCTTACGGTTCTTGAGAGGGATCTCTTCATTAAAGTGAGGGATACGCTTGCGGCAAATATGGGAAGGCTTCAGGACACGGCAGGGGCGGTCGCATATACAGATGTTCTGTGTTCGCTCTCATACGTGGCGGAGCGGAGCGGATTCGTCAGACCGAAGATCAACAAAAAGGGGATCCTGGATATCAAAAAAGGAAGACATCCCGTAGTAGAAAGAATGCTCCGTGACGGAGAATTTGTGGCAAATGATGTCTATCTTGATCAGGAAAGCGACAGGATATCCATAATCACAGGCCCGAATATGGCCGGAAAATCCACATACATGAGACTTGCCGCGCTGATCGCGCTTATGGCGCATATGGGATCATTTGTGCCCTGCGAAAGCGCAGATATTTGTATTATAGACAGGATATTCACAAGAGTCGGCGCATCCGATGATCTTGCCTCAGGGCAGTCCACCTTTATGGTGGAAATGACGGAGGTGGCAAATATATTAAGGAATGCCACAAAAAACTCGCTGCTTATCCTTGATGAGATAGGCCGCGGAACATCTACTTATGACGGACTTGCCATAGCCTGGGCGGTTGTGGAGTATATAAGCGACAGAAAAAAATGCGGGGCAAAGACGCTCTTTGCAACTCATTATCACGAACTGACCGAACTGGAAGGGAAGGTCGAGGGAGCAAAAAACTATTGCTTTGCAGTTAAGGAGGCAGGAGAAAATGTAGTTTTTCTTCGCAAAGTCGTGCGTGGCGGCGCAGACAGATCATACGGCATACATGTGGCTTATCTTGCGGGAGTGCCGGATGTCGTTATCAACAGGGCGCAGGAGATAGCAGCCGAGCTGGCGGGGTCTGATATCACAGGCAGAGTCAGCGAAATAGCGAAGCCCGGAAAAAAATACGTGCCTGATGATATGGATCTGCATCAGATATCGTTATTTGATATGGATCATGACAGTGATGTCATCACAGAACTGAAGAACTTAAACCTCGATATGATGACACCGATCGATGCAATGAATACCCTATACAATCTTCACAGGAAAGCCGTGGAAAGCGATGCCTAAGATAGAATTATTAGATGAGGTTACTATCAATAAAATAGCCGCGGGTGAGGTTATAGAACGTCCTTTGTCAGTCGTGAAGGAGCTTGTGGAAAATTCGATAGACGCAGGCGCTTCGGCCATAACGGTGGAAATAAAAGGGGGAGGAACGGATTTCATAAGGGTCACAGACAACGGAGCCGGTATCCCGTCAGCTGAGATCCGTCAAGCTTTTATGCCGCATGCCACGAGTAAGATAAGAAGCGCGGATGATCTTTTTGATATAAGGAGCCTGGGCTTCAGAGGAGAAGCGCTTTCGACAATAGCGGCTGTTGCTCAGACGGAGATCGTCACAAAGACCAAAGATCAGCTGACGGGCATTCTTTATAAGGTGGATGGAGGACGGGAGGTTTCATGTGAAGAGGTCGGCTGCGCAGACGGCACAACATTTATAGCAAGAAATCTGTTTTTACATGTGCCGGCAAGAAGGAAATTCCTGAAGAGTGCAGTCACGGAGGCGGGTTATATTACCGAATTTATTCAAAAGATCGCGATCGAGCGGTCGGATATCGCTTTTAAATATGTCATAAATAATGATAACAAACTGGTCACTACAGGAAACGGCTCGGTCAAAGATAATATTTACCGCGTCTATGGAAGGGATATTTCAGATGCGCTGATCCCTGTGGCCGCATCGGATAACGGAATGTCCGTAACAGGTTATATAGCAAAGCCTTTAGTCGCCAGGAACAACAGAAGCCAGGAGGTTTTCTTTGTGAATGGACATGCCGTGTCGGATAAGGTGCTGGAGAAGGCTGTTGAAGCTGCCTACAAGCCCTTTCTTATGCAACACAAGTTTCCTTTTGTGTTCCTTTTCTTTTCGCTTGATCCGGGAATGGTCGATGTTAATGTCCATCCGAGAAAGACAGAAGTCAAGTATTCACTCGGCAGTGTCGTGTTTGACTTTGTCGAAAGGACTACGGAGCAGGCTTTGCGCAGCATTGAATTGATCAATAAAGTTGAGCTTGCGCCTGAAATAAAACCCGAATACAAGGCGGAAGAAAAAGCTTTTGAGCCCTTTGAACATCAGGGACCGGCAGATATTGATCATCTGGCGTCATTTTACCGGGAAGACAACGGGAATACCGGGAACGGCACATCTGCAGGAGGATTTTTTGTAGAAACCGGGGAACCTGACCCTGTAGTGCAGGAAGAGGCAGAAGAACTTAAAGTAAAAGAAAGCAGGGAGACTTCTGCGGTGCGTGATACGGAGCCGGCAGCAGTCCAGATGGATCTTTTTGAAGACAGGATCATAACACCGTCCAAACGGCCTGAATTCAGGATTGTCGGATGTGTCTTTGATACATATTGGATAATAGAGCATAAGGACAGGATGCTTCTCATAGATCAGCATGCAGCGCATGAAAAGGTGATGTATGAGGAATTTGTAAAAAAGTATGAAAATAAAAAGGTCGTTTCCCAATATGTGGATCCACCCGTGATGATAACCGTAAGCGGGAGACAGGAGGAAACAGTAGAAAGGTATGCGGAAGAGTTTTCATCTTTGGGCTTTGAAATCGAAAGATTTGATGGGAATGATTATGCATTACGGGCTGTTCCGTCCGGTTTCATGAAGCTTAACGATAAAGAGCTTTTTACAGGCCTTTTGGATGAGCTTTCCGAGCTTAAGGATGATACGAAGGATGTATCGGTGATCCGTGACAGGCTGGCGCAGATGTCATGCAAGGCAGCTGTAAAAGGCGGCAGGAGAATATCCCCTGCAGAAGCGGATGAGCTGTTCTGCAAACTGCTTGCTCTTGACAATCCTTATAACTGTCCCCACGGAAGACCCACAATGGTAGAGTTCACAGAGCACGATCTTGAGAAGTTCTTTAAAAGGATAGTCTGATGAAAAAAGAACTGGCTGTTATAGCGGGACCGACTGCTTCCGGAAAGTCTGATGCTTCGATCGCCCTTGCAAAGCTTCTTGACGGGGAGGTCATTTCAGCGGATTCGATCCAGGTATACAGGCAGATGGATATAGGATCTGCCAAGCTGAAAAAGGATGATATGCAGGGAATACCTCACCATATGATAGATATCCTGGATCCCGATGAGGATTATAATGTGTCTTATTTTACCGCTGAATCATCAAGGCATATTGAAGAAATAAGACTTCGATCCCGATTTCCGATAATTTGCGGAGGAACCGGATTTTATATTCAGGCCTTGCTGTACGGAATTGAATTTGCGGAAGGCGAGACGGATCCTTCAGTAAGGGAAAAGCTTGAGGCCGAGGCCGAAAAACTGGGACTTGATGTCTTGCAGGAAAGGCTTAAGGCTTTTGATCCTGTATCCGCTGAGGCTTACCGGGGAAATAAAAAAAGGATCATCAGGGCACTGGAGTATCATGAGCTTACCGGCAGATTATTGTCTGATAAGAATGCCGAGGAAAGAAGGAAGGAGCCGGTGTATGATACGGCATATTTTGTTCTGACAATGCCCCGGGAAAAACTCTATGACAGGATAAACAGACGGGTGGATCTTATGATGGAACAAGGCCTTTTGGATGAAGTGAAGGAGCTGAGATCAATGGGCATCACCCGGAATATGACTTCAATGCAGGGACTGGGCTACAGGCAGATATTTGATTTTCTGGACGGTAAATACGATCTTGATACCGCCGTGGATGAGATAAAAAAGCAGACCAGGCATTTCGCAAAGAGGCAGCTGACCTGGTTTCGCAGGGAGAAAAACGTCATCTGGATAGATGTAACGGAATATGAAAATACGCAGGATATGGCAGAATACATGGCAGGGATTATAAATGGACAGATATGAAGCATACAAAAAACTCGGCATAGACCGTGATGTATATGAATACAGTGAGAGGATCATCAGCGGCCTGGAGGACAGATTTAAGAGAATTGATGAAACAGCGGAATTCAATCAGCTGAAAGTATTGGATGCCTTCAGAAAAGAACAGGTGCAGGAAGCCTGTCTTATGGGGAGTTCAGGATACGGTTATAATGACATAGGCCGTGAAGCGCTTGAAAAGGTATATGCGGATATCTTCCATACCGAGGATGCGCTCGTGCGTCCGCAGATAACCTGCGGAACCCATGCTCTGGCGCTGGCTCTGATGTCAAACTTAAGGCCGGGAGACAGGCTGCTGTCCGTTTCGGGACGGCCTTATGATACCCTGGAGGAGGTAATAGGCATAAGGGATTCCGTGGGATCGCTTAAGGAATACGGAATATCATATGATGAGGTGCCCCTTCAAAGCGACGGAAGCTTTGATCTTGATGGCATAAGGGAAAAGCTTACGCCTGAGACTAAACTGATCGCCATACAACGATCCAAGGGTTATTCAGACAGGAGAACCTTTTCCGTCGAACAGATAGGAGAATGCATCGATTTTATCAGATCATTGCGAAAAGATCTTATAATAATGGTCGATAACTGTTACGGTGAATTTGTTGAAGATACAGAACCGACAGATGTCGGAGCAGATATGGCAGTAGGATCGCTTATTAAGAATCCGGGCGGAGGGCTGGCTCCTGCAGGAGGTTATATTGCAGGGAACGCAGCATGCGTTGAGAACGCGGCCAGAAGGCTTACAAGCCCGGGACTCGGACGCGAGGTCGGTGCTACCCTGGGTATAATGCGGGAGTTTTACCAGGGGCTTTTCCTTGCTCCTTCTGTCACGGCATCTGCGCTCAAAGGCGCGGTATTTGCAGCCAGGCTGTATGGATCACTGGGTTTTGATGTACTTCCAGACGGCTCTGAGGAGAGATATGACATAATACAGGCAGTGACATTTCACAGAGAGGATGCCCTTATTGCTTTCTGCAGAGGAATACAGGCTGCATCGCCTGTGGACAGCTTTGTGATCCCCGAACCATGGGATATGCCGGGGTATGACAGTAAAGTTATAATGGCTGCCGGAAGTTTTATTTCCGGTTCATCAATTGAACTTTCGGCTGACGGACCGATAAGGGAGCCGTATTCGGTTTATTTTCAGGGAGGACTTACCTGGCCGCATGCCAGATTTGGCATCATGAATTCCCTGCAGTTTCTGGTTAACGACCATATTGTTGACCGAAATAAACTCAGGTGATAAAATTTTTGATTAGCTGAGAAAGCGAGGGGATATCTCTTTTTCCGCCGTTGCAGCCGTAATGGCAGAAAGAGAGGCATAAATGAATAATGGATTAAAGTCGTATCCTGCAAGCGTGAGGCCGTATGAAAGATGTGAAGAATACGGGCCGGAAGCGCTTAGTGACGCAGAGCTTCTGGCAGTGGTCTTAAGAAGCGGAAAGAAAGGGCTCAACGTAAATGAGCTTTCAATGAATGTATTGAAAGCCGTGGGCGGGAATCTTGGAGGACTCTGTCATGCTAATATTTCGGAGCTTACCGCGATAGACGGCATAGGCAGGGTTAAGGCTATACAGCTAGTATGCATCGCGCAGATCGCAAAGAGGATCTGGAAGGAAAGATACAAGTCAGGCGGGCAGATCTTCAATGTAGAAGATGCAGCTGCTTATTATATGCAGGATATGAGTTACATGGAGACAGAGCATGTATACGTATTGCTGCTTGATACCAAGATGCGCCGTATAGGTGATTATCTTGCCTCGATAGGTTCCGTAAATTCGTCACAGGTGCCTGTAAGGGAGATCATCAGAGAGGCTCTGAGACGTAACGCAGTAAATATAATACTTATACATAATCATCCCAGCGGAGATCCCACACCGTCGGAGGCTGACAGCAAGATCAGCAGAAATCTTTATCTTGCATGCAGGGTATCGGGGATAACCCTCGCAGACTCTATCATTATAGGTGATAAGGGATATTACAGTTTCAGAGAAGAAGGTAGATTAATTGAGTAATCTTGCATTTGGAATAGACCTTGGTACGGGGAATATTAAGATCTACTGTACCGCAAAGGATACCATAACCAACGAAAAGAATATGATAGCCATCATGAAGAAGGACATCCTTTTTGCCTATGGGGATGCTGCTTTTGATATGTTTGAGAAAGCGCCTCAGAATATTAAGGTGTCTTATCCTCTGGTGAACGGGGTCATAGCCGATATCGGAAATATGACCACTGTCCTGACTGAATTTATCAATGAGATCACTGACGGCAGGGGAGCCGGGGCTGACTATTTCGTAACCGTGCCGACCGACGTTACCGAGGTTGAAAAAAGGGCATTCTATGATCTTATAAAGGATTCGGGGCTTAAGCCCAGAAAGATCATGATGTCCGAGAAATCTTTGGCAGACGGTCTCGGAATGGGTATAAATGTCAAGACATCCCAGGGAGTGCTGGTAGTGGATGTAGGATTTGAGACTACAGAGATCTCCGTTCTTTCTTTGGGGGGAATAGTCCTTTCCAAGCTCCTGAAATCCGGGGGCCGGAAATTTGACGATGCGATCCGCAGCATCATAAGACGGGAATTCGGTCTTATGATAGGAGAGAAGACGGCAGAGCAGCTTAAGATCGATCTGAAATCCATGGAATCGGACAAGAAACCGGCCGTTGTATACGGAAGGGATCTGGTTACCGGTCTGCCTGTCGAGCGTTCCATACCGACGGATCTTATAGACAGCACGATCGCTGAGACGGCAGCTGTTATCGTGGATAATATAAAGGTTATTCTGGAGCGTACGCCTCCGGAATTATCTGCGGATATTTACAGGAAAGGCATATATCTTACAGGCGGATCTGCTTCCTTAGCGCATCTGGATGAACTGATAGTCAAGGGTACGGCATTAAAGGTCAATAAAGCGGATAATCCTCAGGAGAGTGCAGCTTACGGACTTGCGCGAATCATAAAGGATCCATCCTTCAGATCTGTGGCGTATACCATCGCTGACATGTCAGAAGATGTCTGAATGTCATGGCCAGAGTCAGGGTCAAAAGAAGAGGGATAAGTATACCGCCCGGATACCTTCTCTTTATACTGACGCTTCTGTCTGTTTCCCTTATGGTACTCACTTTTACAACAGACATTGTCCCTTCAGTATTTAACAGTATTGCAGGTTATACATTCATGCCCTTTAAAAACGGACTTACCGAGGTCTCGTCATATGCAAATAAAAGAGCTGACGATTTCAAACAGGTAAGACAGGTGCTTTCCGAGAATGCGGCTCTGAAATCCCAGGTCGATGAACTCACACAGGAAAATGACAGACTCGTTGAAAACAGGTTTGAGCTGATCGAACTGAGGTCGCTCTTAGATCTTGATTCCGAATATGATGAATATGAAAAAGTAGGAGCAAGGGTTACCGGAAAGGATCCGGGAAACTGGTATTCCGTGTTTATCATAGACAAGGGTGAAGACGATGGCATTAAGGAGGGCATGAACGTCATAGCGGGTGCCGGACTTGTAGGGATCGTTACCAAAACAGGACCGAACTGGTCACAGGTAAGGTCCATAATAGATGATAAAAGCAATGTGTCGGGCAGGATGCTCAACACATCTGATAATCTGATCGTCTATGGAAATCTCGAATCGATAAAAGACGGGACTATTGAATTCGGTCAGTTGTCTGATCCGGATGATGAAGTTGCCGTGGGGGACAAGGTCGTGACAAGCAATATATCCGACAGGTATCTTCCGGGGATCGCCATAGGTTTTGTTAATTCAATAGAAAAAGACCCGAACAACCTGACAAAATCCGGGACGCTCACTCCTGTTGTAGACTTCGAGCATATAGATGTTGTGCTTGTCATTACACAGATGAAAGAGGAGAACATACCTGAATGAAAAAGGTCGTAGGGGCATTGGTCATCATCATATGCTTCCTGTTGCAAAGCACATTGTTCCAATACATAGCCTTTGCAGGGATAGTGCCGAATCTGATGATAATCATCACCAGTATATTCGGCTTTATGGAAGGGCGTAAATACGGTATGGTCGTAGGATTTACCTGCGGACTGCTGACCGATATTTTCTACGGAAGCATACTGGGAATGAATGCGCTCATATTTCTTTACATCGGATATGTCAACGGTGTGGCAAACCGGGGATTTTATCCTGATGATATCAAATATCCCATAATCTTCATTGCCGCCTCTGATGCGGCAAGCCTTATTCTTTCATATTTGACGGATTTTCTTCTGAGAGCGCGGTTTAATCTTGGATACTACTTCCTTTATCTGATGCTGCCCGAGCTGATATATACAATTGTTATCTCTTTTATCATATATATTCCGCTGCGTAATATACTTCTTATGTTGGGAAGAAAAGCAGAAGAAAGCGATTAGAAGGATTGAGGCGGGATTATGAACGATCGGCTGAAGCGTATAAGCGATAAACTTGTCGGACTGATAACTACCAGGATATTCATCCTGGGGGTTTTCCTTGTCCTGCTCGCTGTTCTTGTGATATACAGGCTTTTTGTGCTTCAGATAGTTCATGGAGAGGAGTATCAGAATAATTTCACTCTGAAGATCGAAAGGGAAAAATCTCTGAAAGCGACAAGAGGAAGCATATACGACCGGAACGGTGTGGTGCTCGCGGAAGATAAACTGGCTTACTCAGTGACGATAGAGGATAATTATGATGCAAATTCCACCAGAGACATGGATATGAACAATACCATCCTGTCCCTGATCGATATTGTCGAAGGAAACGGAGACACGCTGGATTCCATGGATTTTGACATTATCCTCGATGAAAACGGCAATTATCAGTTTACGGTAAGCGGTACGGCGCTGCTGCGTTTCCTTGCAGACTGTTACGGACATACCAGAACTGACGAACTGAAGGTCAAGGAGAGAAACGCAACCCCGGATGATGTAATGAAATACCTGTGTGATAAAAAAATGTTCGGTGTGGGGTTGTACACAAAGAATAAAGACAATAAATATGATTTTGAACCCATGTCGGGACTTACGAAATCACAGATCCTTAAGGTAGTCAGGATAAGGATGGCAATGTTCTCAAACTCGTACCAGAAGTATCTTGCATCGACGATCGCTACCGATGTCAATGAAAACACCGTTGCGGAGGTCATGGAAAATAAGGATACGCTTCAGGGTGTTGATATAGCTGAGGATACGATAAGGGTGTACATAGATGATCCTTCCATGAGCCATATACTTGGATATACGGGTAAGATATCCGAAGAGGAGCTTGCCACGCTTAATGAGGCCGATCCGAATCAACGATACCCGCATCATTATGAGCTTAATGATATGGTCGGAAAGGCCGGAATAGAACAGGTAATGGAAAGAGAGCTTCAGGGAACAAAAGGAAGCCAGGAGATCTTTGTGGATAACCTCGGCCGTATCACAGAGACAGGAAAAAGAATCGAACCGGTTGCAGGAAACGATCTGACGCTTACCATAGATTCGGAACTGCAGAGCGCGATATACAAGATACTGGAACAGAAGATCGCCGGTATAGTCGTATCAAAGATCAGGAATGTAAGATCAGCTGACCTGAACGAAGAGGCCGAAACCACATCCAAAGACATAATCATACCAATAGACGACATTTATTTTGCGCTAATCAATAATAATGTGATAAACCTTGCGCATATGTCCTCAGAAACGGCAGATACCTATGAAAGAGAAGTGCAGCAGATATTTGACGCAAAACTGTCAGCCACGACAGATGCATTACGCCGGGAACTGACAGAGACTGAAACGATTTACAATGAACTGTCTCCTGAGATGCAGGAATATGAAACCTACATCGTACAGATGCTCCAGAGTGATAATATCAGAGCTTTTGATCCGACGCTTATCACAGAGGGCGATGAGGAACAGGAACTGTGGAAAAGCGGTGAGATATCTCTGGCGGAATACCTGAAATCAGCCATAGCAAAGGGATATATAGAAGTTACCGCAATAACAGACGAGACAAGTGAGTATTCCGATACTTCGGAGGTTTATGCTTCCCTGGTGAGCTTTATCATGGATGAGCTTATGAGGGACAACACATTTTTCAAAATGCTTTATAAATATCTTGTAAAAGAAGATCAGATATCCGGATATCAGATATGCATGATCCTATTTGAACAGGAGATACTGGACAATGAGAACGGCATGAAGGAAAGGCTTATAAGCGGCGATGTGGTACCGTATGATGTTATGGTAGAAAGCGTAAAGGCTCTGGATATCACACCGTCTCAGCTTGCCCTGGATCCCTGTACCGGATCCTCCGTAGTGACGGATCCCTCGACGGGAGAAGTGCTGGCGATGGTCACATATCCAGGGTTTGATGACAATAAAATGGCGAATTCCGTGGATGCGGATTACTTTAATAAGATCAATAATGACCTTTCGCTTCCGCTTTATAATAATGCCACTCAGCAGAGGACTGCTCCGGGATCCACGTTCAAACCGATATCCACTACAGCAGGTCTTGAGGAGGGAGTCGTGACCACAGGGGAGATAATAACCTGTGAAGGCGTGTATGATAAAGTCGAACAGGACACCAAAAGTCCGAAATGCTGGATATATCCCGGACATCACGGCCCCCTGAATGTCGTGGGCGGCATAAAGAACTCGTGCAACTATTATTTCTATGAGGTGGGTTACAGATTAAGCTTCGGGACAAACGGATTATACAATTCGGATCTGGGTCTGGAAAAACTGAAACTGTACTGTGACCTTTACGGACTGACTGAAAAAAGCGGCGTGGAAATACCTGAAAATGAACCTAATGTATCGGATATGGACTCCATAAGAAGCGCTATCGGACAGGGAACCCATAACTATACCACAACACAGCTTGCCAGATATGTTACGGCTGTAGCCAACAGCGGCACCGTTTATAATATCAGCATTCTTGATAAATTAACTTCAGCAAACGGTGATCTGCTGGAGGATTATACTCCGGTCATAAGGAATCAGATATCTATACAGCAGAGCACATGGGATTCGATACATATGGGCATGATGCAGGCGGCGACGACTTATGAGGCATTCAAGAACTTTCCTGTTATAATCGCCGGCAAGACCGGAACCGCACAGCAGATAACAACCCGTCCCAACCATGCGCTTTTTATCTGTTATGCGCCCTATGACCGTCCGCAGATAGCCATAGCGACGAGGATTGCATATGGCTATACTTCGGCAAATGCTGCGTCTACGACCAAGGACATAATAAGCTATTATTTCAAACTCCAGGATGTTGATGATATAATCACAGGTGTGGCTGACACCGACCTCGGAGAAGCATATGTTGACTGAAAAGGGGAAGTGATGAGCAGATACAATATTAGAAACTACAATTTCCTTTTGGTAGCGGTATCCCTTGCACTGTCGGTTTATGGGATCATAATTATCGGAAGTGCAAAGGAATCCGTCCAGAGCCATCAGATACAAGGACTTATTCTTGGAGTGATCGCCATGTTTGTCATCTCGTTGATAAGCTACAGGTTTTTGCTGAAGTTTTCCTGGTTATATTACATAATGGCTGTGGGATTGCTCCTGCTGGTTGAGTTTTTCGGTGAGAGTGTAAATAACGCCAAGAGATGGCTTATCGTTGCAGGTATACAGATACAGCCGTCGGAGGCTGCTAAAATACTCATTATACTGTTCCTCGCAGCATTTATCTCAAAGAGAGAGGACAGTATAAACAGGGCGCCGATACTTCTTACCATCATTCTTTTAATGGGAGTACCGATCTATCTCATACTTGGTGAACCGGATCTTTCGACAAGTATAGTTGTCGTCGTGATATTTGCGGCAATGCTCTATGTCGGGGGACTCTCTTACCGGATCATCGGAGGACTTGCAGCTATTGCTCTGCCCATTGTGATAATCGGAATCTTCCTTGTGCTCCAGCCTGATCAGGAGATAATAGAGACTTATCAGCAGACCAGAATACTGGCGTGGCTTCAGCCGGAAAAATACCAGGATACGGCCGGATATCAGCAGCAGAATTCGATAGTAGCGATCGGGAGCGGAATGCTCAAAGGAAAAGGTTATAAAACGAATGAAGTCGGATCAGTCAAGAACGGTAATTTTATTTCTGAACCCCAGACAGATTTTATCATGGCGGTAGCAGGAGAAGAGCTTGGGTTTGCAGGCTGCCTGCTGATAGTTTTCCTGTTTGCATTTGCCGCCGCCATCATCATACATACCGGAAGGAGGGCTACGGATCTTGCGGGGACGCTGATCTGTGCCGGTGTGGCTACCCACATCGGCTTCCAGTCATTTGCGAATATCGGTGTGGCGACAGGGCTCCTTCCGAATACAGGATTACCGCTCCCCTTCATAAGCTATGGATCCACGTCATTGATTTGTCTGCTTGCAGAGATAGGACTTGTTCTTAATGTGGGCCTTATGAGCGTGGAAGGGCGGCAGGTTTCGTCACTTTCATTTTATCTTGATTCTTAAAAAATTAAGAATCCAAATACGATTATTGATTTTTTCGATAAAAATCAATAATCTATACTTTTGGGATATACCATTATGCCGCCCATGGCTGTATAATCAATAAGATAAAAGCTACTTTTTACGTAAGGAGAGTTAAAAGATGGAGACAACAAAAGGAAAGCACGATGTATTGATCAGTTATTCCACGAAGGACAAGAGTGTGGCTGATGCCATAGTGGGAGATTTCGAACAGCACGGGATAAGGTGCTGGTACGCACCTCGTGATATCCTTCCCGGTGAGCACTGGGTGACAGCCATCAAAAACGGAATAGAGAATGCGCAGGCCGTGGTTCTTGTATTTACCGATGATTCCAATTCATCTGCGCAGGTAATGAATGAGATAGCGATGGCGTTCAATGCGGGAAAGACCATCATTCCTTTCAGACTCAGCGGAGGAGAGATGAATCCCGAGCTTGAATACTACTTAAGCCGTGTACACTGGCTGGATGCCGTTTCATCATCATCTATAGCGCAGGATATCGAAAAGCTCCGAGAGAATGTCCAGGCTATCGTAAAAAAAGACGAACCGGCATCAACGCCCAAGGCGGAAACCGCACCTGACATACAGACTGAAAAAGCAGCAGAAGCTGAGAGCGAAGCATCGGCAGAGCCGGTGTCCGCTCCGGAAAGCGGGGTGCCTGCGGAGCCTGCTTCATTTTCAGCACCTCAGACATCAGAAGAGCCTGAGATATCTTCAGGACAGGATAAAGCTCAACCGGAAGCAGAGGTCAAAAATGACAGCGAAGCCAAACCTTTGGCAGTAACGGAAAACAAAGCCGGCAGCTCCTCTGGTCCTTCCGGAATGTCATATGAAGAATATCTTGCTCTGCCCGAAAACAATGAGATAAATGAAAAGATCAATAAGAATTCACTCATAAACTACATCGTAGGCGTTGTCGGCTTCGTGCTCTTTGCATTTGTCCTGGGACTTATCGTTACTTCGATAATCATCCTCGCAGGCACAGTCATAGCGTTCGTAAATCAGAAGAAAAAGAATTATACGCTTGCCATTGTTTCACTGGTGCTTGAGATCCCCATGCTCGTATCACTGATCTTTACGATCCCGGTCATGAAGGATATCAAGGGGCTTAATGACAAATACAAAGCATACAGTGAGGGCTGAACAGACCGGTTTTTGATCACGACATCGGGGATAAGCTGCTTAGGTGTGCTGACGCAAAACCCTGATGTCATAATATGGATGACAGAATATGAACAGTATGGCAATTATCCTCATATCCGCAGCGCTATTCTTCGCTTTCGTGCTCTGGATCGCATCGGATACGGATCATCTTGAAAAATGGACAGGACTGACCTTTACGGCTGCCATCATAGGCGGTTTGGTCATATACGGATCGATCAATGCCAATACATACAGGGCTGCACCGTTTATCGCGGTACTCCGCACGGTAGTAGACCTGGGAAAGATGTTCGGCAACAGCGGCGCGGAGGGTTATGATAATTTCATGGGCATCTTTACGGGCGCTTCAGCCGGCTCAGTAAAGCTCCTTACATTCTTTTACTGGATCATCCATTTCTTCGCATATTATTCAATGATAAGCGCGGTTATCATGCTTCTCGGGAAGGGCGTCCTTCAAAAGGTAAGGACTATCCTTATGCGGGTGCGTGATATCGAACTTATCTACGGAGTCGATGACAGGACTCTGGAATTTGGTTCCAAGCTTTCAAAAAACAGGGGTATATCCATCGTATATGTCGGGAACGGGAATGTACCGGAAACGTCGATACGCCGGATGGGAGCTTTATGGTACAACGATTCCGATGCCATGGAGCCCCGTGAGGCTTTCGTAAAAAGACTCAATATCAAAAAAGGAAAATGCAATTTAAGGCTCTCGGCACTCTCTGAGGATGCTGATGCAAACCTTACATATGCGAGAAAACTTATAGACTGCCTGAAGGAGCTCGGGATTGAACCTGAGCAGACTCAGCTTGTAATACTCGGCCTGGAGGATATGGACGGATCAGATCTGCAGGCCCTGGGTGACCATTACGGATACGGTTCCGTCAGAATGTTTGACCGCGCAGAGCTGATCTCGAGACTTCTGATCAAGAATTATCCGCTATGCGATACTGTCAGATTTGACAAAGATGCAAAAGCCATGGACGATGTCGAGATCCTTATAATCGGCTTCGGAAGCATAGGGCGCCAGATCCTGCGGAAGACCGTCGCGGGAGGACAGTTCCACGGAAGCGCTTTCCATGCGGCTGTTTTCGATCCGATGATAGGAAAAGACGACGGTTTCTTCAGGAACCGCTATGCCCCTATGCTTGAAGAATATGATATAGACCTTATGCCATATGGAGGTCTAAGCAGTGAGCTTATTTCATATGTGATCAAAAAAGGGGAGAAGCTTTCATATATTGTCATAGCCACAGGTGATGAGAAGACAGGGCGTGAGATCGTGGGAGGCGTGATGGACACCCTGAAGCGTCTCGGCATCAATAAGCCCGTATATCAGGCGTGCAGGGACAGGGTCGTATATTACCATGGGACCGATCCGATAAGGACGTATTTATCCTATGAAACGGATATACTCCATCAAGGGCTTATCGATGAACTTGCAGTTGAGATCAATCATTATTACTGGGGCGAAAGCGAACCGGCTGACGAGCAGTGGAAGCAATGCGATTATTTCAGCAGGATGAGCTGCAGGGCAAGCGCCGATTATCTTTCAAGCCTTCTGAAGAGGACAGATACCCTGGAAAAGGAAACACTAAGTCCCGCTGAGACAGAAAATCTCGGGATTTCCGAACACAGAAGATGGAACGCATTCCATTTCTCCATGGGCTATTCAAGAATGTCCCGTGAAATCTGTGAGGAAAGAGCGGAACTGTACAGAAAGGACAACTCTGTAAGGATAACAAAGGACGCTTTGAAAAAACAACACGCGTGTCTTATTTCCTGGGATGAGCTTGATGAACTCTCCGAATGGGAAAATGCCGTTACGGGGAAGAGTATCGATTACAAACAGATGGACAGAAATAATGTCGACGTGATCCGAAAGATCGTGAGGGAAAATATCGAAAAGTCAAAAAAGAATCCGGAACCTGCAGAAGGAGCGGAACAGATCCTGAGACGATACATCCCTGCGATCGGGCTGATAGTTGTTGCTGTGGTCATTGGCATTGTGATTCTTTTGGAAGAAGGGTAAATATGGATCGTAAAAAGGTCATGATAATAGATGATGATGCCGCAACCTTAAACCTTATGGTCAGTCAGGTCGAGGCTCTCTATGATGTGAAAGGCTTCACATCAGGGGAAGAAGCGCTTGATGCTTTGTGTTCGGCGGATAAATCAGAAGGCGGGTGGATCCCAAATCTCATACTGCTGGATATCGTAATGAGCGGTATGGACGGTTATCAGGTCCTTGAGCGTCTCAAAGGAAATGAAAAATTAAAGACGATCCCGGTTGTATTCCTTACCGGCATGACAGATGAGACAAGCGAGTGCCGCGGACTCGAAATGGATGTAGTAGACTATCTGAAAAAGCCTGTCGCATCAAAGGTTCTTTTTGCGAGAATACAGAGATATATTGATCTGTACTCTGATCCGTCTTCAAAAGGAAAGCTTGATGAAGAAAAACTCGCGGCACTTCCGGTACCGCTTACCGGGAGGGAACTTGAAGTCGCCAGACTTATGGCGGAGTTCCGTTCTGACCGGGAGATCTGTGATATTCTTTTTATCTCCATGCCTTATGTCAAGAAACTTGTGGCAGCAGTGAAAGAAAAGCTTTTTCTTGATAAGCGCGGGGACATACGAAAATATCTCATAGCCTAAAAGTATACTTTTAGGATGTATTTATTATCTTACGTTTCGTATAAAATCACATTATCAAACATAAACACACTGAAAAAACAAAGTGTCGAAATAAAAAGAGGAGGCAGACGATGAAAAAGTATGCAGCATTGATCATGGCAGGAATTATGACTACAGGGCTTTGTGCCTGCGGCGGAGGCGGAAATACCGCAAGTCAGCCGGCGACTGAAGCTACGGCAAAGGCTGCGGCAGGCACAGAGACTGCGGCAGGCACAGAGACTGCGGCAGCAAATGCGGCAGCAAATGCTGAGAAAAGTACGGAGGCAACAGATGCGGAAAAAGCAACGGAAGCTGCCCCTGTCAGAGCAGTGGACGAAGAAGGATTTGAGGTTGAGGGAAATGTTGACAGTACCGCATTGAGAGCCGAATATTCGGATATAGTATCGGCATGGCAGGATAAACACGGCAAAGATGCTGAGGTCGGATACGGTCTTATCTACCTGGATGAAGACGAAGATCCGGAGCTCATCCTTTTCTGTGATGATGATGCATGGTTTGCGATGGATATGTATACTATGGCAGACGGCAAGGCGGCAAAGATGGAGATAGCAGAGAAAGACAAAGATACGGATTATGCGGATTCACCGTACCTTAGTCCCGGATGGGAAGGCAAGGGAGATTATTTCTTCGAGCGTGAAGGTATATATATTCAGCAGAGCGGAATGATGGGAAGCATTCATACAGTCGGATATAAAAAAGACGGAAATGTATTCAACAAGATCTTTGACTACAGGTATATCGATATGAGCTATGATGAAGACAACAATATACCGTCCTCCTATTCGCTGTCATATAAAGATAAAGACGGAAAAGATGTCAATGTAAACTACGATATCAAGGACGGTAATGACTATTATGAGATTGACAGTATTCCGGAAGCAAAGGATATCGAGAAGGTATACGGCATTAAATTTATCGATATGACCTTCATGGATGAAGACAGGCTGGATTACGATGACATTACGACGATGCTCTCTTAATTAACGTTTGATGCCTTTGATGAATAACACTGAAAGGGCTCAGCTTAAGATCGTAAAGGAAGCGCTTTTATGCGCTTCCTTTCATGGATAGGAGTAAAGCATATGGAAAAAAGAAACAGATCCCTGATCCTGATAATAGCCGGGGGTGTTATGGTTATTGTTATTACGATAACTGTTGTTTCTCTGAAAAAAAATGATCCGGCGGATGATCCCGGCATAATAGTAACAGCCCATTCCGAACAGGGAGCAGATATGTCTGAGCCCTATACTGAAGCCGTATCTGAAGAAAAGGAAACCGGATCCGGGGAAACAGATATGGCGGAAGATGAAAGCAGCAGACCTGAAGTGACAAGAGGCGGATCATCTCTTGACGATATGCAGGCTTCCGGGGAGATACCTGAAAACTGGAATGAGCTTATGCAAAAAGGCATTGAAGAAAAAATACAGGAGTATTATGAATACAACCAGGATGAGGAACTCAATGACCGTTCGGTCTATACAGAGCGGTCCGAATTCGCTCTTTTATATATCAATGATGATGATATCCCGGAAGTATATGTGATGCCTGCAAGCGGAATGACTGACGGTTCCTCGATATTATACCTAAATGGCGACAGCGTGGAAGCCTATGATATCGGATGGTGCGATTCTGTTTCATATATTCAGAAGGAAGGCGTGATCTGTCTTTATCACGGAATGCATATTCCTGTCCAGGAAATGGTAATGACTTTTCCTGATGAGGAAGATCTCGGACATGGCGCCTATGCTGAGAAGGGATGGTTTGACGGAAAAGATCATTCGACGGACGGGTCGGAAATGGAATACATGTGGAATGATGAATTTGTATCCGAAAAGGAATATAACGCAAAAAAAGATGAGGCGTTTAACGGGGATATCCATGTCTCCTTTGAAGAAGACCGCATGACTTACGAAGAGATCATGGAATATCTGAAGGAGACGGAATAAGTGAAAATCCGTGCGGAAAATATCCTTTCCAGGTTTGTAAGGATCGTTCTGCCGGAAGGCGGTGATATTCAAGTTGCCGCCTTTAATATTCTGGCAATATGCGGTATGGTCGTCTGCGTAGTGACAGGTATTTATAATCTTGTCATAGGTCTTCCTGTCGGCGCCCTTATAGCTAATACCTGCGCCATTTTATTTTGCGTCGGTGTCATGATCTACACCCAAAAGACCGGAAATTACAGAAGGGCAATGATATTGACTGTATTTGCTGTCTTTATCGGTCTTTTTTCCTATCTTTTTTTTGTGGGCGGAGGATATCACAGCGGTATCCCGGCTTTTTTTATCTTTGCTGTAGTTTTTACTGCGTTTCTGCTTGACGGCATCATCATGCCGGTCCTGGTCGTCTTTGAAATGGCCTGGTACGCAGGACTCTGCCTCTATGCATACTACAATCCCCTGCCTTCGGATCTGACTTATAATGAGACCAAGTTCATGACGGATGTAGTAGTCTGCGTGACCATAGTATCAATAAGCCTTGCGATAACCATGTACCTTCAGATACTGGTATACAGGAAAAAACAGGAGGAGCTCAACGATGCCATTTTTGCAACGAAGGAGGCAAGCAAGGCAAAGAGTGACTTCCTGGCAAAGATGAGTCACGACATAAGAACGCCTTTAAACACTATCATGGCCGTAAATGAGCTTATGCTTTCAAATGCATCGCCTGAAACAAAAAGAGAGCTGTTGGGGGACAGTAATGTCTCAGCCAGGATACTTCTGTCGCTTATAGACGATATGCTGGATCTTACAAGGATAGAATCGGGAAAGCTGGAACTGTTAAGGCAGCCCTATGGGCCGTCAGCCCTTTTCGGGGAAACGGAAAAGATATGGAGACTGCAGGCTGAAAAACAGAACCTGCAGTTTGATTATCACTACGAGAATAAAATACCCGGTACGCTTATCGGTGATGAAGCAGCTATCAGAAAGGTAGTGAACAATCTTCTGAGCAATGCAGTAAAATATACAAAGATAGGTATGATAAGCCTTGATGTCGGATGGGAAATAAAGGATCCGGATGATACATCGCTTAAGATAACGGTCATGGATACCGGAGCCGGGATCGCTCCGGAATATCTCGAAAAAATCTTCATGCCGTTTGAAAGGGGAGTACAGGAAATATACAGGGAGACAAGCGGAAGCGGTCTGGGCCTTGCTATCGTTAAAGAGCTTGTGGATGCGATGAACGGCCAGATAGACTGCAAGAGCGTGCTTGACGAAGGGACTGAATTTACGGTGCTCATTCCACAGAAGGAAGCTTCGGAAACAAAAGATGCTTCTTTAAGTAAGATCCTGCCGGATGCGGATGGCTTTTCAGACAATGAGGATCGTTCCGTGCATTTTGTAGCACCTGACGCCAGGATACTGGTAGTGGATGATAATCCTTATAACCGTAAAGTTATCGAAGGCTTTCTTGAGCCTACTCTTATCCGGCTTGATGATGTCGAAAGCGGTTTTGAAGCACTGGAGATGATAGATATCAAGGATTATGACCTGGTATTCATGGATCTTCGAATGCCCAAGATGGACGGGGTTGAGACTTTAGAGCGGATAAAAAAGGAATATCCGGGATTTAATGCTCCGGTTATAGCCTTGACTGCCGATATCATGAATGATGTTGAGAAAACACTGCTTGAGAAAGGCTTTGACGGCTTTCTTTCAAAGCCGGTGAGCTCTGAAAGGCTAATAAAGACCATAAGGCATTTTGTGCCTGATAAGATAAGAACGCTTAAAGATCCCTCCGGGAATGTGATGACCCTTTCAGATCTGGAAAGGTACCAGGGGATGCTTAAGCCGTACGGGATAGATCTGAAATCGGCGCTTGAATTCAATGCCGGAAATGCAGAAGAATTCCTGACCAGGGCGGAATTGTTTGAAACATATTCTGAGATGACGATGAGCAGTTTATCGGAGACTGATCCGATCAGTGATTATTATTTACAAGTGCATTCCTTAAAATCGATCGCAAGGGGAGTAGGCGCTGTATTTCTTGCGGAATTGTCGGAAACAGCTGAGCTGAGAAAGGATGAAGGACTTGCAAAAATGCTGGCTCCTGTCATTCTTGAAGAATATAAAAAGGTCAGGCAGGGTCTCAACGAGCTTTTAGAGGAAACCGGTGTGAGCAGGATTTAGGAATGGGTTTTATAGAAGGAGGAGAAGATCATATGAAAACAGATAAATCAAAACGGGTTATTCTGATCGCGGTACTGATATTCCTTTTGCTGGGCGGAATGATATTTGCTGCAGTCAGGATCTTCTCCGGGAACCGGGAGGATGTGACAAGAGGGCTCGCCGGAAAGAACGGGCAGACGGAAGAGGAGGACAGCGGGACGCAGGCAGCTTCTTATGCCGAGCCGGTGGAGGTATATGAAGGACATCTGGATACCGTGGTCCTGATATATATGGTGGGTTCAAACCTTGAATCTAAGAACGGTCTGGGAACGATGGATCTTCATGAGATTTGCGAGGCATATAAAAAAGAAGGTAAATCTGACCAGCCTGTAAAGTTCATTGTACAGACCGGAGGCTGCAAAAAGTGGCAGCCCGATTTCAATATACCTGCGGATAAAAGCGCAAGATATGAGATTGACGGTGAAGAGCTCGTGCTGAAGCAGGAATTCAAGCTTGCAAACATGACAAAACCGGGAACCCTTGCCGATTTCATATCCTGGGGCATGGCATCATATCCGGCAGACCGCTACGGGCTGATCCTGTGGGATCACGGCGGAGGATCCGTGCTGGGCTTTGGATCGGATGAAAAGCACTCGGGATCGATGATGCGCCTTCAGAATCTTAAAAAGGCCTTTGAAGCCGCAGACGGCCACTTTGCTTTTATCGGCTTTGACGCCTGTCTTATGGGGACAGTAGAGACTGCCTATATGTTAAAGCCTTTTGCTGATTATCTGATAGCATCTGAGGAGATGGAGCCCGGAGACGGCTGGTTCTATACTGACTGGGTGGGCATACTCCTTAAGGATCCAAAGGCTTCCGTGGAGACATTCGGCAAAAAGATAGTGGATGATTTTGCGGAATCAAACGAGAAGTCGGGAGATCTTTATACACTGTCGCTCATTGATCTGGGTAAGATTGACTCTGTTTACGAAAAACTCGTAAGCTTCATCGGCCAGTCCGAGAAGGCGTTGGAAGCAGACAAATACGTTACCCTCTCAAAGGCGAGGTATGACGCGAGGAGCTTCGGGAACGGAGGCTATGAACAGATAGATATAATCGATTATGCGGAAAAGTCTGGTGTAGAGGGCAGTGATGCATTAAAGGGCTCGGTTTCGGAGGCACTTGTACATTTCAGGACCAATATGAAGAACGCAAACGGCCTTGCAATGTATTATCCTTATGATCATCTGGATAAATACACCAAGATGAACCAGCTGCTGGAAACTCTGAATTTTGACCAGAGCTACAGGGATTATTTCTCCGGCTTCTGTACCGTCCTGGCACAGTCTGACGATGAGACCAAAAGCGGCGGAGGGTATTCAAAGGAAGACTGGTACAGGGCTGATATGGAAAGATCCTATGAGGAAGAGGCAGAGCCGGAGCTTCCGGAAAACCTGCCTTATAAACAGCTTGACGGACTGAACGTAGTAGATATTTCACAGGAACAGGTTGACAAAATGACTTCTACGTGCGTTGACGTATGGTTGGATACCGGAAACGGATATTTGGAACTTGGCCAGGATACCGGTTCGGAAGCGTTCTACTATGACAGCAGTTCTGATGACCCGGAGCTTCTGCAATACTGGACTGATGATACGGATGCGAGCTGTATCGCGGCATACTATGATAAAATCTGGATCACGTTAGAGGATACTTTTGTTCCGTTCTACATGGAGGAATTCGGATATAAGGAGACTGCAGACGGCAAGGAGGTAGTCTATGATTACGGTTATGTTCCCGCATTTCTTACAAGAAAGGGGGAAGGGGGCATATTCGGCCTTTTCGCGCCGGATAGTATCCATGACGAATATGTATGGCTGCGCGTTGAACTGGTATCGGATCCATTGGATATAGAGGATCTGTCGGAGAAAGCGACGGGCAGCGCAAGAGTATGCGGATACTGGGTATATGATGAGATGGAGCTTGAAGGAGGCAACAGCGTGAGGAACCTCCAGCAGTTAAAAGAGGGAGATAAACTTGGCTTTTCATCATTATTCTGTGAATATGGTAAATCGGCCGCGGAAGCTGAACCGATCGACTGGGCTGAAACCGTCAAAGTACCCAAAGAAGGACTTAGAGTCGGATACGCTATGATGGAAGACAATTCCTTCAATATCTGCCTTGAACTGCGGGATGCATACCAGAATGAGTATTACACAGACTGGGTATATGTAAAATGAATGTTATACTTTTAGTATGTATTTTTATCAGGCTGTATTCTTTATAATACTTTCAGAATACAGGCTATGGCAGTAAGGCTTTTGTAGTTTGCTATGCACAGAATAAAAAAGGAGGAACAGAATGAAAAAGTATATTGCGATCATCATTTCAATTGCGCTCGCTGTAAGTCTGTGCGGTTGCGGCGCTGACGCAGATACTCAAAGCAGCACGGCTTCGGAAAAGCCTGCAGAGGAGCCGTCTGCGGAGCCGGCTAAGACAGCTGACAATATAGATGGAGCCGACTGGCGGACGACCGGCATGGTAAGTGACTGGCTGACCCTGAAATCAGGAAACGATGACTGGAAGATATGTGTCTGCTACATAGGGAATCCCGGGGAATATAAGTCAGTAGACCTTTATGAGGATGACGAAACCCAGTCCCTTATCCAGTCAATAGAGCTTCCCGTAAGCAATGTTTCAGAGATAAAAGTAAAAGCGTTTGATCTGGGAGGGGATGACAGCGAGGATATCTCCATCTATGCAAAGGATAAAGACGGAAATGAATATACCTGGTTTTATGAGCGTACAGGGGAGGGTGAATTCAAACCCTATGCGGAAGGAGACCAGGATGACGAAACGGGCCTTGCGGATGAGGATTTCGTAGAGGCATCTGACGTCAAAAAGGAGGAGAATAACGACGATTCCTTCACAAGGGCCGCAGAGGATATGGAAGAAACAGAATATACGGCCGATGATGTGGCAGGATATTGGAAGTATGAGAACCTCGACAATATCTACGTCGCCATCTACGATACCGGGATATATGAGATCTATGACATGAAGAGCGGTGACGTTAAAAGCGACGGAACCTATACAGTGGACGGCGAAGGCATCGTAATGACCGAAACAGGAAAGGATGACGGTGAATACCTCCAGATCGAAAGCATGGTAAGGCTGATTGATGACCAGGGAGATGCCCTTGTACCTTATGCTCCCGAGGGATCCATCGGAGCTTCCGATGAAAGCGGTGACGGTAAAGTAAGCCGTGCTACAGGCTCCCTTGACAGCATAGATGATCTCGTTACGGATGATATCGGAAAAGGATTTTACAAAACCAAGTCCGTCTCTAGAGGCTGCTATATTAAATATCCATTTAACTATTATTGCGGGGCGGAAGATGATTTCCTGTATGTTGCCGACGGGTATGGAGCCTATGCTACTGCAAGAAATATCACCAGCAGGTATAATTCTTATGACGGAACTGCAAAGCAGTTTATGGACAGCACCGCGGACGGAACCCTGATCAGGGATTTCAAGTATTTTTTCGGAGACAAGACCGGTTATGCTGAAATGCATAGAAAGTACAATACAAGCAATACCCATTTATGCGAAGAAAATGTGAATCTGTGGAATGGTAAATATGACATACAGGCGAAATCGATCATATTTTTGAGCAAATTTGATGACGGCGATCAGTATATTATAGAGATTAATTATTTCTGGACATATGGTGATAAGAATTCCTATAACAGGATCAAAAATGTTATGGCAGGTGCAGTGAGATAAACAAAAGAAGGGAGATACTACTATGAAGAAGATTGTTGCAGCAGTAATTATAGGTGCATTGACAGGAACGATGCTTTGCGCATGCGGATCGTCGGGGAGCACGCAGCCGGCGGCAGAACCTGCAGCTCAGACAACGGAAACGGCAGCAGATACAGGCAATGCCGGGGCTGACCAGGCTGATACTGATGATGCAGATGCGGCTGCGGCTGCAGCTGAAGAAGGCGGCAAGAATGTGCTTGTCATAAAGGCGCCCGGATATACGGGTCTTACGAGCCTGAGGAATGACAACAATGCTGACGGTACTTATTTCTATGAGGATATGACAGAGGACGGCATCACGATCATCACTAATATGAGCTATCCGAACTCGCAGCGCGACGGCCAGGCAATGGATGCTTATGCGGAAAACATCGTATGCGCCCAGGTTGATAACGATGCCAGGATCTCAGGCAGCGAAGAAGATTCAGATCTTTCTGCGAAGCTCACTTATCCTGTCTACAAAGTCTCATGGGAGAGCGGAGAGAATGAAGATACAAAGCAGGCGGTCGGAGTGGTAGTGCTCACTGATAACTATACTTACTACTTCGGCTATAAGTGCCCAATCGATGACTTCGAGGATAATGCATCCTTCTACAACGAAGAGCTTCAGAACATCGAAATGATGAGCCTGGAATAATAATAAAGGACCGTCTATGATGAAGAAATTACAATTGACAAGTACCATAATTTTACTTTCCGCATCCGTTCTCAGCGGATGCGGAGGAGCATCCGGTGCAGACAGCGCTGCTCCCGAAGAACCATCCGCGGCTGTCACGGCTTCGGAGCAGGAGGGGGAGCCTGTATCGGAAACTGAAACAGCCGTGACAAGGGCCTTGGAGGATACGACGACAGATGCAGATCCTGCGGCGGATGATGCTGCCGGGAAAACTTCAGGCGGAATTGATGCTGCCGATGTATACAGCGCTTTTTCGAAGATAGTTTCCGATTCCGATCCGAAGCAGTGGGACGGCTTTGCTTTGATAGATCTTGACGGGGACGGTGTGGATGAGCTGTTTGCAACCTGCATAGAAGGAGAGCGTGAGGACGAGAGCATGCAGCCCTATATGATTGTCGGGCATGATAATAATGGTACAGTGATAAATGATGAGTTACAGGATGGGGTAGCAGGAGTCGGCGGTTACCGCGGCATGCTATATTATCTTGAAGGCAAAGGGCTGCTCCATGAAAGCATGACATATGCTCCGTACGGCGTGCCTGCGGATAGCGTATATGTCCTTAAGGATGGCAGGATAGAAATCTGCGATCAGGGCGACTTCTCGGTTGAAAGCGCAAGTGACACGGATGACGGCAGCTGGGATCCTATGGAGCACGGAACTTATACATGGAACGGAGAGACCGTTACCGAAGAAGAATACTATGGGAAGCTTAATGAGGCAACGCAAAATACCGAAGGCCTGCCCTTAAGTGAAATAGACTGGAAGACCAAGGAGGAGATACTTAAAGACCTTGAGAGCAGATAAAAGAGTCATGGTCAGTCACAGTGACAGACTGATCCGGTGACAGATAAAAAGAACCGGCGGTCTTAAATGACCTCCGGTTTTTTTAGCTGTAATCTGATCCGGAGAAGTCAGGATCATTTCTTACTGCCGGTGCAGTGATCGGATCTTACGTAGTGGTACTCACCGTCCTGTCCGCTGTATAATTCGTAAAAATCTTCTTCCTCCGGCTCGTAGAAACCTATGATAAATTCACCGCCTTCGTCATAAATGTTGTAGAGATAACCTTTGGTCCCGTCCGGATTCTCATATTCCTCACGTTTCATTTCGCCTTCAAAATTAACCATGTCGTCATAACTGTATGATTCAACATGTCCGTCAGCGGTAATTAAGTAATGTCCGTTCTCCAGAGAGCCGTCAATGTACCATTCACCGGCAAACTTGGAGTAATCTCCGTTATCAGTAGTTTCAGTTTCCGAAGAAGCAGCATCTGCGGCCGGAGTTTCCGTTTCCTGAGGCTCTGTCTGTTCGGTCGGAGTTTCTGTTTCCGAAGGAGCAGCTTCTGCAGCAGGTGCATCGGTTTCCTGAAGATCTGTCTGCTCAGCTGATTTATCAACGTCCTCTTTTGCGGATTGTCCGCATCCGATGCTGAACACAGCGATCATAGCGATCAGACCTGTCAAAATCATTGTTTTTTTCATATTCCCTCCTTTTTGATGATCAAGTGTCCTGAATCAATATACTTTAATATTCAATAAAAGAATACTATTGTCGTTGCCTAAAAAATAGGTACTAAAAGTATAGATTATTGATTACAGTTTTGTTCCTACCGGTGTATATGTTATAATCTATTTTCGGGGGTAGAAGGTTGTGAATATTGGATTTATTGCGCATGATGCCAAAAAAAAGCTCATGCAGAATTTCTGTATTGCATATCGGGGGATACTTGCAAAGCATGAACTTTATGCTACGGAAACTACGGGCAGGCTTATAGAAGATGCGGCAAATCTTACTTTGCATAAATATCTTGCAGGATTGTTGGGAGGAGAACAACAGATAGCTGCACAGATAGAAAACAATGAACTGGATCTTGTAATCTTTTTAAGAGATCCTGATTCTAAAGACAGCTATGAAAGGTCGATACATCAGAGCATTGTAAGACTTTGTGATATACACAATATCCCGCTCGCAACAAATCTTGCTACAGCCGAGCTGCTTGTAAAATCGATGGACAGAGGAGATATGGAATGGCGTGAAATGTTTAAATAGATGGCTGTATGCTTTATCCGTCATTATATTTATATCAGTTTTTATGTCCGGATGCGGTGAATTAGAGTATGATATACCGTTTGATAAAGATACCACAAAGAGTGCATTCCGCTTTGAATCACAGGATGTAAGGGAATGCGTGGAGCCTTTTGCGGCAAATCTTTGTATCCCGGGGGAAGTATCCACATCAGAGAATGAAATAGACACAGGGCCTGAGTCTTATTCTGCAGCCATGCTTTTTGATCTTAAGGGAAAGAAGACACCGTATTGCAGAAATCCTTATGAAAGACTCTATCCTGCCAGCATGACAAAGGTGCTGACGGCTATAGTTGCCATGGATAACTGTGACATGGATCAGGTGTTAACGGCAAATGAGGACTGTGTATTGACAGCAAATGATGTACAGAAGATAAAGCTTAAAGCCGGAGATACCATGACAATGGATCAGGCTCTTCATATCCTTTTGATCTATTCTGCAAATGATGTAGCAAATCTGATCGCTGTTAATGTCGGAGGCTCAATAGAGGGATTTGCCGAAATGATGAATCGCAAAGCGGTAGAGCTCGGAGCTACGAATTCTCATTTTGTAAATCCTTCCGGACTTCAGGATGAGGAGCATTATACAACGCCGTATGACATGTATCTTATATTCAATAAAGCGATAAGCTACGGGAAATTTATTGAGATAATCGGAATGAGCGATTACTCTACGGTTTATCATGATGCATCAGGACAGGATATTCCTTATGAGTGCCTGAGTACAAACAGATATATGAGCGGGAACTATAATCCGCCTGCTGCCGTTACCGTGATCGGAGGCAAGACCGGAACAACTGCTGCTGCCGGAAGCTGTCTGGTCCTGCTTTCAAAGGATGCCACCGACAGCTCATACATTTCCGTTGTAATGAAGGCAGACAACACGGATGTGCTCTATAAAAAGACGAACAGCCTGCTTAATCTTTTACAATAGCGGATTGTGCATGAAGCACAAAATATGTTATACTTTTAATACATTATTTTATTAAGGAGGGCTTCTCTATGATACAGCTTATAACAGGAGAAAAAGGAAAAGGTAAAACTAAAGTCCTGCTGGACAAAGCTAATGAAGCAGCAAAGAATGCAAAGGGAAGCCTGGTTTTTATAGACAAGGATTCATCCCACATACTGGAGCTGAAGAATACTATAAGGCTTGTGGATGTCAGCAAATACGGACTGTCCAGTTCCAATGAGTTCTATGGGTTTACAGCCGGGATCATATCCGCGGATCATGACCTTGAGCAGCTTTATATAGATGCTTTTCTTAAGACGGCTTATGTGAAGGATGATGATTATATCGAAGCGTTGAGAAAGATCGATAAGCTCAGTGATCAGTACGGGGTCACTGTTTCAGTAAGCATATCCGTTACGAAGGATCAGCTTCCGGAGGATATGGCAGATAAAGTAATTGTAGCACTTTAAGAAAAACCTGAAGTTTATGTACAGGGCGGGTTAACCCCGCCCTTTTAGTGTATATTGGATGGAAGAACAAAATCAGACGGTAAATAAACACTATATTAATGCCGGCTCCCTGATCTTCGGAGCAATTTTAGTGTATCTGATACTCGTTATTTATTCCGGGATGCATGTGACACAGCTGGCAGGCTATGAAGTAACCGAAGGCTCACTTGCAGTTGACAGCACCTATCGGGGAGTGGCAGTCAGGGTAGAGCAGATTGTATCGGCAAATAACAACGGATATATCAATTATTATGCGGGTGAAAGCGAGCATATCAGCAAGGATGGCCTTGTTTATTCAATAGATGAGAGCGGTGTACTTTCTGAAATGATCAAGGATTCGGCAGCTGTCAATGCCGTGCTCTCAGATGATGCCTTATATGAACTGAGGTCTGAACTCTATGGCTTTTCCTCATATTATTCGGATAAGGATTTTTATGATGTATACAGGATGCAGGATTCCCTGAAAGGCACCATAAGGAAACTTGCGAATCAGAGCGCTCTGGAAAATTTAAGGTCAATATCTTCCAATGCATACGGTGATCTTGTAGACATGGGCTATTCCCCCGACAGCGGTATAGTGGTATATGATTATGATAATCTGGAAGGTATCACGGCGTCGTCCGTCACGGAGGAAACCTTTGACGAAAGCGCTTATCAGAAAGAACAGCTTGTGGACGGAGAGCTTGTGTCGGGAGGGGATCCGGCTTTTAAGCTTGTGACAAGTGAAAACTGGCAGGTGGTATTTCCGCTTGATGAGACTACGGCGGAGGCGTTGAGCAGCAATTCGGTAGTCAAAACAAGATTCCTGAAGAATGACTATGAATCGAATGCCAGGATAGAGATCATAAACAACCAGAATAAGGATTACGGTGTATTGTATTTTAATGATTCCATGATAGCTTTTGCCACAGACAGGTTTATAGACATAGAGCTTATCCTGGATGAAGTTAAGGGACTTAAGGTGCCAAATTCAGCTATAGTTAACCGGGAATTCTATCTTATTCCCGCAGAATTTGCCACTGACAGCAATGCGCGTGATACGGCAGGTTTTCTCAGGCGCATCTATCTTGAAGGCGGAGCCGAATCGACAGAATATGTAAATGCGGATATATACAACCGTGTGGATGACATGCTCTATATAGACAGTACGGTTTTTGCCAGCGGAGACGTGCTTGTGAAGCCTGATTCTTCAGAAACCTTCACTGTAGGAAGTAAAGAAACACTGACCGGTGTATATAATATGAACAAGGGCTACGCGGATTTCACAAAGATCAATGTGATAAATTCCAACAAAGAATACTCCATAGTTGAATCGGAATCTATGTATGACCTGCAGGTATATGATTATATCGTGCTGGATGGTGACGGTGTGAATAACAGTGACTTTGTAACGGATACTGATCTGAAGAATAAGAAGGACGAAGAGTAACCCATTATAAAGCTTTATTTTGAGACGGAGGGAAGAGGTTGTGATGATACAGGAAAACCTGAAGGCTGTAGAAGATAATATTGCTGAAGCATGCCGGAAAGCCGGGAGAAAACGCGAAGAAGTAACACTTATTGCTGTGAGCAAAACAAAGCCGGTATCTGATCTGATGGAAGCCTATAATGCGGGAGTAAGGGTTTTCGGGGAGAATAAAGTACAAGAGCTTATCGAAAAGATAGACAAGATGCCCGATGACGTACATTGGCATATGATAGGGCATCTCCAGAAAAACAAGGTTAAGTACATTGTCGGCAAAGTTGATCTGATACACAGCGTGGACAGTGAAGAGCTTGCTTTAGAGATCAACAAAAGAGCGGAAAAGGCCGGGGTTACACAGGATATACTAATTGAAGTAAATATAGCAGATGAAGATACAAAATACGGTGTATCACTCGAAAGCGTAAATGAGCTTTATGTTAATATATCAAAACTCCCTTATGTTAACGTGCGCGGACTTATGTGTATAGCACCATATGTTGAGGATCCTGAACAAAACAGGGAATATTTTGTAAGATTGAGGAAAAAATTTGTTGACATAACGAATAAGATAGTGCATAATATTCGGGTAGATGTTATGTCAATGGGAATGACTGGTGATTATAAAGTGGCCATAGAAGAGGGAGCTACGATGGTCAGGGTCGGTACCGGCATATTTGGCAAAAGAGTTTATAATTCCGAATAAAAACTAGGGAGGGTTTGATTATGGGAGTTTTAGACAGATTCCTCAGTTCTATGAAATTCAGTGACGAGGATGAGGATTATGATGATTATATGGACGATGAGGAAGATGTCGTAGATCGCCGCAGCAGATTCGGCCGGAGGGAAACTGTTTCCCTTGATGAAGATGATTATAAGCCTCAGAGGTCAAAGATCACTCAGATGCCTACCAGAAGAAAGAATGCGCCCTTATCAAATAAGATGGGTGTTTGCGTAGTAAAACCTACAAATGTCGAAGACGGACAGGTAATAATAGATACGCTTCTTCAGAACAGAACGGTAGTTGTGAATCTTGAGGGGATCGGGATAGATACGGCACAGAGGATTATGGATATCACCTTCGGAGCAAATGTTGCTCTTGATGGACATCTTCAGCAGATTTCCAAGAATATTTTCATAGTTACGCCAAGGAGTGTTGATATTTCAGGGGATTTTTCTGACAGCTTCGCATCGGGACAGTTCGATATGTTTGCGATCGCGAAGTGAGAAAAGGATATAAAACAAGGCTGATCGAAAGCTGCGGGATGACCGCAGCTTTCTTTAAGATATGGGTATGAATGACAGGATTTTTATCAAAACAAAAGAAAATGAAGGATATGATATTCTTCTGGAACAGGATTTCTCGGCATTGCCTGAAGCGCTGAACGAGCTGGGTTTTAAGGACAGAAGAATATGCATAATATCGGATGATAATGTATTTCCGCTCTATGGGGAGAGCCTTAAGAAAGAGCTTAAGGCTGTATCCGATGATATCTGCAGTGTGATCTTTAAGGCCGGGGAGAAACAGAAGAATCTTGATACCATAAAGGAAATATACAAGATCCTCATAGAAAACAAGCTGGACAGAAAAGATCTGATCGTTACCCTGGGAGGCGGAGTTGCCGGAGACATGGGAGGCTTTGCATCGGCCACTTATTTAAGAGGTATTGATTTTATACAGATACCGACCAGCCTTCTTGCATGCACCGATTCCTCGATCGGGGGAAAGACGGGAGTGGATTTTGATGAGTATAAAAATATGGTCGGTGCGTTCCATATGCCTCGTCTTGTTTATATAAATCTTTCTGCACTGTCATCCCTGGATGAAAGGCAGTTCGCATCGGGAATGGGAGAGGTCATAAAACACGGTCTTATAAAGGATGCAGACTATTATGAATGGATCATAAATCATTTCAGCGAGATAAACGACAGAGAGCCGGAAATACTCCTGCAGATGATCAAAAGATCACTTGAAATCAAAAGGAAGGTAGTTGAAAATGATCCTTTCGAAGCCGGTGAGAGAGCATTGCTTAATTTTGGGCATACCATCGGCCATGCGATCGAAAAGCATATGGGGTTCAGGCTTTTACATGGGGAGTGCGTTGCTCTTGGTACCATTGCAGCCTGCTATATATCATATAAAAGAGAAATGCTCTCTACAGAAGAATTCTATGAAATAAGAGATATGTTTGTTCCGTTCGGATTACCCATAACATTGCCTGATGATACTGATCCCGACAGGATACTGGCACTTACAAAGTCCGATAAAAAAATGGACAATAACCGGATACGTTTTATTCTCCTGAAAAAAATGGGTAAAGCATACATAGATACCACAGTGAGTGATGATGAGATTATTTCCGGCATAAAAGAATTGATAGTAACTGATGAGGAATGATAGATGAACAAGCAGAAGAGAGCCTTTTTTGTACTGATAGATCTTCTGGCAATTGCCTTGCTTGTATTTATAGACAGATACACAAAAGGGCTTGCCGTAAGATACTTAAAGGACAAAGATCCGATTAAGCTCATCCCCGGGGTTTTTGAACTGAGATACCTTGAAAACAAAGGGGCGGCTTTTGGCATGCTTCAGGATATGAGGACGTTGTTTCTTGTTGTCGGCGGGATATTCGTAGCCGTAGTTTTGTATTTCCTGATAAGGATACCTGCCACTGCGAAATACAGGATGCTGAGGATATGTCTGGTTTTGCTGGGAGCCGGTGCCATAGGCAATCTCATTGACAGGTTTTTCACGGTATATGTTATTGATTTCCTTTATTTTGTATATATAGATTTCCCGATATTCAATGTTGCTGACATTTATGTGACGGTTTCTGCGGCAGCCCTGATCATACTTCTTATTTTTATATATAAGGATGATGACCTGGACATGAAAAAAGCAAATACGGTAAAGCTTCATTCATCCATGCTGCCCAAAGAAGATGAAGAAGACGGATCCGGAGAGTGATGGAAAGCAGGGATCTTTCGTTTACGGTATCCGGAGAATACAAAGGATACAGGCTCGATAAGGGTATATCTGAGTACTATGATGACATCTCCAGATCGCAGATTGCGAAAATGATCAAGGACGGCGATGTTACTGTAAACGGAAGTGTCGTAAAGCCTTCATATCTGCTTGAAGAAAATGATGTGGTGAGCTTTTTCCTTGCGGAGGCTTCACTGCCCGATATAATGCCTGAAGATATACCGCTAGATATCCTCTATGAGGACGATGCCGTTATAGTGGTCAATAAACCCAAAGGCATGGTCGTCCATCCTGCAGCAGGCCACTATACAGGAACCCTTGTAAATGCGCTAATGTATCACTGCAAGGATCTTTCCGGGATTAACGGGGTCATGAGACCGGGGATAGTCCATCGCATAGACAGGGATACCACAGGCTCACTTATTGTATGCAAGAATGATAAGGCACACAGGGACATAGCTGCCCAGCTTGAAGTGCATGATATTGACAGACGATACAGAGCCATAGTATGGGGAAGGTTTAATGAAGATGAAGGTGTCGTTGATCTACCCATAGGAAGGGACAGGCATGACAGGAAAAAGATGGCCGTTGCTCAGGATGGAAAAAAGGCTGTCACGCATTATAAAGTCCTGGAAAGTTTTAAGGAACATTCATATATAGAATGCAGACTGGAGACAGGGAGAACGCATCAGATCAGGGTGCATATGACTCATATGGGTCATCCTGTGCTGGGAGATGAGGTATACGGATCAAGGAAGGCTAAAGTTAAAACATACGGACAGACTCTACATGCATATTTTTTAGGGTTTAAGAGTCCGGCCACGGGAAATTATGTGGAAGTTGAAGCGCCGCTTCCGGATTATTTCATTACTCTGCTGGAGAAGATGAGGAATATATGAAGTACAAAGATCAAAAGGAAAATGAGGCAAGGCTTAAGGCCGATGCTATATCGAAGGAGATGCCGCCTTTCGTGAGGCAGTTCTTTCTTGCGGAAGAGAACCATCTGGCCGGGATGACGCTGTATTCATATGCTTCCCAGCTCAAGACCTTTTTTGAGTTTTTAAGGCAGAGCAATCCCTATTTTGCTTCAAAAGAGACCGTGCAGATAACTACAGACGATATGGGCATGCTTACAGATGCCGATATAGCTGAGTTCCTTCATGACCTGAGGATGCCAAAGAAGAGAAACAGCAATGCGGGGGAATCCGTTTGTTCGGAGACAACGATAATGCATTATATGGTTTCGCTTAACAGGCTTTTTAATTATCTTGCAGCTCACAGATATATCAGATCAAATCCTGTGGAACTCATAAAGAGGGGGAGGGTGAAAAAGAAAGAGATAGTATATCTTGAGCGTGATGAAAAACAGGAACTTTTGTCGGTTATAGCGTCCGGTGACAAGCTGACAAAGAATCAACAGAAGTTTCATGACCTTAAGACTTCTAAAAGGGATACCGCGATATGCACTATCTTTCTTGATACCGGGATCAGAGTATCGGAGCTTGTGGGAATGAATCTTACTGACATAAATTTTACAAAGCACGGAATAAAAGTGTTCCGCAAGGGAGGTAATTTCGATACTGTATACATGAGTGATCATGCGGAAGAGATAATACAGGATTATCTTGAAAACGGAAGACCGTCGTATAAGCCGTCAGAAAAAGAGGAGGCCGTATTCCTTAACAGATCCGGAAACAGGATAAGCGTCAGGTCGGTGGAGAAGCTTGTGAAAAAATATATGCTATCCGCGGTACCGAATAAAGCTGACCGGATCACGCCTCATAAACTCCGTACCACCTTTGCTGAAAATATGCTGATGAAAACCGGAGATGTCGAGAAAGTGCAGAAGCTTATGGGACATTCGTCTATATCAAGCACCATGCACTATGTCACCAGCACGGAAGAAGCGATAGAAGCTGTAAGAAATCTGTCCCAGGACTGATCCTTCCGGATAAAAGCCGGCTTTTCAGGTTCTTCTTACGGCTTCCACATCAAGCACATACTTCACTATAAGATCCGCCGTGCCCTCAAGTCCCAATACCGAAGAATTTACAGATAAATCATAGGTATTAACATTTCCCCATTTTCTGGAAGAATAATAATCATAATAGCTTTTCCGCTGTTTATCCTTTTTCACGCACATATCATGCGCCTGAGACTCCGTAAGATCGAATCTTTCCATTATCCGTTTTGTCTTGTTTTCTTCGTTCGCGGATATGAAGATGCGTATGAGATTATCCCTTTCCGAAAGAGCATAGTCAGCGCATCTTCCGACTATAATGCAGGGTTCCTCATCTGCAAGCTTCTTTATGGTGTCAAACTGTGCCAGGAAAACCTTGTGTGAAACAGGCATATCTACAAAGGCAGAAGAATTATATCCGAAAGAATAGGTATCCATTACAAGATTATAAAGGAAGGAATTGGTCGGCATTTCGTCATGATGTTCAAAGACTTCCTCGCATAATCCGGAATCCTTTGCTGCCCGGGCGAGAAGCTCCTTGTCGTAGCATTTGATGCCGAACTTTTCGGCGACCATCTGACCGATCTCGCGTCCTCCGGAACCGAACTGCCTTCCTATGGTAATAACTGAGTTCATATGGATACCTCCAGATT
>JAEEGL012233770.1_pt1 | contig 76454 bp, 43 predicted proteins | sample 9134231 | NCBI WGS metagenome assembly JAEEGL01 (sample SAMN16246548, study PRJNA631951) | gut metagenome | biome: gut microbiome; feature: rumen; material: fiber-attached | host: Bos | place: Iran: Karaj | collected 2018-10 | reverse complement strand
TGTATCAATATCCGATGAATAAATTAGCGAGAGTTAATGGCACGGATGCTATGTTCTCGTGCACTCCGATTGCGAATCCTAGTGAAGTGCCTTTGTCTTCACGTGCGTTCTTCCAGAAGGCTTTTATGCATAAAGAAGTATGTGTGCCTCCATATAAATCACATCCGCTAAGCTTCTTGGCAGTGACTGGTATTGATAGATTGGATAGTGCTTTGATCGTGACTGGAGATAAAGTTGAGAAGATTTTATTCCTTTGTGATTCAATGAGCGTCTTGCAGACTCAGCAGATCTATGATGCAACAGGTAAACTTACTACAGAAATCTCGCTTAAATATGATAATAGCGGCAGAGAAACAGAACGTATCATTAATCTGAGTGAAGGTGACAATGTAGTATATAAGATGGGTACTCATGGTCCATTGTCTATGGTCGCAAAAACTCGTGGTGGAAATGAGAACATTAATTGGACTTATAAAAATGCGATGGTCAGTATGGCCTCTCAAAATGGATCTAGAGGAAGAGAAAATGCTACTTTCACATATACACCACAAAAAAGATTAAGCTCTATCAAGTGGAAAAATGGTAGAGGTACTATTGAAACTTTGTTTGAGTATTCTGATTATGAGGCTTCTGTAGTGAATCCGATTGTATTGGTCAAGGATGAGAAACTTTCAGAAAAGCTGACATGGGATATTTATTCTGTAGCTAACAATAAGGGTCAGACACTAGTACGTGTTAACAATCTTCAGGAGAAGAAAATTTATGAGATTAACGGAGACAACCGTAATTTGCTTTCGTCTTACTTGTTGACTTTCAAACCGTTCGCCAATTCGAAAGGTGGGTCTAAGAATATGTTGAGCCATGTCTCATATGAAGGTGTTGACGAGAGTTTTCAGGAAACTTATGATTACACTGCAGATCTTAAGATTTCAAAGGTTGTAAAGCAAGACAAGATGATTGAGTATGAATACAATTGTCTTGGAAATATTGCTAAGGTTATAATCACTCCAGCTGCAGGTGAGAAAACGGAAATCCAGTTCTTCTATACAAATATTGAAGAGGAACGTCAGCGTATAGCTGAGGAGAGAGCTAAAGCTGAAGCTGAGAGAATCGCCAGAGAAGAAGAGGAAAAACGTTTGAAAGAGGAAGCGGAAGCTGCCGCAAAGGCTGCAGAAGCTGAAAAAAGATTCGAAGAGTCTCAATCTTCGGATTCTGAGAATTCAGATGCTTCTTCTGAAAAAGAAATAAATAGTGATAAATCGCTCCAATAATCGATATGGACGATAAAGATTTGATATATTCGTTGCGTGCTGAGCTTGATGCACATAATTATAAATATTATGTGCTGTCTGCTCCTGAAATTTCAGATCAGGAGTTTGATGAAAAAATGCACCAACTTATTGAACTTGAGCAGAAACATCCTGAATTGTTTGATGCCAATTCTCCTACTCAACGTGTGGGAAGCGATATCAGTAAGGCATTTACTCAGGTGAAACACAGATATCCTATGCTTTCTCTTGGAAATACATATTCCAAAGAGGATGTTCAGGATTTCTATAATCGTGTCAGCAAAGCTCTTAATGGTGAAAAATTTGAAATAGTCTGTGAATTGAAGTTCGACGGTACTTCAATCTCGCTTACGTATGAAAACGGAGAGTTTGTACGTGCTGTTACTCGTGGCGACGGTGAAAAGGGAGATGATGTTACCGATAATGTACGCACTATCCGCACAATCCCGTTGAAACTGAAGGGTGACTATCCTCAGTCTTTGGAGATGCGTGGTGAAATCCTGATGCCTTGGGCTGTTTTTGACGAACTAAACCAGGAGCGTGAGGCTGAGGGTGAAGCGTTATTTGCCAATCCACGTAATGCGGCATCCGGAACTTTGAAACAACGCAACTCGGCTGAAGTAGCGCGTCGTAAACTCGATGCGTATCTATATTATGTGTTGGGAGAGGATATCCCTACACTTTCACATTCCGACAATCTTGCCCATGCAAAAAAATGGGGATTCAAGATCTCAGACGCCTATAAGGTTTGCAATAATGTGGATGAGGTGTTTGAATTCATCAACTATTGGGATGTAGAGAGAAAGAATCTTCCGTTCGCTACAGACGGAATTGTGTTGAAAGTGAATTCTATCGCTCAACAGGAACAACTTGGACTTACCACCAAATCTCCACGTTGGGCAATCGCATATAAGTTTAAGGCAGAACGTGAGTGCACTCGTCTTAATGAGATCATTTACCAAGTCGGCAGAACAGGTATTGTGACTCCTGTCGCAAACCTGGAACCTGTGCAACTTGCCGGAACTGTTGTCAAACGTGCGTCGCTCCACAATGCCGATATCATTGAAAGTCTGGATCTTCACGTAGGCGATTATGTCTATGTTGAGAAGGGTGGTGAGATTATTCCTAAGATTGTTGGCGTCAACACAGAGATGCGTAATACAGACGTGGCTGAAAAGGTTAAGTTTATCACTCATTGTCCTGAATGTGGTGCTGAATTAGTCAGAGTTGAAGGTGAAGCGGCCCATCGTTGTCCGAACGAAAACAACTGTTTTCCACAGATAGTCGGCCGAATCCTTCATTTTGTTTCACGTAAGGCGATGAACATCACTATCGGTAACGAATCGATAGAGTTGTTGCTCAAACGTAATCTGATTAAAGATGCCGCGGATTTGTATGCACTCAAGGTAGATGATTTGAAAGATCTTCCTTTGTGGGGAGAGAAAAGTGCCAACAATCTGATCAACAGTATAAAAGATTCATTGGCTGTGCCTTACGACAGAGTGTTGTACGCAATAGGCATTCGCACCGTCGGGGCATCAATGGCAAAGAAACTTGCTGCTGAATTGAAATCAATAGATGCGTTGAAAGCAGCGTCTATAGAAAATTTGATACAGATTGATGAGATAGGTGAGGGAATAGCACAACAGATTGTCGCATTTTTTGCAGACGAGAAGAATGTCGCTTTTATCGAGCGACTGAGAGAATACGGTCTTCAGTTGGAAGCTGTAGAAAACAACACTGTAGTCAGCGATAAACTTGCAGGAATGACTATCGTTGTGAGTGGTGTGTTTGAGAAATACTCGCGTGATGAGATAAAAGAGTTGATAGAGGCGAACGGAGGTAAGAACGCAACGTCTATCAGCAAGAAGACATCTTTTGTTGTGGCTGGTGAAAATATGGGTCCATCCAAACTGGAGAAGTGTCAATCGTTAGGAGTTAAGATAATTACAGAAGCTGAATTTGATGCTTTGTTAAACTAATTAAACTATGTTTGAGGGTTTAAAAAAGAAATATATCGACTGGGAAATAAGTAAATTGTGGAAGAACAAAAAACGCAACAAACAGTTTTTAAATTGGCATGATGTAAAGAAAGTTGTTCTTCTATACGACAGATCTACTTTGAAACCAGAAGTTTTGAAACAAATCTTTGCTATGCTTGACGGAAAACAGGTTATGGCATGGACAGTTGTTGAGAAGGATGAATTCAAGAAGGAAACCATCAATATAGCGATGTTGTCGCCGAACGAATGGAATCTGCTGATGAAACCAAAGAATTTTGTGTTGTCTAGATTTAGCAGTTTTGAAGCTGATATCCTGATCGACTTGACAATGCAAGAGATTCTTCCATTAAAATATCTACATGCCATATCAGATGTCAAATGTCGTTGTGGATTGTCTCGTTATGGAGATATTACTGATTTCTCAATAGACAGGACTCCAAATATGAATGAGATGGAACTGTTGAATCAGATTATCCATTATATGACCATAATAAATCAAAAAGAGAAAAAATTGGAAAGAGAAATGGTGGAATAAATTATTCCTCAATTATCTATTCGATTATAAGTTTTCATTCTTTTTTTGAGTTTTTTGCTCATTTCTATAAAGGTAAATGCTAGGGTGCAATATCGCTTATTCGCTTTTCGTGTTAGACATTTATGGTTTAATAGAGGCCTTATTAAGTGACAAGATAAGTATGTTGGCTTACTACAACAAAAATATATATGTTATATGATTTTATTTGGCCGCGAATTTAAAAGTGTATTGTTAAGAGAGAGCATTCTCTTTATGATTATATTCTCCTTATTCATTTTGGAATGTCATATTCCTGAACCACGTAGTGGCGATGGGTTAAAGAATGTTGTATTTATTTATTTTCCACTCTACAATGTTATAGAAGCTATACTCTTTGCCTGTTATTGCTATACAAATAAAGAGGATAAAGATTCTTCCATTGGGTCATCAAACATATTAAAAATTCTTGTTATCGCATTGGGTCCAAGTTTGTTGTTCGTTTTGTTGATTCTATTTGTTTTTTTATTGTTAAGATGATATACACTCAAATTCGTTTATCTCCATTTTTCTTTCCAAGTTTTCAAGAAACTCGCAGTCATAAAAAATGATATGCGGATCGTATAGTGGTTAGAGGTGGAGATGTTTCGACCTTATTAAAATTTAAGCGGATAGAGTCTGGAAATTTTTATAATCCCAACAGCCCTTTAGTCACATTCCATCTGAATTGCAGTAGCTTGATTCCTTTTTTTGGTGACAGTTTAATTGTGTGGTATGCACACAACACAAAAGAAGCCGCCCATTTTATGCCTTCCATCACCAGTCTTTTAAGATACTTTATAGTGGAAATGTTCTTTGTCCTGATACGCTCACTCTTTCCGATAGAATATGTCAGATTGTCAAAATATTCTTTTGTGAGTTTCTTTTCTGGAATCAGGTGATAAAGAATGGCTGTAGGAAGATAGAAGAATCTCATTCCTAAAGTGGTCATCTTGTCGAAGATGTCTTTCTCTTCCGCACCTATCAGACTGTTTCCTTTGCGTCCCAGTTCAACATTGAATAATCCCACTTTATCGAATACCGATTTTCTATAAGCGGCGTTTCCTCCTCCAGGGAATGAGTGCGACGGGAATTCACGAACCTTGTCGCCCAAGTATAGCTTTCCAGTGATCAGCTGTCTTGTGAATGTCGACATCCATGAAGGCTCCTCTGTTTCATACTTTGGTATTATAGGTCCCCCGGCAGCATCTATCTCTGGATGTTTTTCGAAGAACTTGATGTATGTCTGCAGATATTCGTCGTTTATCAGAGCATCGTCGTCTACATATACCAACAGATCACCATTGGCTTCTTGGATTCCACGGTTGCGGGCGTATGACAATCCTTGGTTACGTTCGATGAAATATCTGAACTTGACATCCGGATAATCAGTCGTGAAACGGTTGCATTCAGCTTCAGTGTTGTCGTTGCTGTTGTTGTTTACTAAAACAATTTCATATTGGTCGGCAGAGATTTTGTTGTCTGCAATGCTTTTCAAGACATTGTAGATGTATTTGTCTCTGTTGTATGTACACATTATAACTGATGCAAGCATATTTTCTGTTTTTTCTGGTGCTTAATAAGTACCACATTTATAATGCAAATTTACGATTTTTTTTCTTATTATTTAACTTTATTTATTTTGCTGGACGTTCAAAAAATGTTTTCTTTGCAAAAAAACATATAACATATACTAACATGGGACTATTCGATGTTTTTAAAACTGTTTTAAGCAATTCTAACAATATTGCTTCTGTGATTAAGCTTCTTAATGGCAAAGTTGACGCAAAGAGTATTGCTACAATTTTTGCAACTTATTTGCTAAAGAGCAAACTTGCTTCGTCTTCATCGGCTGCAAACAGAGAGGCTGCTTCTTTCGCTCAGCAGGTGGCTTCAGCAGTTAACCTTAGCCAGTGCTCTGGTATTGCTGACGTGATCTCAAAGCTTACTGCTTCAGACAAGCAAGGTACTGATGATTTGGCGTCTAAACTTACTCAGGCTGTCAATCTTATCAAGACTTTGAACACAAAGGCATAAGAATTCATTACAAAAGAATTAATCGGAGACGTTGCATGCAGCGTCTCTTTTTATTTTCTATCTTTGCATTGAAGTGATTTCTTTATTTATAAAAACATGTTTCTTTCAATTCTGATTCCTACGTATAACTGCGATTGCGTTTCTCTCTGTTCTTTTCTTTCTGAGCAGATTGCGATAGATGCTATCGATGCGGAGGTTATTGTGATGGATGATGCGTCCACTGATGTGGAGATAGTGGAAAGGAATAGAAGTATCAATGATCTTGCTTATTGCAGGTTTGTGGAGTCGAAAGAGAATAAAGGAATTGCGAAAAATAGAAATTATCTTGCCGACGTTGCAAAAGGAGAGTATCTGCTGTTCCTCGACGCTGATGTTTATCCCGTCTCTTCTAATTTTATAAAAAAATATATTGATAATAAAGCAGACGACGGGGTGTTGTGCGGTGGTTTGACATTCAGATTGGACGGACCGGTCAAGATGTCGCCGCTTCGTTATCTTTATGGAATGAAGTTTGAAGTGAAACAGCCTCAGTTTATTTCACTTAATTTTTTCTTGCCGGCATCAGTATTCCATAAAGTCCGTTTCAACGAATCTTTTTCCAAGTACGGTCATGAAGACACTCAATTTGGAGCGGATTTGCAGAATGCAGGATATAAGGTTTTGAAAATCGACAATCCCGTCTACCATGATAATGGAGATACAAGCGAGCATTTTATTAATAAGACGAGAGTGGCGATCGACAATCTTGTTGAACATAAAGATCTGCTTCTTCCCACTTCACGATTGCTCCAATTGTATGAGAAACTACGTAAGTTTCCGATCGGATGGTTGATGAAAATCCCGTTCCGACACTTCCGTTCGTGGATGGAAAAGAATTTGTTGAGCGACTCACCGTCGCTATTTATATATAATGTTTACAGACTGTCGTATCTCTATTGTAAATATGCAGAGTATGAAGGATAAGATTATTGCACTTGCGAATAAATACAACACCGTCGACTTCATAAAGAATGATCCAGTACAGTTTCCTCATCGTTATGTAGAAAAACGTGATATTGAGGTTTCGGCTTTTATCACGCAGTGGGTGGCATTTGGAAACAGGAAGCAGATTGTGAAATGTGCGGAGACTTTGGACGCTCTTTTCAACGGTTCTCCATACGATTATATTATGGGAGGCGATTGGAGGAAATATGAAAAATCAGAAGTTCGTCTTTACAGATTCTATACATGGGGTGATTTCCATGATGTATGTGCTGGGCTGTTTTCATTGTATTCCAAATATGAAGATATGGAACAATGCATAGATAAGGATGCAGATGACTATTCTATCTCATTACGCAGATTGTTCGACGGGACAAAAGGAATACCAGCCAGCACTACCAAATCGGCAGCCAAACGAGTGAATATGATGCTACGCTGGCTTGTGCGTGATGATGGAATTGTGGACTTTGGCATATGGAAGACACTCGATAAGCGAAAACTGCTTATTCCTCTCGACACTCATGTACATCAGCAGGGTAGGGCTATGGGTATTACAGCACGTAATTCCGCTGATATCACCACAGCAAAAGAGATTACTGAATATATGAAAACAATCTTCCCTGACGATCCTACGTTGGGTGATTTCGCATTGTTTGGTTTTGGTGTGGATGAGGATAGAAAATAAGGTGAATTGTTATTTATAACGTATAAAAAAGACGACAAAATTCGTGAATCGAATTTTGTCGTCATCTTTTTTATCTGAATCCGTCGAATATAGAACGTTTGGTTCCTTTTTCGAGTGGAATGGCGAGTCCTAGTTTCAAACCGATGCAGATAGGAACTATTTTGTCGGTCAATGTGCTGTTCAAGATACTGTTCTTGTGGATGCCCATTGTCGCATCGTGGTTTGATACCATGTCGTTCAACCCATATGAAAAGTATGCTCCGAAATGTACAGGGGTGACATCATTAAAAATGAATCTCCACATCATATCGGCGTATAGAGATAGTTGCAGACGGTTAATGTCGATATCACCGGCATTCGTCCCTTGTTTATACAATCCATGTTGAGGAATGTTGCTCAACTCAGCTTCTATATCGTCACCGAAGTAAGCCCGGGTTTCGACGGTTCCTCTTGAATAATCGTACTTGGCGACAATAGGAAATCCAACTTTGACTCCGGCTCCGACAATAAAATGGACATGCTTGTTTGGAATACGTGCATATAGTCCGACAGGAGCCTCTACCAAGAAAGATTGTTGCTTTTCGTTGAAATCATCGAAAATCGTGCGCAGAGTGTATGGAATGCCAGCGTCTGTTTCGTCTGTGATCGGCGACTCTATAGTCTCGCTGATATAGTAGTTGGCTGTGAGGTAGGAGATGGATGCTCCTGCACCGTAGCCGAAATAGTTGGTTAGGAATTGCTGAAATTGACATTCGAGCGACACACTGCCTCCCGGTTTTGGCTCACCGATCTCGGGAGTGTATTTCAATATTTCAATTCCTCCATCAATCGAGATGTTGATCATTTTGTCTTGTGCCAAAGTCATCTGTGATAGAAACAGCAACATTAGCCAACCTATTCTTTTTATTGAATTCTTCATTTTTCTCTTGTGCTTTTATCATCTTAACTTATTTCACCAACACTTTGCAGTTTGCATTCTTTCCGTCGTTCACGGTCAAAACAATGACATAATCACCTGATCTGAGTTGCATAGTAGACTGTTGAGACTCTACATTATTGAGTATTTTCTCAATTGTTCCGTCGACTCTGTACACTACGATGCGTGCGTTTTGCAGATCGTTAGCTTCCACACCTGTGATTGTCAATGTGAATTCTTTACCTCTGTCAACGATGCCCGGTGTCGCAGTGATAGAATATGCCGCATCAATTGCTTCGTAGTGGATTGGCTCAATAAAGTAGCTCTTTCCATCTTTGTCGGTCACAAATACCATATACTCACCATCAAGTATGGAGATGTCGTTGAAGTATTGCAGACTCGCGTCGTCAATCTTCTCTCTATTTTTATACCATTGGTAAGAAACAAATTTTCCGTCACCATTGCGGCAGATCACCACATCATTCCATACTCTCACGTAGTAACTCTTCTGTTTGTCGTCTGGCAACATCACATTGATTTCAAACTCATCTTTCGCACAGTTTCCTTCGTCATCACACATCTCCATTGTTACTGTGTGTAATCCTGGTTCCATATTGTTTGGACAAATCAGATTGACGGTACTGTCGTTTGCTACTTCGCCAGAACATACCAATTTGTTCTTGTCGCGTATCTCGTATTGAGATCCTTTGCCTCCTGTCAGTATATAGCTGATTGGTTGCTCATCTCCTGGCAGAATTAGTATCATATCATCATCACGGACATCCAAATTGAGTTTGCTTTTGTTTATGATCAGATTGTATCGTATCACGCTGTCGCAACCGGATACAGAAGTTAATGAATCATCCCAAGAAGCGTCTTCTGTATAGATCATATCATGCCAGATAAAACTTTGATCTGCATAGATAGTCTCCTCTTTTACAATACTCTTGTTTACGATCAAATGGTAAGCGATGATGCTATCACATCCGTCGACAGTGGATAACGTGTCATTCCACTCTTTGTTTTCGTAATGTGTGATGCCATCATAGACAATTGAATCGCATGCCATAATTAATGAATCTTTGGTGATCTCATATCCTTTGATTTCGAATAGAAGAGGCACCTCAGAGTCGCCATGCTTGTCGTATGTAGTACCACATGGGAATATGAATGTTCCAGGACCATTGACTCCTTTAACCCAATTTCTTGTAGCTCCAAATTCATTGTCCAACGTCATAACACCTACTTTAATGTAATTTAAGTTTGAACAACCTGAGAACATTTCTTCATAACAATAATTTACTAGCTCTTTTGCAGGAAGTTCAGGAGCTTTTGTCAAAGATGAGCAATCCATAAACATTTCTGCATAGCATTCATCTGCCAATGTGGTTGCTGGCAATTCGGGTGCTCTTTCTATACTGACACATTTGTTAAACATATAGGCATAACACATTGGTGCCAACTCTTTAGCAGGTAATTCTGGAGCTGTCTTTAAATTAGTGCACCTTTGAAACATATTACTATAACATCTTTCTGCCAATTTTGTGGCAGGTAATGCTGGAGGTGTTTCTAGTAAAGTACAGATTCCAAACATGTTAAAATAACAACCATTTGCCATTTCTGTAGCCGGCAAGTCAGGAGCTTTCTTTATTTTACAAGAAATGAACATAGATTCATAGCATCCTTCTGCCAATTTTTTAGCAGGTAATGCGGGAGGTGTCTCAAAATTACAGCCTCCAAACATATTCGAATAGCAACCAGTTGCCATTTCTGTTGCTGGTAATTCAGGAGCTTCCTTCATTCCCGTGCATGTAGTAAACATAAATGAATAACAATTGTCGGCCAGTTTCATTGCTGGTAATGCTGGTGGAGTTTCAAGAGATGTACAATCATAAAACATACCATCATAGCATGATTCCTTCATTTCTGTAGCTGGCAATTTTGGGGCTTTTGTTATATGGGTGCATCCTCCAAACATACCATAATAGCATCCTTTAGTTAATTTTGTGGCAGGTAATTCCGGCACTTCCGTTAGTGATATACAATTGTTGAATAGCAGATGAAAACAATAATCAGATGGAATTTCTTTTGACGTGCCTTTGCCGTCAATAAGACTCATCACACTTCCTGATGCTTTAAGTTTTCCTGCCATGAAGAATTTTGAGTATGCGTTTTCTCCATGTGAAAATCCATTAGGATTGTTTCCTTTGAAATATATTTTGTCTCCATTATTCAATACGACTGGTTGTAATGGTTCCATAATGTTCCATGTTTTTCCTTCATCTAAGGAGTACTGTACATCTGGGTCGTTGTCAGTGTTTGTATACCATATTTTTGATTCATCTTCTTCTGCAGTGAAACATAGCCAATTGTTTTGAGTGGATGTTGTATCCTCGTCATAAACAGCAGTGTAGTAGTATGTGTCTGGAGTCTCATGTATGTGTGGCTCTACGTCCCATCCCTTAAACACATAACCATCTTTATATACAGGAGGGTATACTCCATAATATACGGGTGCGGTATCACAACTTATAGTGTCACGATAAAGCACTGTGCTGTCTGGATTTTGGAATATGATGATAGGGGAAGATACGATTTTGAAATTGTCTGGAACTTTCGAAATGCCATGTTTGTCGTATTTGCTTCCGCATGGGAATATGAATGTTCCTGCTCCATCCACGTCTTTGACCCAATTTTCTGTTGCTATAAGTTCATTGTCCAGAGTCTTGACTCCGACTTTGATATAGTTCAGATTTGTACATCCATAGAACATGTTCTCATAACAACTATATACAAGCTCTTCAGCTGGTAATTCTGGAGCTTTCGTTAAAGAAGAACATCCATCAAACATGCCATTGTAGCATCCAGCAGCAAGTTTTGTGGCTGGTAATTCTGGGGCTTTTGTTAATGAAGAACATCCAGCAAACATGCCATCGTAGCATCCTACTGTAAGATTTGTGGCTGGTAATTCTGGAACATTAATCAGAGATGTACATCTTGCAAACATATTACTATAGCAATCCTCTGCTAATTCAGTAGCTGGCAATACAGGTGCTTGTGTTAAAGAAGTACATCCATCAAACATGCCCATATAGCAACCATCTGCTAATTTAGTAGCTGGCAATTCAGGTGCTTGTGTTAAAGAAGTACATTCATCAAACATCAAAATATAACAATACTTTGCCAAATCTTTAGCAGGCAGCTCAGGAGCCTTGGTTAGTGAAGAACATCCATCAAACATTCTATGATAACATGATTCAGTCAATACTGTTGCTGTTAATTCAGGAGCCTGAGTAAGAGCGTCACAACCTAAAAATAAAAATTCAAAACAATGAGTACAAGGAATGACTGTCGTTTCTCCGACACCGTCAATCAAACTCATTATACTGCCACTGGCTGCAATTTTGCCTTCCATTTCAAAGTTGAATATGTTTCCTTCTTGGTCTATATTTAATCCATTAGGATTGTTGCCCTTGAAATAGACTTTGTCGCCTGCTTTTTCTAGTGTGACTTTTTCATATGGATCTATCTTGTGCCAAGATTCACCTTCATCTATCGAATATTGCACATCTATTTGTTCGGGATTTTCTATTGTGTTTATATAGGAGATTGTAGAACCTGCCTCTTCAGCGGTGAAACATAGTATCTTATCGAGATTAGTTTTTTCTCCTTTTTTCTCGTAAACAGCGGTATAGTAGTAAATATCAGGATCCTTTAATATCTCAAGCTCTTTATCCCAATTTATGAAGACGAGACTGTCTCCATAGTAAGGGGGCTTACATGTGACGCATCTTTCGTATGATGGCCAATCTCCACAGTCGATAGTGTCACGATAAAGCACAGTGCTGTCTGGATTCTGGAAAATGACGATAGGGGAAGAAATGATTTTGAAACTATCAGGCACTTCAGAAACACCATGTTTGTCATATTTGCTTCCGCATGGGAATATGAAGACGCCTGGACCATCAACGCCGTTTACCCAATTTGTTGTCGCTTCTATTTCATTGTCCAAAGACATCACTCCTACTTTTATGTAGTTTAAGTTTGTACATCCATAGAACATATTGGCATAACAGTTATCAGCAAGTTCTGTTGCAGGTAATTCAGGGGCTTTCGTTATAGAAGAACATCCCTCAAACATGCTATTGTAGCATTCTGTAGCTAATTCTGTGGCTGGTAATTCTGGAATTTTAATCAGAGATGCACATCCGCCAAACATAAAATTATAGCAAGACTCTGCTAATTTAGTAGCTGGCAATTCAGGAGCTTGTGTTAAAGAAGTACATCCCTCAAACATGCCCATATAGCAACCATCTGCTAATTTAGAGGCAGGTAATTCAGGTGCCTGAGTTAAAGATCTACAATCGTCAAACATTAACAAATAACAAGATTTTGCTAATGTTTCAGCTGGTAATTTTGGTGCTTCAGTTAAAGACCAGCATGCATTAAACATTTCTAAATAACAATAATCTTTTAATTCTGTCGCTGTCAACTCAGGCGCTTTAGTAAGAGCTTCACAACCAGCAAATAGATATGCAAAACAACCATCACAAGGAATGACGGTGGTTTCTCCTTTACCGTCAATCAAACTCATTATACTACCACTGGCGGCTATTTTACCTTTCATTCTAAACATGAATAAATCTTCGTTAACCGTACGACCATTAGATAATCCATTAGGATTGTTACCTTTGAAGTAAATTTTGTCACCTACATTTTCTAAAGTGATCTTTTGCTCTTGTTCTAATTTATGCCAAGTTTCCCCTTCATTTATTGAATATTGCACATCCAGAGATTTACCTGTTTTATCAATGTATATATAGGAAATTTCTGATCCTGCCTCTTCAGCAGTGAAACAAAGAATTTTGTTAAGATCTAGATTCTCTCCCTCTTTATATACTGCAGTATAATAGTAGACGTCGGGATCATCTAATACTTCTAGAGGTTTGTCCCATCCATCCCAAACAAGTCCATCTCCATATTCTGGCGTTTCACCTTCATATTTTGGAGTGTCTCCACAGTTGATTGTGTCACTGTAAAGCACTGTACTGTCTGGATTCTGGAAGATGACTATTGGAGACGCTATGATTTTGAAATTTACAGGCACTTCAGAAACACCATGTTTGTCGTATGTGCTTCCGCATGGGAATATGAAGACACCTGAACGATTATCACCGTCGACCCAATTTTCTGTGGCATTGAATTCATTATCCAATGTCGTGATTCCAACTTTGATATAATTTAGTTTGCCACATCCTACAAACATTTCTTTATAACATTCATTTGCCAACTCTTTTGCCAGAAGCTCTGGAGCTTTTTCCAAACTGATACAGCTGTTAAACATTGATTCGTAACAGCTGTTTTTCATTACTTTTGCGGGCAATTCTGGAGCTTCCGCCAAATTTGTGCAACCTGCAAACATCAAATGATAACAATTCTCATCAAGTTCAGTTGCGGGAAGTGCAGGAGCCTTTCTCAAGTTGTAACAACTGATGAACATTCCGTCGCAACTATTTTCTGCCGCAACAGTGGCTCCTAAATCTGGGACTTCCTCCAAATTTATACATGCGGTAAACATGTGGTCATAACAACTTTTTTTAAGTGTAGTGGCAGGTAATAAAGGTGCTTTTGTAAGGCTTGTACATGTTAAAAACATGTAATTATAACAACTATCTGACAATTCTGTGGCTGGTAACGCTGGTGGAGTCTTCAGGCTTTGACAAGACGTGAACATATATTCATAGCAGCCTGTCTCCAGCTTCATTGCTGGCAGATCATGTGCTTTTGTTAAATTACCACAACCTACAAACATACCCATGTAACAATGTTTCCCTAAAGTTGTAGCTCTTAATTCTGGTGTCTCAGTCAAATTGATACATCCGCTGAACATAGCACTATAACTTTCATCTTTGATTTTTTCTGCTGGAAGTTCTGGAGCTTTTTCCAGTAAACCACATGAAGCAAACATTCCCATATAGCATCCTTTGGTAAGCTCTGTTGCTGGTAGTTTTGGAGCTTCAACAAGTGTACAATGATTAAATAGGTTGGCGAAACAGTAGTCGCATGGTATTTCTGTCAACTCTCCTTTGCCGTCGAGCAGGCTCATCACACTTCCGCTGGCAGCAAATCTGTAGTTCATAGTAAAATAAGTGTATTCGTCTTTGCTCTTAGATAATCCGTTTGGATTGTTTCCTCTGACATAAACTTTGTCTCCTTCATTTTGAAATTCTATTTTTTCAAACTCCTTTAGTATCTTCCATGTTTTTCCACTGTCAAGTGAATACTCTATTTCCGGGCAATTTAGATTCATACATCCATAGGAGATATTTGAGTTTGCATCCAAAGCGGTAAAGCAGAGTACCTTGTCGAGGTCGATGTCTTCTTCTCCATATACGGCTGTATAATAATATATATCTGGAATTTCATGAATATGAGGCTCGATATCCCAACCTTTAAAAACCAATCCTTCTTTATAGAATGGTTCTCCTTTTTCTTCAAACGGGTATTCTGGAACGACGTCGCAACCTATAGTGTCGCGCCATAATTCCTCTTTGTCTGGGTTCTGGAAGATGACGATAGGGGATGCTTTTATAGTGAAGTTTTTAGGAGCTCCTGAGTCGCCATACTTGTTGTATTTGCTGCCACATGGAAATTCGATTATACCTTCTCCGGTTACTCCCATAACCCAAGAATCTGTCGCAGACATGTCGTTGTCCAGCGTCATGACATCAATCTTTATATAATTCATATTGGAGCAGCCCATGAACATCGCGATGCATGATTTTGGCCCTAATTCTGTGGCTGAGATTTTTGCACTTTCCAGACCTGAACATCTTTCAAACATGAAGAAATAGCAAAAGTCAACCAGTTTCTTTGCTGGAAGGTCGGGAGCCTTCTTCAATTTTTCACATGCGGTGAACATTGTACTATAACAATATTCTTCCAATTTTGTCGCTGGCAATTCTGGTGCGACTTCCAAATTGTTACAATCTGTAAACATGCTAGAATAACAGTTTGGAGCCAATGTTAAGGATGGTAGTTCAGGAGCATTTGTTAAATTCAAACATCCTGAGAACATACTCGAATAACAATATTTTGCCATTGTCATCGCTGGTAGTTCAGGTACTGTTTCCAAATTTTCACATTTTTCAAATAATGAGTAATAGCAACTGTCCTTTAATATAGTCGCAGGTAGATCTGGGGCTTGTGTAAGCGACTTGCAATCAGAAAATAATTTGAAAAAACAGCCACTATTTGGAATTTCAGTTGAGGATTCGTTGGGGTCAATCAAACTCATCACACTTCCAGATGAGGATATATTACCTTTCATTCCAAAGTGAGTGTACTTTTTAGCATTAAAAGAAAAACCTTTTGAGTTGTCGCCTCGCACGTAGACTTTATCTCCAGTGTTTTCTAATGTTATTGTTGCTTTCTCATTCCAGTCACTCCAAGAGTCTCCATCGAATGAATATTGTATACTTGGATTGTTGTCTCCTTCATTTTCGAACCAAATTGTTGATCCTGCTTTTTCTGCTGTGAAACAAAGCCAATCAACTGCCGAACAGTTGAATGCAAATAATAATAACAAAAACAACGTGGCGAAACACCTTGATAGATTGTAAGATTTTGTCATGCTAATATATTTTTACACTAATGTATTTTTTCTTGTGAAATCTGAACTTTTTTATATTCAGTATTTCGTATTTTGTCGCATTGTTTGGATTGTTTATTGTCGCATTTCTTTAACTAAAAAATAATGATTTAGATGAAATAACTTAAATAAGAACAAGTCGTAACAATTTATTGCAAAAATGAAAAAAATACTTTAATTACACAAAAAAGATTATGAGAAAAAAATGAAAACCCTTATTGATTTTTTGTTACGATTTGCTGACGAAATTTTGCTGTTTTTTTTTAGCGTAAATAGATGTTGGTTTTTTGATTTAAAATTCCAAGAACTGTTTTTGATACTTGTTTAATCTCTTCTATTTCTTTAATTATCTATTCACTAATAGGATTATTTTGTAAAAATTGGGATTTTTCAGTCAAAATAAATTATGTGAATGTAATTTAGTTGATGATGTGATAACAATAACACATTACTTTTCTATTTTTGACATTGTAAACAAAGAATAAAACAGAAAACAATTAAATATACTTGATATAAAGACACATTAAATATGCGGCTAATCAACACATTAATTTTGATAGCGGTCACTTCTGCTGTTTGAGCAGAAGTGACACTATCCTAACAGTTTGAAAATATTTTTCGTAGACATTGACATTAAATCCAGTTTCTTATGCATATCTAATTGATTTTATATTACGGATTTATTAGTTTGTCATTTCGTTTGAATTATCAGATGGAAGTGACTTATCTGAATTATATTAGAAGTGATGTCAGAACGGAATATTTTTGAGATGGTTTATAAAACGACCCAAATTTCGGTTATTGAATATAGGAAATAAAATAGTTAGAAATTAAGTTTTCATTTGTGTGTTTGAGGGGACATTCGGTGTGTATCGAGTGTCCTCTTTTTTATGGTTTGATGAGAAAGTGTTTTAAATTTATAGCTACCTTTGTGCACAATTTTAGAAAAGATGGCTTCATTTAGAGAATATATACCGTTTTATAGAAGGAATTTGAAGGTCGCTCTTCCTATTATGTTCGCACAATTGGGAGGGGCGGTTGTTCAGTTTGCCGACGTGAAGATGGTCGGAGCGTTGGGTACGGTTGAATTGGCTGCTGTGGCTTTTGCGACGTCGGTGCTTGTTATCGCATTGGTGGCTTCAATGACCATGTTGCAGAGTATTACTCCGTTGACTGCATATAAATATGTTAACAATGAGCATGAGGAGGTGACGAAATATCTTCAGAATGGACTTGTGCAGTGTGTGATTGTTTTTGTCTCTATTTTGTTGATTTTGACCATCGCGTATTTCAATCTTGAACGATTCGGGCAAGATCCTGCTGTCTGTGAACTTTCAAAAAACTATTTTCTTATAGTGGCTGCCAGTTTTGTGCCAGTCATATTTTTTGAGGGATTCCGACAGTTTCTTGCGGCATTGGGTAACACTTCCGTCGCAATGATTATCACTTTGATTTCCAATGTGATCAATATCATATTTAACTATCTGTTGATATATGGTGAATATGGATTTCCTAAGCTTGGAGTAGACGGTGCTGCCATAGCGACTTTCTTGTCGAGAGTCCTGTCTCCTTTGGCTATCCTTGCAGTGATGCTTTATAAGAAAGAGTGGAGAATGTATATTGTTGGTATGAAAAAAGCATTCTTCTCAAAATCTCATTTGGTTGAACTTTTCAAAGTCGGCATACCTATTTCTCTTCGCAGCACGGTGGAGGTGACGGCGTTCGCATTCAGTGGAATCATGGTTGGCTGGTTGGGACCTGTCGCTTTGGCATCAAATCAGATAGCTTCTTCTGTAGGACATATGGTGTTTATGATAGTCCTAGGTATTGGAGCCGCAACTACCATCCGTGTGAGTCACCAGTATGGCAGGAAAGATCTCAATGCGGTATGTATGGCTGCAAATGCGTCGATTCATCTTGCTTTGCTCAACAATGCGATTATGGGAGTTCTGATCATTATATATAGATATGATATCGCAGGATTCTTTTCTGTTGATCCGCTGGTGATAGAGCAGACTGCCTCGATACTTGTGTTTGCTGGAATATATCAGGTGTCTGATGGATTACAATGTGTGGGAATTGGAATTTTGAATGGACTTACCGATGTGAAATATACGATGTATTGTGCGTTCTTTTCATATTTATTGGTAAATCTTCCAGTTGGCTATTATCTCAGCTTTTGCAGAGGATGGGGTGCGGAAGGAGTATGGACAGGGTTCATTTTTGGCCTTACAATAGCTGCCATCCTTTTCCATTTCAGATGGTATGTGATGATGAATAGAATGAAGCAAGAACAAAATATTCGTTAAAAATTAGCCGTTTGTCTATTTGTTTTCGGCAAACGTATAATTTTTTTGGCTGGTATTCATATATATAATAACTTTGCACTCAGTAAAAGTGAAGATACTTTTTCATAATAGTGTTTGTTTTTGCGATGTTTGATTGAGAAATTTGACATTCGTTAGCCTCGAGGAATAACCCCGAGGTTTTTTTTTGCCTGCATCCTATTTGTTCATGATTTTTTGTCTGACGTGTAGAGACATGGCTTATAGAACAAAATCTTTTAATAACCTAAACAGTTCCTTAATTGTAAAATAAATTTTACTAAAATCCCAATAGCTCCCAAAAATTCTGTAATTTTGCAGAAAATTAAAAATTAGCATAAAATTTTCAATAGATATGGCAGTTTGCAAACCATCTATTCCTAAAGGTACACGTGATTTTTCGCCTATCGAGATGGCGAGAAGAAACTATATTTTCGACACAATTAAAAGTGTATTCCGTCTTTACGGTTTTTCTCAGATTGAGACTCCTGCAATGGAGAATCTTTCTACTTTGATGGGAAAATACGGTGACGAGGGAGATAAACTTCTTTTCAAGATCCTTAATTCTGGTGATTTCTTAGCTGGAGTTGATAAGAGCGAACTTGAGTCTGCCAACAGTGTGAAGGTTCTTAAACATATCAGTGACAAGGGTCTTCGCTATGATTTGACTGTGCCTTTCGCACGTTATGTTGTGATGAATCGTGGAAACTTGTCTTTCCCATTCAAGAGATTCCAGATCCAGCCAGTTTGGCGTGCCGACAAGCCTCAGAAGGGTAGATACCGTGAGTTCTATCAGTGCGACGTGGATGTTGTAGGCAGTGATTCGTTGCTTAACGAGGTTGAGCTGATCCAGATTGTAGACGAGGTTTACCGTCGTCTTAAGATAAATGTTGTATTGAAGATCAACAACCGTAAGATCCTTTCTGGTATTGCGGAGGTGATTGGCGAGGCAGATAAGTTGGTTGACATTACAGTCGCAATTGATAAACTTGACAAGATAGGAGTTGACAATGTTAATGCGGAGTTGAGAGAGAAAGGTGTCAGCAAGGCAGGAATCGAGAAGCTTCAGCCTATTATCAATATGACAGGAAGCAATGACGACAAACTAAATGTCATCGCTGATGTATTGAAGTCAAGTGAAATCGGATTGAAGGGAGTTGAGGAGCTACGTACTATTCTTCGTTATGTGAAGATGCTTAACGTTGCTACTGAGGTAGAGATAGATTTGACGTTGGCCCGTGGTTTGAACTACTACACAGGAGCTATCTTTGAAGTTAAGGCCAAAGATGTAGTGATAGGATCAATCACAGGTGGTGGACGTTACGATAATTTGACAGGAGTATTTGGTTTAGACGGAATGTCTGGCGTCGGTATCTCTTTTGGAGCTGACCGTATCTATGACGTGTTGAACCAGCTCGACCTTTACCCTCAGGAGTTACTCGCGTCTACTCAGATTCTTTTCGCTACATTTGGAGAGAACGAATTTAATTATGCTTTGAATCTGTTGAAGGAGGTTCGCAACAATGGTATTTCCGCTGAGATTTATCCAGAACCAGTCAAGATGAAGAAGCAGATGAGTTATGCAGATAATAAGGCCATTCCATACGTTGCAATTGTAGGTGAGACAGAAATGGCTGAGAATAAAGTGATGCTTAAGAATATGGTCACAGGAGAACAACAATTGCTTGATATTGCAGGTGTTGTGGCTATATTGAAGAAATAAGTTTGTTAGATTTTCACAAAAAAGATGCAAGTAATTGCATCTTTTTTTTATTTTTACGGTGATTAAAGTAGATAAAAATGGTAAAAAAAGGATTTGTATTAGCAGGTTTGTCGGCTTCTTTGTTTTGTGGATGTTCGACAAAAACAAACGAATCGGCGGAAGAGAAAATCGATCGCATTTATAATAATATGTCTCAAGGTGAGCGAATCGCTCAACTTCAGGGCACATATATGACGCAGTTTTTTGATGAGAATGATAAGTTGGACACTGCTTTATGTCGTCGTCTTATTCCAAATGGAATAGGTCATTTCTCTCAGTTTACAATGAATTTCCGCAAGACTCCAGATGAGATGCGTGATATGGTGGCTCAGATGCAGGATTGGTTGATCCACAACACTCCGTCTGGCATTCCGGCATTGCTTCATGAGGAGGTGTTGAGTGGAATAAATGGTTATGACGCTACTGTCTATCCACAGCAGATCGGACTTGCATGTTCGTTCAATCCTGAATTGGCTGAAAAGAAAACTTATGAGACTGCTGCTGATCTTCGTAAGATCGGAGGTATGCAGGCTCTTTCTCCTATGGTTGACGTGGTTAGAAATCCATCATTCAACCGTTTGGAAGAGTCGTATGGAGAAGACGGTTATCTTTCAGCTGTGATGGGAGTCGCGTTTGTAAAGGGTCTTCAACATGGTGATTTGAAGCAGGGTGTATCTGCATGTTCAAAACATTTTCTCGGCTATGGAGGGGGTGGAAACGCCGACAAAAAGGAGTTGATGGAGGAAATCCTTCTTCCTCACGAAGCTATACTACGAGTATCAGACAGTAAAGTGGTGATGACTGGATACCATTTGTTTGATTCCGTTAAATGTGTGGCAAACAGTTATTTGCAAGATGGTATACTTCGTGATTATCTTAAGTTTGATGGCCTTTTAGTTAGCGATTACAGTTCAATCGAGCAGATCGACGACAGACTAGACTCAACTATGCGTGCTGCTAAAGCTTTGAATGCAGGCAACGACGTGGATTTCCCTGAAGGAAAGAGTTATAAGTTTTTGCCAGACGCAATAGAAAAAGGATTGGTTAGTCAGCAGACGCTTGAAAAAGCAGTCAAACGTGTTTTGATGCACAAAGAGAGACTTGGTTTGCTTGACAAGAATGCTATACTATATGAGTCTGGACATATCGAGTGGGATTCAAAAGAAAACCGTAACACAGCATATCAGCTTGCGACTCAATCAGTTGTGATGCTTCAAAATAATGGAGTGTTGCCGTTGAAAAAGGCGTCGAAGATAGCTTTGGTCGGACCAAATGCCAATTCTATGTGGTCTATGGTTGGAGACTATTCGTATCATTCAATGCGTTTCTTCTGGAAAAAGGAGATTGAGAATGATTTGAATCCAAGAATCGTCAATTTGAAAGCCGGTATGGAGGCAAACATTCCTGACGGTTATTCATTGAAGTATAGCCGTGGATGTGATTGGACGGAGGTTGTAGAGACAGTTGTCGAGCAGGGTGGAGATCCTCGCGTCGCATATATGCAGGATATTCAAAACCGTAAGATTGATTCTGGAGAGGAAGCTAATTTGGACGAGGCATTGAAGATTGCGTCTGAAAGTGATGTCATTGTGGCCGCTGTCGGAGAGAATGTGATGTTGTGTGGTGAAAACCGTGATCGAACAACATTGCGTTTGCCTGGAAAGCAAGAGCAGTTCGTTGAAAAACTTGTTGCGACAGGAAAGCCAGTTGTGCTTGTGATTTTTGGTGGACGATCACAGATTATATCAGGTTTGGCTGAGAAATGCGCGGCTGTTATTCAGGCTTGGTATCCAGGAGAGGAGGGCGGAAACGCTATCGCTGATATCATTTATGGAAAGGTCAATCCTTCAGGCAAGTTGAGTGTAAGCTATCCTAATGTTGAGATCAAAGAGCCTATTTGCTATAATACGAGTGTGGAGAAAGATCCACGCGTCGCATATCCGTTTGGTTATGGACTTAGCTACACTACGTTCGAATATTCAAATATCAAAGCTGATACATCTGCCACTACAGATTCAGAGAAAGTCACGATCAGTGTCGACGTGAAGAATACAGGCAAGATGGCAGGCGACGAGATTGTTCAATTGTATTTGTCGCCAGCTGATGGAAACAAGAATATCCGTCCGATACAGTTGCAAGGATTCGCCCGCGTCTCACTTAATCCTGATGAGACAAAGACTGTGAAATTTGAGATGTATACGACTCAGTTTGGATACTACAATGATAATCACTGGGTGGTGGATCCAGGAAAATACACAGTCAAGATTGCAGCGTCTTCGCAAGATATAAGACAAACAGCAAATATCGAATTGACAGGCAACCAACGTAATTTGGATTTGCGAACAAAATATTTTGCTGAGGTGAAATAAACAATGAGAAAGACGGAGAATTAAAATGCGCCCCTAAAGTTAGACGAAAAACTTTAGGGGCGCATTTCAATATGCCCATTTTTCTCATAAAATGGCGTTGCTTTTCTCTGTTAACTTTGTGTCTCTGTGGTTTTGTTAAATTCTGTGTGCTCGTCTTTGGCTCGCACAAAAGTAGGGGAGAAGGTCATTCAGCCCTTTGAAATCCTCAATTATCTCCTACTATGATTTTTCGTCGAATTGACGTTATTTCTTGAATTAGACGAACTGAACATCCCCATACACGGCTCGTTTCAGCTAAAGGTGTCACACCGCTCATGTAGAAGGATAACGCACGGACATTTCCTTCCCGCTCTTGTGCTCCTGTTGTGGACGACCAGTAGATTCCCCATGGGTTTGTAGGATAGTTCTTTATAGTATTCCCCCAACGTCGTCCTCCCGCTGGCAAGAATATGGCTCCTGACTTTTCCATTACAGTCCATTCCGCTTCATTATAAGTGTTGTCTGCGTAATGGTCGTCCAACATCTCCTCATCCATATACAATCCGTTCTGATAAACCAAATGATTGTTGAACTCTGTGGATACGGAAGGAATAAATTTTACTCCTTCTGGTGTCTTCCAATTGTCTGGCAGCAAAATCAATCCTTTCACATTTGCCACCGTCGCTAAGGCGAATAATTGATCAGCATTTCTCCTTTCTGCCAATAAATAATTCCACTCTTTACTCGTCGGTGTTCTCCAAGTGTGTTCCGCATCACTGCCAATTTTGTTTAACGCACCCCAATCCGCTGTGGCAAAATCACCGACAAAACTATTGTCCCAAGATCCGCCAACAAGATAATCTCTATAGTCGGTGCTTGTAGACGTCGGTAGAAAACCAGTACTCCATCCACACGTCGCCCAACCGAACAGATCTATCCATCCATCGTAAAATGGAGCGATGTTAGAGTTGCTTATTCCAATCAAATCATATTGGTTTTCTGCGAATCTCCATTCAAAATAGTAGTCGTTGTATTGTAGATTGCCGGGTGCAAAACAAACTTGCAGAGTGTCGTTTACACTAAATAGAAAAGTGTCTGGCGGAATCGTGTCGGCAGGCTCCACAACCGATAGGTTGGGATTCGTAAACGTGACACTGTCCGGATATTCATTCTCGACATAAAATATTACCTTGCCATTTTTCCAGACATATATCTGGGATGGTATTTCAAATATGGAAATTAATAAGGTAAAAAACGCCAAAATCATCCTCTTTTTCATATCAACCAATTTTTATATTATTAAATCCTATTGGCAAATATATAGAAAAAGATATGAAATACAATATGTCAAAAGCTTTCTGCCTTAATTAAATTCCATCCTTCATACGTAAGTCGCATACGGATGTCGTTTTTTCCATTGATTAATGGGGTTAGGAAAAATTTGTCGCCTTCCCATAAGTTAAGATTGAGAATTTCTTCTTTAGGAATCCATTTTAGAGTGCCCTCATTGCATTCTGAAAAATCGGGAGAGTCGACGGTGGCTGTATAGAGATGCATACGCTCATTCTCTGCTGTGTCGGAGATGAAATCAATTATGCCGCGTTTGATTAAATTGTTTAGGATAATTCCCGTCTCCTCACGGACTTCCCTCACGAAGCAATCATCAGGGTTTTCTCCTGTCTCCACATGACCTCCAATGCCGATCCATTTACCTTCGTTGGGATCGTTTTCCTTTTTATTACGGAAGAGCATCAAATAGTGGTCATTCCACTCGATATAGCCTAAGGTGGTTTCAGTCATATTCATAACTGATTAATTTGCATTCATTTCATCAAGCAACTGCTTCATCGACTTTTTAAGTGTCGGGTGGACAAAGTCGGGAGCAAGATCATTCATCGGCTCAATAACGAAGCGTCGTTCATGCATACGAGGGTGGGGGATGACAAGATTGTCTTTGGATATTATCGCGTCGTCATAGAAAAGGATATCAAGGTCGATAGGACGATCTTCATATCCTGCTCCAGGTGTCCTTACTCTTCCCAATTCTCTTTCTATTGCCATACATCTGGCAAGAATGTCTTCTGGTTCCAATCTGGTCTCAAGATGAAACACTCCATTCAGATACTCATGGTCGGAGTCGTAACCTACCGGCATAGACGAGCGTATCTCAGACAATGCCACAACCTTACCGATAAGGTCGGAGCATAAAATAAGGGCATATTCTATCATACGGCGACGGTTGCCCATATTTGTGCCGAATGCGATGAAAACGTTATGCAAATCTTAGCTTTTTAAATGAACATAAAAAAAGGCAGGCGTTAGAGCCTGCCATTATAGAGATCTTGTGATTAAAATTCAAACTTCTCTGTTTTGAACTGACCCAAAGTGTGAATCTTTGGCATGATTCTTTTGTAGTGCTCGCTCTGAGTGTGTGCAATCAAAGTCTCGTTATCTTTCCAAGTCTCGCAAATCATCATAACGTCAAAACGAGTAGAACTCTCAAATACGTCATAAGCGATACATCCGTCCTCAGCCTGAGAAAGTTCAACCAACTCCTTTACCATACCTAATAACTCAGACTGGTTCTTCTCCTCAACCTGAATAAATACATTTAGTCTAATCATCTTCTATGAAATTAAATTCTTGTTTTTTCCTTCACAAAAATAATCTTTTCTTTTTTGTTTACACAAGAAACATTACAAAAATTTTGGTGTCAAACTGAATTAATTTTTTGACGAAGTTTTAGATTCTCCTTTTCTCTTTTTATAGATGAAATATCCTGCTCCTCCAATAATGAAGAATGGCCACAAACGTAGCAAGAATACAACTAAAAATTTGATTATAGCCCAGCCATCAGACAAAGAATCAAGTAATTCTGAACCAAATGAAGGTGTGTTGTCATCGTCGTCGTCTTTTGCCACCTCTTTTTTGACAATGATAAGGTCGATGTCAACAACACTGTAAGCCACCTTACGGTCTATATTAATGCGTCGGCCATTCATAATGTCGATGTCATTTTGTAAGTTGTCGATTTTTGTTTGAATCTCAATGATCTCTGAAATTTTGTTGGCACGCTTTAGCAAAACTCTGTATTGTTCAAGTGCGGCTTCTTTGCTTTTGATTTCAGATACTAAATCGGTATATTCGTCTGTGACATCCTGTACATTAATAGATTTGTCCGACATTTTTCCTCCAACCTTGCTTAAGGCATCTGTGAAGTCTTCAAAAGATGCTGACGGAATAGATGCTGAGACAGAATAGCGGTATTCATTCTGTTTTTCTGAACTCTTGTATCCATTGTACTTTCTGATTAAAGCATTGATATTATCGTAAATAGAATCTACATTTTCTGGCTTTACCTTTATGTCTACATTACCTTTAGCAATCAGTTTACGTGTGTCTACAGGAGAAGCCGGATTTGAATTTGTAGAGACTGCTGCCATTTCTTCTTCTGCGTATTCTTGAACTGCTACTGCACTTGCTGCAGGGTCTAAATGTTGGTTCGCTTTGCTGCATGATGACAATGATAGTGCTACTACGACAGCGATAAATAATTTATTCATAAACTAAATTTTTTTGTTAGGGTCTCAAAAATGTATTGCTTATAAATATGTTTTTTTTCTCCCTTATGGAAAATAATGCTGTTTTTTGAATGTTGACGGAATTGGTTTTGCAAATTATTTCCGACAAAATTTGAAGTAAAATTATGATTTTTTATTGTTTATGAATGTTAATGAACCTTATTTTTTGTTAAATAAAAAATAATAGATATATTTGCGTTGATTGTCAGTGAGATATGTTTGACGAATTATTGCGATCTTTACTGTTTGGTCTTAATAAATAAAGAGAATGATGTGATGACTTATTGCACTGATGACCAGTTACTACTATTATAGGGTTTTTATATGTATTTTGTTAGGGGAATGATATTTATGTCCAAAAACGATTCTTTTATTTGGAGAACTGTAGTTGTATTGAACAGTTTCCTCTCTAGTTTTATATTCATCATGTTTTTCATGTTGATGATTTCAACTAAAGCATTTGGCGGTAGTTGGAATGTGGTGTGGCAGGAAGATTTTGGTGTGGTGGAGGATTCTGTGTGCCGAGATTTTGCTGATCCGAACATGAGTGTGCCTGGACATAAAGTTGCAGACAATGTGCTGATGAGTGACGGTTGTTATGGTATTACCAATAGTACAGAATGGTGTTTCCTTCATAAAAATGTTTCTGGAGCGTGCAATTTTGTGCCTGGACGTGATCATACTGGAAACAAGAATGGTGGTATGTTGGTTGTGAATGTTGGAGGCAAAGGCAATGGGGAAAACATTTATGAAAACAACCTTAAATTGAAGACCTGTGGTGATCATAAATATAGGCTCAGCATGTTTGTGGCTAATGTGTCTGATGCTCCGCTTAGCCCGGACCTTACTCTCCAGGTGTACAATGTAAAGGATGCTTCTAATCCGGAATTGCTGGAAAGTGTAAATATTTCTGGCGGTGATATTGTGGCTTGGCCAAGAAGAGAAAAAGTATATGGACGTTATACTCATAAAGAGCGTGATTGGTCGGAAGCCTCTCTTGAATTTAAAGCGGAATCAGGAGATGTGTTAAAAATTGTCATTGAGAATAACTGTTCAAGTGGCAATGGTAACGACTTCGCTCTTGATGATATCACTCTGCAACGTTATGATGATGATGAAATCGTTCCACCTATAATTGAGATAGAGACCAGTATGACTAATTCATCATGTGTGCCTACATATTCGGTTAATAATCTTGATGCGTTGAACTCTTGGCAGAATATATATAAGAGTGTATATTTCCTTTGGCAATATTCTACTGATGACGGATATACTTGGACAAACATATCTGGAGAAAGCGGTATAGAAAAAACATATTTACAGCGAGATCTGCCTACGACTGGTAATGAAGTATACAGACTGATTATCACTGGTGGATCGAACGATTCAGAAGCTCAGTCTAAAGCCGAATATATCGCTAAATATGAGACTCCAGCTGACGGATGTGACTATTTTTCAATTTCTAATATAATTTCGCAGATTGAATATAAGGATCCTCCCGTCGCATATCTTGGAATAGATAATGACATAACAATAACAGATCAACCTCAATACGACTGTGAGAATATAGACCATTTTGTCAGTTTGATGGCTGATGAATGGGATCTCAATTACTCTATTTTTTATTTTTTGTGGCAATATTCCTACGATGAAACTACATGGATCGACCTTCCGTTTACAGGTAGTGATATCCAGTTTACTGATGAGTTTGATGGTCTGACCTATTTTCGTGTGATTTTGGCGGCTAATGAAAATACATTAACTAAGGTCGCAAAAAATGGTAAACCAGATGATTGTGACAAGGACTACTTTATCACAAATACAGTTTCCATTGAGTGTCTGGAATCATGCAAAAAGCCAGAATTTGAAATTTTGTCAGACCAAAATAAATCTATTTGTGAGGATAGTGATGATGCTGTAGAATGGAAAGTTCGTCAAACTAATCAGACAAAAAAAACTGATATTGAGTGGTATAGTAAACCAGATGGAGCAAACAAATGGACTTTGATTGCTGGAGAGACTGGAGAAAGTATTAGTCTTCCTAATCCGAAGGTTTCAACTTCATATTTGTTGTTGGCTAAAAATGGAAAGTGCGTTTCTGATTCTATTTTGTTTGATTTGACGGTGAGACCTATAATATTCTTTGATCCAATTGGTGATATAAATGTATGTGAAGGTACTAATCTCCGTTTTACTGCGGATGTGCAAACTTTTGATCTTGCTCCTATAACATATATTTGGAATGGAGTCCCTTCAACAGAGTCTGATTATAGAATCACTGATATCGACGAGGATATAACAGTTACTTTGACCGCTACTGATGGTGTTTGTATGTCTAATGAATTGGTCACCAATATTAAGGTGGAGATGGAAGCGGAAGTGGAGTTGCAACCATTGCCAGCTGTTGTTTGTGAAGGTGAAAAAATTGAGCTTGTGGCTGATGCAGAACTCTCGCCGGCAAATAAGTTCAGATGGGAGAAAAATGGCAAACTGTTCAATAATACCGATTTGTCTACAACTGATATAATAGACGAAAATGCTGTTTATAATTTTGTTGTCGACGGAATAAAATGTCCGTCAGCGGTGTATGAGTTAAGTGTTGATGTGGAGAGAAAAGCGGAAATGACGCTGCAACCTCTTCCGTCAGTTATTTGTAAAGGTGAAAAAGTTGACTTGGTCGCTGATGTTAAACTTTCGTCGTCAAATAAATTCAGATGGGAGAAAAATGGAAGTCTGTTAAATGATGTTGATTTTGTCACCTCTGATATCCCGGATGAAAATTCCACTTATAAATTCACGGTTTTGGGAAAAGCATGTCCAACTCTTGAGAAAGAATTGGCTGTTGAAGTAGAGAGTATGGCAGATGTGACGTTGCAACCATTGCCAACAGTTATCTGTGAGGGTGAGAAAGTGGATTTGATAGCCGATGTCCAACTCACGTCGACAAACACATTCAAATGGGAGAAAGGCAATGTCCTTATTACAGATGCGGATCTGACGGCAACAGATATCCCTACGGAGGATGCCACATATAAGTTTTCAATTACTGGAGACAAATGTCCGGCAATTGAGAAAGAGTTTAGCGTTAAGGTGGAGAAGAAAGCGGATGTGACGTTGGATGCACAGCCTTTGGTAGTTTGTATAGGTGAAGAGATAGATTTGATAGCAGATGCCAAGCTCACGTCTGCCAATACCTTTAAGTGGGAGGATGGATCTGGCGAGTTTCTAGGTGATGTGGATCTAAAGATTTTTGTTATTCCAGCTGATGATGATACATATAAATTCACTGTATATGGCGATAAATGTCCAACAATTGAGAAAGAGGTAAGTGTAAAAGTTGAGAAGATAGCTGAAGTGACGTTGGAGCCGCTGCCTGCTGTAGTTTGTGAAGGAACAGATGTGGATTTGGTGGCTGATGCCAAACTTACGTCAGTAAACACATTCAAATGGGAAAAGGGCAATGATTTGCTTACTGATATTGGTTTGAAGACGACAGATAATCCTACAGAAGATGCCACGTATAAGTTTACAATTACTGGCGATAAATGTCCAACAATTGAGAGAGAGGTAAGCGTAAAAGTGGAGAAGAAGGCTGATGTCAATTTGCAACTATTGCCTGCAATTATTTGTGAAGGTGAGAAAGTGGATTTGATAGCCGATGTACAGCTCACGTCGACAAACACATTCAAATGGGAGAAGGGAAGTGAATTGATCAGTGACGTAGATTTGACGACAACAGATATTCCATCAGAAGACGCCACATATAAATTTACGATTACCGGAGATAAATGTCCAGCAATTGAGAAAGAGGTAAGCGTGAAAGTGGAGAAGAAAGCGGATGTGACGCTACAACCATTGCCTGCAATTATATGTGAGGGAACGAACGTTGATTTGATAGCCGATGTACAGCTCACGTCGACAAACACATTCAAATGGGAGAAGGGAAGTGATTTGATCAGTGACGCTAATTTGACGACGACGGATATTCCGACAGAAGATGCCACGTATAAGTTTACAATTACTGGAGATAAATGTCCTGCAATTGAGAAAGAGGTAAGTGTAAAGGTTGAGAAGAAAACAGAACTTTTGTTGAGTATCAGTGATACGGAAGTTTGTGAAAATACTTCTGTCTCTTTGTCTGTGAATACCACTAATGCTTCTAAACTGGTTTGGAAGCAAAAGAATGATGGTGAATCACAATTCTCTGAAATGTCAGAGTCTGGAGACGTGATAAACATTACTGCGACTAAATCAGCTACATTTATAGTTGAATCAGCAGATGAATTGGCTTGTCAAAGTGCAGTGTCTAATGAAGTGTCATTGTTTGTTGAAGAGCCGTTGTCCGTTTTGGTGGAAAATGTTCCTGCAGAGGTGTGTGAAGGAACAGCAGTCTCGTTGAGTGCTTCAATTACAGAAAAATGCACATCTTATGGATGGAAGAAAAATGATAATGAGAATTTTGCCAAAAATGAGTTGACAGCAGAAGATGTGCCTACAGAGACCACTACTTATGTGTTTTGGGCAAAACCACTTGTTTGTCCTGCATATTTAGAGAAGTTTGTAGTTAATGTTGAGCGTAGGAAAGATGTTGATCTGACAGCTTCTGAATCACGAATATGTAAAGATGGAAGTGTGAAGTTGACGACGAATTACCCATTCACTGAAGGTATAATATGGGAAAGCAAAGGATCTGGTGATTCGCAGTTTAATATAATTGGAGAAGCGGTTTCTGAAATAGTGGATTCTCCTTCCGACAATACAATATACCGTGTGTCTGCAGTCTCAAAATTAGGTTGTAAAGAAAATGAAAGTGAGCAAGAGGTTTTGGTTGCACAGCCAGTTGGTTTGACTGTAAAAGATATATCGGTATGTGAAGGCGACGTTGCTCATTTAGAGGCTGTGACAGAAAGACCTTACGATAGAATCGAATGGGATTTTGACGGAGATAGTTCTGCGGATAAAGTTGGAGCGTTTGTTGATTTCACTCCTTCGTCAACTATCTCTTACAATGTTGTGGCATATAGTTACAATTGTCCGGAAGAGGTGAATGCGACAATAACTGTTGTGCCAGTCCCACGTATCTCATCTCATGAGGAGATTGGATCGCATACCTACCAAATGATTGTTGAGAATACAGACGAGACTCTTTATTTTGACTATCACAATGGTGAGGAAAAGACAATTTCGAATCTGTTGGAAAACGCAGTGGTTGGTAAATATTATAATGTTGATGTTTCCAATGCTTTGGGATGTTCATCGTCTTATCAATTCCAGGTCCCATTCATCGAACCTGAATTCCCGGCTTACTTCTATCAAGGAGATGAGTATTGGCAAGTTGAGAATATAGAAAATTATCAGAATTCAACATTGTATATTTACGACCGTTTCGGCAAGTTGTTATTTAAGGAGACTGGAAATACTGATGGATGGAGTGGTGATTATAATGGTAGAAAATTACCGTCTACAGACTATTGGTATGTTCTTGATATTCCAGAGATCGACAAGCAGTATAATGGACATTTCACATTGATGAGAAGATAACATTAATTCATAATGCGTAATTCATAATTGTTGGGAAATACGTCATTGCAATTGTTATTAGGCCGTAGGGGCGATCCCTTGTGGTAGCCCAAATCTGGATATAAGAGACGCTGCGATGCAACGTCTCAAAATATGATTTTATCGTTTGAAACGTTTCAGCAATGATTTCCACCAAGACAATGGTTCTTCTTTTGGCGTGAAATTTACAAGAAATTCTATGACTTCTTTTGCTGGCTTCTTTAGTTTGATGATCGGGTCGATGAAGTATAGCTCACCATCGTCTCCTTTCAATACATTGTCGCTGGCTGTGCCGATGTCTGTGACAGTGACATATTCGTTGCCGTAGAAATAAGGACCGTCTGGCTCTAATCCCAACGTCTTCAGATGACAAATGATCTCTTCGTCAGTAGGGTGGGCATTGGTAGACGATATGTATGGCTGAGTCAACACGATTCTAAGATTCCCTTCGTCTTCAGCAATTCCAACGAATTTATAACGAGTGTTTGGAAATAGAAGATTATGGATGATATGCTCGTAGATGGCATCTTCAGCGTGGAGCTCTTTAATCACCCATTTGGCAAACGGATCCTTCACCTTATAAATAAGAGATTCTTTTTCATTGTAGAAAATCTCGCATTCGCCAGTCTTGGTGCAAAGTTTGTCGCCAAACTTATCGATTGTCTCTCTGTCGATAAACAGACTATTTTCTTTGGCTATATCAAACAATCTTTTCGTCTCTACCTGCTCCGCTCTGGTTTGCTCAAGAGTAGTCTGGACATTCTCTGAATCTCCATACGGTTGATCGTGAACCCCTTTTTCAAACACTCTAATGTCGCCTCTGTCAAGATCTGCCATTTCTCTTTTGGTTGGCTTTTGATAAAGGTCTCCACCGACATGTTGGTTTGGCTCATTAATATTTTGCTCAAGTCTTGTTCCATTGCTCATGATAGTTAATTTTAATGATTAACGTCTTGTCTTGATATTGTCAGGAGATAATGTTTTCACATTTACGTCCGTGCCTTCGTGTTATTCAATCTCGTCGTTATCCCAAATGAAGGCTTCCTTGTCTTTATCCCAGTATTCTCCTCCGTATGCAGGTAATACAATTTCAAATTTTCCTCCTCCTTTTATATTTATCCAATCGGCATCTACTGCAAAACTAACTATTTGATTTTGCCAATTGTCTTCATTTATAATGCAGTTGGATTTTCCCTCGAAAACGAAGTCAGCATCTAACATTAACGCTCCATTCGAGACATCATAAAGCATAAAATGATATTTACCATCATGGATTTCAGCAAGATTTACCCAATGTCCTGTCTCACACTCTCCCGTCCAAACAGCAGATTGAGGTATGTTTGCAGGTTTTTCAGGTATCTGACTACATCCTTCGTCTAACGCATGTATAATAAGCCCTGTTAGACAAATGAAAATAAATAGGCAGAATGCAGATAGAATCGCTAATCTCTTTATCCATTTCTTGATAGTAGTTTTATTGGTTGACATACATAATAAGAATTTAGATATTTGATTTTGCCAATTATCTTCATTTATAATGTTGTTGGATTTCCTTCGACTATAAATCAGCATCTAACATTAACGTTCCATCACCGCATATACAACATATACAAAAAATCCAACCATGCCAATGATAATAAGTATGCAGATTATGAATAGGCAGATTGCAGATATATTTGCTATTCTCTTTGTCCACTTCTTTATAGTATTATTGGCTGACATAAGATAATGAGATAGAATGAAATCTGTAAAGACGGGGCATGCCACGTCTCTACAGATATGTTATTCTTTCAAAAGATCTGGTCTTAGTTTTTTTGTCCTTTCCAGACTCTGCTCGTATTCCCACTCACGGATTATCTTTTCGTTGCCAGACAACAGAACATCAGGCACTTTCCATCCTTTGTATTCAGCTGGACGAGTGTAGACGGGAGGAGCCAAAAGATCATCCTGGAAACAGTCGGTCAACGCACTTTCCAGATCACTCATCGCACCAGGCAACAAACGTACAACAGCATCTGTCATGACAAGAGATGCCAGTTCACCTCCCGTTAATACAAAATCACCGATAGATATTTCTCGAGTGATGAGATGCTCACGTATACGGTGGTCGATGCCTTTGTAGTGTCCGCAAAGGATTATGATATTATTGTAGAGGGATAATTCATTGGCTATCTTCTGGTTGAAAGTCTCACCGTCGGGACTGGTATAAATTACTTCATCATATTCTCTTTGCTCTTTCAAATGCGTGATCAGTCTGTCGATAGGTTCGATCTGCATCACCATACCTGCCGAGTAGCCGTACGCCTCGTCGTCTACTTTCAAATGCTTGTTCAGCGTGTAGTCACGGATATTGTGGATTTGGATATCCACCAATCCCTTTTCTCTTGCTCTTTTTATAATTGAATGCTGCAACGGACTCTCGAGTAGTTCGGGCACGCATGAAAGAATGTCTATTCTCATTTTATTGAACTATTATGGCAATTAATAATGTTGCCTAACCCTCCTTCTTTTTTTATCGCTCGCCCTACGGGCTCGCGTAGGGGAAGGGGTTAGGGCGTTCCGCCCTTAACAATCCTCAAAAATCAATGCTCTACAATGTATGAGTCTTATTTTGGACTTTATATACTGCGAAGATACGACTTTATTTACTTTTTAGCGAACTTTAATGCTCTACAATACATTTTTTTTGTAATTTTGTGTCGCTCATTATATCGAGTAGTGGGCAAATTTTCATGAAAATAAGAAAACATTATAAATAATGGGTAAGAAATTTACTGAGTATTCGAATTTTAACCTCTCAGATGTAAACAAAGAGGTGCTAAAGGATTGGGATGCTAAAGACCTTTTCCATAAGAGTATCTCTGAGAGAGAGGGCAATCCAACTTTCGTGTTTTTTGAAGGTCCGCCTTCAGCAAACGGTATGCCAGGTATTCACCACGTAATGGCTCGTTCAATCAAGGATATTTTCTGCAGATACAAGACAATGAAGGGATTCCATGTTAAGCGTAAGGCTGGATGGGATACTCACGGACTTCCTGTGGAGCTTGGTGTAGAGAAGGAACTTGGAATCACAAAGGAGGATATTGGCAAGAAGATCTCAGTAGACGATTACAACAACGCTTGCCGTACAAATGTGATGAAGTTCACAAAGGAGTGGACAGACCTTACTCATAAGATGGGTTATTGGGTGGATCTTGAAAACCCATACATCACATACGACAACAAGTATATCGAGACTCTTTGGTATCTTTTGAAGGATCTTTATAAGAAGGGGTATCTTTACAAAGGATACACAATCCAGCCATACTCGCCTGCAGCAGGTACAGGTCTTTCTTCACACGAGTTGAATCAGCCTGGCTGTTATCGCGACGTTAAGGATACAACAGTGGTCGCTCAGTTTAAGATGGTTGATCCTAAGCCTGAGATGACTCAGCATGGTACTCCATACTTCTTGGCTTGGACAACTACTCCTTGGACTCTTTCTTCCAACACTGCTCTTTGTGTCGGTCCTAAGATTGAGTATGTGGCAGTACAGAGTTTCAATCCATACACAGGTGAGCCTGCTACTTATGTGTGTGCGAAGGCATTGCTTAATGCACATTTCAATCCAAAGGCTGCAGAGATAGCATTTGAGGATTATAAGGCTGGAGACAAACTTGTTCCTTTCAAGGTCGTTGCTGAATATAAGGGTACTGACCTTGTAGGTATGAAATATGAGCAGCTTCTTCCTTGGATCACTCCAGAGAATGCTGATCAGGCATTCCGTGTAATCCCTGGTGATTATGTCACTACAGAAGACGGTACTGGTATCGTACATATCGCGCCTACATTTGGTGCTGACGACGCCAAGGTTGCCAAGGCTGCAGGTATTCCACCACTTCAGTTGCTCGACAAAAACGGCAATCTTCGTCCATCAGTGGATTTGACTGGTAAATTCTACCTTCTATCAGATCTTGATGACGAATATGTGAAGACTCATATCAATGTTGATGAGTACAAGCAGTTCGAGGGCCGTTTCGTGAAGAATGCATACGACAAGAACTTGACAGATAAGGATGAGACTCTCGACGTCGCTATCTGTATGCTTATGAAGGCTACAAACAAAGCGTTCAAGATTGAGAAACATGTCCACAACTATCCTCACTGCTGGAGAACAGACAAGCCAGTGCTTTACTATCCACTTGACAGCTGGTTCATCAAGTCGACTGCTGCAAGAGAGAGAATGATCGAGCTTAACAAGACAATCCTTTGGAAGCCTGAATCAACAGGTACTGGACGTTTTGGAAAGTGGCTTGAGAATTTGAACGACTGGAATCTATCTCGTTCAAGATATTGGGGAACTCCGCTTCCTATCTGGAGAACAGAAGACGGTGCAGAAGAGAAATGTATCGGTTCACTTGAGGAGTTGATGGCTGAGATTGACAAGTCTGTCAAAGCAGGATTCATGAAGTCTAATCCATGGCCTAACTTCAAGGTTGGAGATTATTCAAAGGAGAATTACGATCCTAAGAATATTGATCTTCACCGTCCATATGTTGACAATATTATCCTTGTCAGCGAGAGTGGCAAACCGATGAAGAGAGAGACTGACCTTATCGACGTATGGTTTGATTCAGGTGCAATGCCATTCGCTCAGATGCACTATCCATTTGAAAATAAGGAAGTTGTAGATAACGGTGAGTTCTACCCAGCTAACTTCATCGCAGAGGGTGTTGACCAGACACGTGGATGGTTCTTCACACTTCACGCAATCTCAACAATGGTGAAGGACAGCGTCGCATTTAAGGCTGTTATCTCTAACGGACTTGTACTCGACAAGAACGGAAACAAGATGAGTAAGCGTTTGGGTAATGCTGTTGATCCGTTCGGTGCTATCGAAAAATACGGTTCAGACCCACTTCGTTGGTATATGATCACAAACGCGTCGCCTTGGGACAACCTTCGTTTTGATGAGGAGGGTGTTGATGAGGTAAGAAGAAAATTCTTCGGTACTCTTTACAATACATACTCATTCTTTGCTCTTTATGCTAATGTAGACGGATTTGATTATTCTCAGGCTGAAGTTCCAATGAACGAGCGTCAGGAGATCGACCGTTGGATCATTTCACTTTTGAACACATTGGTAAAGGATGTAGACGCTGCATATTCCGACTACGAGCCAACTAAGGCAGGTCGTGCAATCTCTACATTCGTTTGCGATAACTTGTCTAACTGGTATGTGCGTCTTTGCCGTAAGAGATTCTGGGGTGGAGAGATGACAAAGGATAAACTTTCTGCATATCAGACACTTTACACATGTCTTGAGACAGTGTCAAGATTGATGGCTCCAATCTCGCCATTCTACGCAGACCGTGTATTCCTTGATCTTAACGCTGCGACAGGTAAGGATAAGAGTGAGAGTGTTCATTTGGCTAAATTCCCAGTTGCAGACGAAAAGTTGATCAACAAGACTCTTGAGGAGAGAATGCAGCTTGCTCAGGATATCTCTTCAATGACACTTGCTCTTCGTAAGAAGGAAAACATCAAGGTTCGTCAGCCACTTACTCAGATCATGGTGCCTATTCTTTCTGATAATGAGCAGGAGAATATCGAGGCAGTCAAGGATTTGATTATGAACGAGGTTAACGTTAAGGCAATCAACTTTGTTACTGATGCTTCTGGAATCCTTGTCAAGAGAATCAAGCCAGACTTCAAGAAACTTGGACCTAAGTGTGGCAAGAACATGAAGACTGTTGCTCAGATGCTTACAGAGTTCTCTCAGGAGCAGATCGCTGAGTTGGAGAAGAACGGACAGTATACACTTGATGTCGCCGGAGCTTCAGTTGTAGTAGAGAAGGGTGATGTGGAGATTCTTTCTGAGGATATTCCAGGATGGTTGGTAGCAAACAACGGTCAGATTACAATCGCTCTTGACGTCACAATCACTGATGAGTTGAAGGAAGAGGGTATCGCACGTGAGTTTGTCAACAGAATCCAGAACATCCGTAAGTCTTCAGGATTCGAGATCACAGACAAGATTCTTGTTGAGATTGAGAAGAAGGCAGAGATCAACGCTGCTGTTGAGCACTTCGCACAGTATATCGCTTCACAGGTATTGGCAAACGAGGTTAAACTTGTTGATTCAATCAGTGGAGCAACTGAACTTGACTTTGATGATTACAAGGTAAATGTCAAGGTTGTAAAAGCGTAAGTTGATGATTTGAGACCGTGATGACGGTCAAACTTAAATATTAGCCTACAGTATTGGTGTTGTCGTAAGACAAATCCATTATTGTAGGCTTTTTTTTTGTTTTAATTTCAAATAAAATAGATGATGCCATAAAATACGATTATCTTTGCATCCAAAATCAGGACTATACTATGAAGCGAATACTTTTCTTTCTATTTATACAGATATCTGTCATTTTTTCTCTAATGGCAGACGACGGAGTTTGTAATGATGTTGAATCATGGTCTTATGGGCATATCTATACTAATGAGTCTAATGATAAGATAGCCTTGGAAAAGGAGCTGATGTTATGTGATCAGGACAGTATTACTGCGATTTTTGTATTCAAAAATACGACGGATGATACTGTAACTGTTGATTGTGCTTTCCCGATTAATGTTAATTTTATTTATACAGTTAATAAAGAAATAAATAAGGAAAATTATTTGTGGACTTCTCGATCCGAATCTACATTACGTCTCTTACTTGGACCTAAAGACACTTTTGATTGTGATGAAATAAAAAGTGATGATGGTTACATAAATTTTAATGATCGTGTATATCAATTAGCTCTAAAACATGATAAAGAATTACGTGTAATGAGCGGAGAGAAGTACTCTAAATATATTGATTCATTAAATCTTAGATTAGATGATTATGTTCCAAATTGTAATATAGTACAAGACGGTACTCCCGTTGATATATTGAATGTAGGTATAGAGAGTAGTGTGAAAAGTTCTGACTCCACTATTTATATGAATTTTCATTTTCATCATAATTTGACTTTTTTGCCTAACTCATATTCAAAGGTGGTTGCAAAATATAGTATTGAGTCTTTTGGCTGCAATCAATTTGGCTGCTCTTACGACATTTCTACTGGTGGAACATGGAAAGGTAACATCAAGTCGTTTATGGCTTTCGTTTTTGACGGTAAAATGAGTTCTAAATTAGGTTATCTAAATTTAGATAAATGGAATGTTGAAAGTGATTTACATCGTTATGGAGTCGGTTATAAAAAAGATTATAAACCACATAAAGGAGAAGCTTTTAGTTTTGATTTTGGAATTAGTGAAGGAGAAGCCCATGGGTACTATGATGAGCCTGAATACAAAGAACTACAATCTGTTAAATTAAAGGATATAAAAGCGTCCGCATCTTGGAATAATCTAAAGGCAATGATGGACAAAGATCGATTTACGTCATGTGCCATCACAGATTGGCAAAATGCCACTTTGGAATTTACTCTTCCACAAGATGCCTATGGACCATATATGTATAATGGTACAATCGGAAAATTAACAACAAAAAAGAAATTTGATGAGTTTAGAGATTCTCTTAATGCGGGCTTTTGGGGTGAAAATGTAAACATAAGTAAATTTTTTCCAAAGGATTCTACTATAGACGCTTATAATAACGTTAAAATGATTTCTATCGAACAATTGGATGATCCAAATGATACGTTGTCGTTTGATGTGAGTTTTTTTGATCCACGAGATTATCCTTATGTGTTTGATTGGGAACGTTTCAACGATATCAAACATATGAGATATTTTCCAGCTGGCAGATATCGTATGTCAATTAAAGATATAGTTAAAGGATGGCAATGTCAGGATACAACACTTATAACAGAATTTTGCTTTTTGAAAATTCCAAAAGATATAGCGGATATGTTGGCAGACGACGCGATTAGTGAAATGCCAATATTTGATGGCTTCCCCATGATGTTAGATCCAAGTTTGATTCCTGTTCCTGTTGATTCATCAGCCTTTAAAGTAGATACAATTGCAGTTGCACAGTCGGACACAGTGCCGTCGGAAACGATTACCGCTACTCCAAAAATCGTCATAATGAATAAAGAAATTCCTTTATCGGTTTTGCTTGGAGCTTTGATTTTCACTGTGTTGATTGTCTTGGGTTGTGTCTATTGGCAGAAGAAGAATAAGATATGATTTAGTTAAATAAATATACTAAATCTTAAATAAAGGTTAAAATTGCACCGTCGCATATATAAGAATCAATTTAATTGTATATTTACGCTATAAAACCAGTTAAATATAATTGCTATGAATAAGGAAGAACTACACGCAGACAACAGAAAGTTGTTTGAGGAATTGGATAACAAGAATCCTGAGTTGTTGAACAAAATTTTGTCAAACGTCGGCAACTTGATGTCATTCAAGGATTTGGCTGATTCAAGCATTGGTGCATTCAACAATTTGATCAATGAGCTTATCAAAAACACTACCGGAAAGACTCAAAATCAAAATAGAGATGTGAATGAGAACAACACTGATGTGGTGATGAAGAAAGATAATTCTTCTCGTTTCACAAGCAGAGTCACAAGTGAGATGGCTTCATCTGATTCAAAAACAAATTTCGCCGGACTTACATATTATAATTACCCATCGTCGAAGATAGACCTTTTTGAGATGTCTGATAAGAATTATTTCTTTGCGTCTCAGTCGTTCTCATATCTTTGCTCATACGATGAGTATGATAGGGTAGATCCTAATTCGTCGTTCAAAGATGCCTATGTGTTGTCTGTTTTGAAGAGATATTGTGTTGTTCGCGACGGTAAAATTATCTTCTTCAACGACAATTTCAACGATGGACACTCTCCATTCTATTGTCAGAAAGAAGGGTTCCAGATCATAACAAATAAACCGGTTATGGGTAGTGGTGATTCGGCATGGGATTATTACGTTCGTGAGGATAATTCCGTCGCCCTTTATAATAAGGCAGAAATGGCGGTTAACAAAGCAATCGAGTTTTCTATGAAGAATCCTTCACATTTGTATCTGGTAGCACAGACATTTGAGGAGATTGAGAGACGATAATTGCTTTTAGCAATTGATCAAAAAAATAGGGGAGTATCAAATTCTTGATATTCCCCTATTTTTATTTTTCGATTTTACTAGAAAAAGACATTAATCGCTATGCGAATGTTTTTCTATGTGGCATTCAATCCTACTACATTATTAGTTTCAATAAAGTCAATTTTTTTTGTGGGTTGTTGTTGAATGAATACAAAATAAATGTTATAATAAAATTCTGTATAATCTTTGTTTTCTGTTAATTTCTATAGATGAAATAGTGTATTTTTTTCGATATTTTTAATAAAATAACTGATTTGGCATACTTTTTGTGATGTTTTAAATGAGTGATAACAATTAATTTACATTAATGAGACTATGAAATCTATTGACATTAAAAAACTGTTATTGGTTTTGTTTTCTTCTTTTGTCACCTTTTCATTATTTGCAAAAGAAGTAGTTTTTGTGAGGTCCGGATCAAGTGGAGACGGTAGTTCTTGGAATAAAGCATTAGGAAGCATTCAGCAGGCTGTGGATTTAGCCTCCCAAAAGAATGCTGATGTTTGGGTTGCTAAAGGAGTTTATAAAAATGATTCCGTGGCTGTCGTTTCCTTAAAACCTAATGTAAACTTGTATGGTGGATTTGCTGGCAATGAGACTTCGATAGCGGTACGTGATACTGCAAAGAATCCTACTGTTTTGGATGGAGATCAAAAGATGCGAGTGATTTTTCAGGAAAATGATTTTGCTGATTCGATGGCTGTTATTGTGGATGGATTCATAATTCAGAACGGTACGGCTACAGATGGAGGAGGCGCTTATCTTAGAAAAAATGCTGTTGTTAACAATTGTATTCTAAAAGGCAATATGGCATCAAACCGAGGATCTGCCATATATGCGACAAATGCGACGATAAAGAATTCACAGATTGTTGGTAATACATATTTGACAAATCTTTCTTATACAATCCAACTTTACCACTGTGAGATGGAAGGTTGTGTTGTGAAAAACAATATGGGATATTATCATAGTGCAATTTGTGCTGAAAACAACTCTAAAGTATCAAATTGTGAGTTTGAAAACAACCAATCTTATTCAGGATATAAAGGCTCTTATTTTGGATCTACAAATGTGAGCAATTGTCGTTTTATAAATACTGATGGAAATGGATCTTCTGTTGATTTACGAGGATCGACGGTAATGACATCTTGTTTGTTTAAAGGAAATAAGAATATTGGTAGTAACCTTTTATATGTGCCAGATTCTAATGTTTTGGTTGAGGATTGTCAGATTATTGATAATTCTGCGATATCAACATTATCAGTATTAAGTGGAAAGTTCAATAGATGTATATTAAAAGGCAACACAACATCATCTCGTATAATTGAGTCACAAAGTTTTTCTACCTGTATTTCAAACTGTTTGGTATGCAATAATGTTTGTACATCGTCGTATGAGCCTATCTATTGTAATAATAATGTGACAATATCCAATTGTACTGTTGTTTGTAATGAGTCGAATAATGCATATTTTATCAATTTGAGTGGCTCCTCTTTGAAAAATTCAATTGTTGTTGGCAACAAAATGAATAGCCAAATTAATAATATTTTGAATTTAAGAGGATCAAATACAGTTGTCAATAATATGCTTGAATCTACTTCTATTGATGGAAATTTATGTGGATCTATGAATTATGCCGCTTTTACTGATGTTGAAAGTGGAGATTTCTCATTGTCTGCGAATTCTTATTGTATTAACGCTGGAGCAGAAGTTAACGACACCATTGATTTGTTAGGAAAAGCGAGGATACAAGGTGGAGTTGTGGATATGGGAGCTATAGAATCTTCTCATACAAAAACAGTCGCATTTAAATGTGGAGATATTGTATACGTGAAATCCGGATCCAATGGTGATGGATCGAGTTGGAAGTCGGCATTCGGGGATGTTCAACAGGCTGTTTTTGCCGCTTCTACAGATGGTAAAAAACATCAAATTTGGGTTGCGGCTGGCACATACTATGGGGACACTACTCTCTCCTCTGTTGTGTTTTTATCTGATAGAATAAGCATGTATGGAGGATTTGCTGGAAATGAGACATCTCTTGCTGCTCGTGATACAGTAAAAAATCCTACTGTTTTGGATGGTATGAATAAAAGACGTGTGATTACTCAAAGTTGTGATTTTGCGGATTCTACAGCAATTGTTGTGGATGGTTTCATTATTCAAAATGGAAATGCAGAGTATGGAGGTGGCGCCTATTTAAGAAAAAATGCTGCAGTCAACAATTGTATCTTGAGAAATAATACAGCGACATATTGCGGATTGGCTATTTATGCTTATTGTGCAAAAATAAAAAATAGTATTATCTGCAATAACAATTCTAGCGAAGCACATAGAACTGTGCATCTGAATAATTCAGAAATGGACAGTTGTGTTGTTAAAAACAATACAGCACTTTATACGTCTGCTATTAATGCAGATTTGTCTACTGTGTCAAATTCTATAATTGACAATAATAAGAATTTATATAAAAGTGATGGGTCTCCTTTATATTTGAATGATCAATCTAAATTGACCAATTGTATAATTACAAACAACTATGGTCGTAATGGAGGTGTGTATGCTTATAATCGTTGTCTTGTCAAAAATTGTTCTTTTTCAAACAATATTAGTACGGCTAACAGTGTAATACATATTGAATCTAATTCAAGAATTGAAGATTCAAAAATATTTGATAATGAAGGAATCAATTATGAGATCGTATATATTTACAATAATTCATCGATGAACCGTTGCGAGGTGTATAATAATGTGGTGGATAATAATCATAATATTGTGAATATTCTTTATTCATCTACTCTTTATAATTCGCTGATATATGGAAATGAAAACAAAAAAGCATCTTATGTTCCTCTTCGTGTTGCTTTTAATTCAAAAATGATAAATACGACTTTTGCAGATAATGTGACAGGGTCACAATTTGCTTTAAGTCTACAAAATTCAACTATCCTTAATTCAATAGTCGTAGGTAATAGGTTCGTAAATTCTTTTAAAAACTATATTGAATTAAATGGCACTAATTCCATTTCTTATTCTATGATTGAGGGTGGTGCAGTAGGTGAAGGTAACATTTCTGGTTCAAAAAGTATGGCGTCTTTTACTGATCCAGAAAATGGAGATTATTCACTTTCAGAAAAATCGTATTGCGTCGACAGAGGTATAGAAACGAACGATTCACTTGATTTGAAGGGAAACTTTAGAATACAAAACGGAGCCATTGATTTAGGAGCCATTGAATCTCAATATAAGAAATTGACAACTCAATCCGTAGAAGAAATTATATATGTGAAAGAGGGTGCGACAGGAGATGGATCAAGTTGGAAGTCTGCATTTGGAGATGTTAGCGAAGCTATAAAGGTAGCAGAACTTGATGGAAAGAAACATCAGATTTGGGTCGCATCTGGCACATACTATGGTGACACAACCATGTCAACGGTTGTGAGATTGACCAGAGATATCAGTTTATATGGAGGATTCGTAGGCAATGAAACATCTCTTTCTGCTCGTGATACCGCAAAGAATCCTACCGTTTTAGATGGTATGAATAAAAGACGTGTTATTACTCAAAATTATGATTTTTCAGATTCATCTGCTATTGTTGTGGATGGCTTTATTATCCAAAATGGATATGCAGAAAATGGAGGAGGCGCGTATGTATTAAAAAACACAACCGTCAATAACTGTATAATAAAGAATTGCCACGCCAGCAATTATGGAATGGCGGTATATTCTAATGGAGCAAAAGTTGCTAATTCTTTGATTTGTGCAAATGGATCAATGGATAATCCTAATTATGATAAGAATGCAACTCTTTATTTGATTGGAGGATTGATTGACAGTTGTATTGTAAAAGATAATAGGTCTTATAGTATTGGTGTATTACAAGCCGAGTCTTCAATTGTTACCAATTCATTGTTTGAAGGAAATGAGTCTGCCACATCTGATGTTATGTATTTTAGTGCAACAATATTGTCTGATTGTAAGATAATCAACAATGTTAATTCAAACAATAATTATCTTATTACAGGCAGATCAAAATCAAAAATTGAAAGATGTTTGATAGATGGCAACGAATCTTATAGTAGTATAATTTTTATTAATGGCAATTCCATTCTGTCTAATTCTCAGATTACAAATTGTAAATCTCATGGAAGTAATTTGATTTATGTCAATGGAAATTCAAAAATGTTCAACTGTACGGTGGTAGATAATGAGTCGAAAGACCAAACGCTATACAGTTATTCAGAAACCCAGATCCTAAATTCAATCATTGTCGGTAATAAGCATACAAAAACAAACGACAACATACATATATATGAAGGAGGCACAATCAAATATTCAATGATTGAGGGTGGTGCAAAAGGAGAAAGGAATATAGATGGAAACAAATCAAGTGCATCTTTTGTAGACGCTGCAAACGGAGATTATTCTCTTTCAAAATCATCTGTTTGTATCAATGCGGGAACTGATATTTCTGACACACTCGACTTATTGGGAAATGCAAGAAAACAGAATGAGGCTGTGGATATGGGAGCAATCGAATCCGTTTTTTCTAGAAAGGCTTCAATAGATTCCATCATCTATGTAAAGACAGGCGCAAATGGTACTGGTTCAAGTTGGGACGATGCTCTTGGTGAGATAAATCAAGCCATAACACTTGCGACAACAACAGGAAAAAGACATAAGATTTGGGTCGCCAAAGGTACATATTATGGTGACACAATGTCTACATATGCCATCTCTCTTGCTGCAGGGATTGATCTTTATGGAGGATTCGAAGGAAGTGAATCCTCTTTAGATGAGAGAAACATTGCCAAGAATACAACTATAATTGACGGTTTGGCTAAAAGAAAATGTGTAACTCAGAATTACGATTTTGCTGATTCATTGGCAATCGTTGTTGATGGATTCACTATCCAAAATGGATACACAAGAGATTATAGTGATGGAGCTAACGCTAAATCCCTTAAGAATACGTCATTTATAAACTGTGTATTCAGAGAATCGAAGAAAAGTGACAAATGTGTTCATGCGGAAAAATCAAAATTCATCAGCTGTACGTTTATCGATAATTACAATTGTGATATTTATATAAGCAATGGTGAAATAGACAGTTGCACATTCACAAAAAATCACAGCGGAAATGGAAGTAAGAGTGTTGAGTTAACCGGATCAAGGATGACTAATTCATCTATTTATGACAATGATCCTGAATATGGATGTCTTGATGTGTCAAGCAATTCCGTCGTCTCAAATTGTAGGATTTCTAATAATAAGAATGTATATAGTTCTACTATCAATATGAACAACTCTGTTATCGAGAATTCTTTGATCTATGATAATGTGACTAATAGTAGTAGTGTGATATACTCATATCACAATTCATACATTACTAATTCTACAATTGCCAATAATACAACTCAAAATCGTAGCACGGTTGATTTGTACAACAATTCAGGTTCGGAATATTTTACTATTACCAACACAATCATATATGGCAATAAAATGACTAATGAGGTCAAGCCTCAGGTCGCAAAGTCGGATTATTTGAAGGTCATGTATTGTGCGTCTGATGACGACTTAAATGGAGAGAACAACATAAAGTTGGCTAGAGCCAATAATGGTTCCGACACAACATTAAACTATGTATGTTTCATAAATGCTGTCGGAGGTGATTACCGTCTACATTCAACATCTTCTTGTATTGACAAAGGTCTTGATAGTGTGATGACATTAAAGACAGATATCAATGGTGGAACAAGAATATATGGCAAGGCCATTGACCTTGGTGCTATAGAATACAATGGAGGTTCTGACAAGATGTTGGATTATCACCAAGTGGTTTGCTACAACAAAAACACTTTTGAGGTTAAATTTGACACTACCATATCAACTTTAGATTGGAATATCACCAATAAAGGACAAGTGGAAGGATTTGATAGTACTTCAGGTAATGGTTCTTGTATTCCTACAATGCGACTTCGCACATCTAAGAATATTATCGATACTTTGACATTGAAGGTTACTCCTTATGATAAGGATAGTGTGGGAGGAATGCCATTCAGTTATAACTATTATGTATATCCTGATTTTTCAAAAAATAAGGTGACATTTATACAGCCAAATGAGTCGTATGTTGTGAATAAGAAGAGCAATAATATGACAATTCAATGGAAAAAACTCACACTTCCTGTTGAGATATCCAACTATGATTTGTATGTATGGAAGTCGACTCAGGAAATGCCGTCTACACCAATGAATTCATTTGTTAACACAAATAGTAAATACTTATCTGGTCTGGACAACCATACTACATACAAATACATGGTGAAGGCGGCCACTGCATGTGATACCGTATGTTCTGAAATAGACAGCTTCAGGATTGATATTCCGATTGGTATTGAAATCAGTGGAAATGTGTATTGCGAATTCGGTTCAAAATTGAATGAGACGTCTTCGTTGATCAGATATGTGAAAGGAGTTGAGTTGACGGATTCCATAACTTACGTGATTTCAGGAAAGGATTCTGCTGATTTTTCTGCAAATTTTGAACAAGATTGGGATAAATACAATGGTGGTCATTTGAGAATTTACTATTCTCCTGTGGATGCAAATAAAAAGAATAGTGACGCGAAGATTACATTAAAATCAGGCAAATATGAGGCTTCACTTTCTCTTACTGGTATATTGTCTAATTATTATGTGTTTGATGCTGTAGTTGATAAAGACGTATACAAAGCTGGAGACACTATTGCAATAAAAGGATTTGTTTCAGATGCTTACGGTAATCCGATGAGTTGTAAAGCCTTAAAGCTCTCATTGAAAAAAGGTGGCATTGAAATCAAAACTTTTGAGGAAATGTCGGATTCGAATGGTGTTGTTAATGTAAATTATATATCGTCTTTATACGAATGTGGTGTTTATTCGGTTGGCTTATGTATGAATTCAGAAAAATCCGATATTGTATATGATGAATTCGATATTCCTGGAATATCTTGTAGCATAGGAACAGACAAATGGATTGTGCAGAAAGGAGATACCGTTTATGGAACTGTTACCGTGAGAAACCGCAGTAATGTAGAATCTCATAATGTAAAGGTTAGAACATTGACGTTGGCTGATGGTTGTAAGGTTGTGTTTGATTCAATTGATGTGTTGCATGGCCTTGAATCTAGGGAGCTCAATTATTATGTCGTTGGAGAGTCTCTGACAAATGGTGATAAATTATTGTTGTCGTCATTCCGTGTGCAGACAGCTGAAAGTTTGATCGCTGGATTCAGTACATATTTCTATTGTGAAAATCCATACGGTCTGATTAAAGTGCTGCCAGCAAATATCAAAGAATATGTGTCAAAGCAGAAACCAAAATTTGTTGAACTTTTACTTTGCAATACTGGATTGGGAGAGACTGGAAAGGTGTCTGTTTCTTTACCTAAAGAATTTGAGGGCATGACAATGCTCGGTGGAACAGAAATCGAAAGCATAAAGTCTGGTGATACAACAAAGGCGATTTTGAAGTTAGCTTATTATGATGGAGCTAAATTAAATACTCCTATCACAGGATCTATAGGTATTAACTGTGAGAACGGTAAATCTACAACTATTGGGTTCTCTATGGAATACACTTCTTCTCTTGTCGGAAGTGTAAGTGTTGATGTTGTCGATGAGTATTACTATAATACTACAGCAAAGAGTCATCTCTCTGGTGCTACAGTTGAAATTAAAAATGCGTTTGATTCTAAGGTTATTGCTTCTGGTATTAGTGATAGTTTGGGTAAAGTCCATTTTGATAGTATTCCTGAAGGCGAATACTTGTTATGCATTAAGGCAGACAAGCATTCAAACTACAGAGAACCTATCTCTGTTCAGGCCGGTCAGAATTTGAACAAATTTATATTTGTCTCTTATCAAGCAGTTACATATACATGGAATGTAGAGCGTACAGAGATTGAAGACAAGTATGAAATGACTTTGAATGCTGAATTTGAGACAAATGTTCCAGCTCCTGTAGTTACGGCTGAATTCCCTAATGGATTTCCTGAGAGAGAATCATTTGAGCCTGGTGATAAAAAGATTGCACATTTAGTGATTACAAATCATGGATTAATCGCCGCGAAGAATGTGAAAATTAATGCACCTAAGACAAATGGTTACATCTTTATTCCTGATATTGATCATATAGACTCTCTTCCTGCAAATTATTCAGTAGTTGTGCCTGTGACTATCGAAAGAGCAAATACTGATGGTTCTTTCACACTGACAAGAATTTTTTCTGGAGGTGAATTTAGTAATGGAAATTCTATAACAGATGGAAACTTTGTGCAAGGATGTCTTTATTGGAATATCCATTATGTTTATGAGTGTAATGAGGAGGAACATAAGAATTTTTATGTCCAAGTATGGAGATGTATTAGTGATGACTATATTTTAAATATAGGTGATGGTGGGGATGGTGAGTTCCATGTCGGAAATTATGGTCTTGTCACTAGAAATTGCAATGATACTTGTCAAGTGAAAATAGATGGCTTATGGGATTGTTTGTTTGATCTTGTTGGTTTGATTCCTGCTGTTGGAGATTTCTTGGAAGGTACGTATGTCGTTTCAAAAGGACGAAAAATTGGAAGTGTAGGAAACCTTATTGATTATTCTAGGGCATATTATGGCGCTTCTGGAGAACTGTTCTCTACGGTGGATGATGCTAGTAATGGAATCTCAAAAAGAGAATTAAATAGTCACTTATATAGTGCAGGTACTATAGGATTTGGTTTGATTCCTGTTGTTGGAGATATTCCATTTGGTTGCTTTGATTTGTTGTGTCAGGCATTCTCTTGTTGGGTAAATGGCAAGTACGCTAAAAACTGTGCGGAATATTTTTATGATCGAGATTCCATAAACAATGCTATAAATGGTTCGTTAAGGTCTGCTACTGAATCTGTTGATTTTTATAAATATGCATCTCCTTATCTGTTGGCTGTACATGACCTTCTTGAATTAACAAAATTTGAAGTGTCTAGAAGCAGACTGATTGCGGAATATGTTGGAGCTGATGATGTAATGATGAAAAAGAGTGGTTTGAAAGATTATTTGGATGTGTTTATGGATTCAATAGCATTCAGAAAGAAGATTGACATCGAAAAAGTTAAGACTTTGCCTGCGTCAGATTTGTCTTTGACTGAGATGATAGAAATTTCTGAAAGATGGAATAGAACTGTGGATGCTTGGTCTGATAGTGTTTTTGTCTCTGATGAGAAATATCCTAACATTGTAGACAAATCGATTGTCGACAATCATCTTGATATTATTTCAAACTTCTATCAGTATGTAGTGTTCCGTGGCTTTGACGATATCCCTGACATGGTCGACTTTATTAATGCTGAGATGTCAAATAAAAATAAGCAGAGAAAGAGTGTTTGCGCGAGTGTCAAACTACAGATTTCTCAAACGATGACAATGACAAGAGAGGCGTTCGACGGTACTCTTACTGTTAACAATGGTCAAGAGTCTTTGGATATGGACAGCTTTAGAGTTGTGCTTGAGGTGCGTGATGAAGAAGGTAACCTTGCTAATGATTTGTTCCAAATAAACACTCAATCATTGAAGGGCATCGATGCAGTCGACGGTACTTCAAGTATAGGCTCTGGCAATGAGGCTTCTGCTGTATTCCGTTTCATTCCAGAAAGAGGTGCTGCTCCAACGACTCCTGTCAATTATTCATTCGGAGGAAAAATCATTTATCTTGAGGCTGGCGATACAATCACTATTGATATGACTCCAGTGACATTGACAGTCAATCCAAGTCCAAACTTGCAGATCGACTATTTCATGCAACGTAATATTCTTGGTGACGATGCTTTGACTATTGATCGTGTCGAGCCAACAGTCCCTGCCGCTTTGGGTGTGAGAATAGACAACCATGGTTATGGTATCGCTAAAAATGTCAAACTTGAAACAGCACAACCAGAGATTGTTGAGAATGAGAAGGGTCTGCTGATCGACTTCTCTATCATCGGATCTAGTTTGGATGGAAAAAATTGTGATCTTGGATCTGAAAATATTGATTTTGGCAATATCGAAGCTCATACAGCTAAGACAGGTGTTTGGTGGTTGACCAGCTCTTTGCTTGGTCACTTCACTAAGTATGAGGCGAGTGTGGTCCATGCTAACAGTTTTGGCAATCCTGAGTTGAGCCTAGTGAGTGGAATAGCAATCCATGAACTGATCAAGACTGTTGATGCATATGGTGTGAAGGAAGATCATGTGACAGATTTCTTAGTGAATGATTATGAAGATGGTGATGACACTCCTGATGCTATTTATTATTCTAATGGAGGAAAAGATACGGTTAATATAGCTAAGAAAACTAAAGTCGACAAAACAAAGGTGACTACAGCTGATACTGTTGTAAAACTTACCGTCTCTCCTTCTGAAAACGGTTGGAACTATGCGCAAATGAATGATCCTGGAAATAACTGTTATGATATTAAGAGGGTAGTAAGAGTGAAAGACAATGTTGAGATTCCTTTGAGTAATGTTTGGACTACATTTGTCACTCTTCCTGATGGTGAAGAACCTATCTACGAGAATCGTCTACATTTCTTAGACTACATGACAACACTTAGTGAAACTGATTATAATATTTATTTTAGTCAGAAGAAGAATCTTTTGATGGTGACCGAGATAGCTGGAGCCCCTTCAAACGAAGAGACTGTAACGTCATCAATAGACAGTGTGATTGTAAAATTCAATCGTAAGATTCAGAAGAACTCGTTCGACTATAATGATATTGAACTATATTGTCAGGCTGGAAATAATTTGAGCGACTCAACAATTACTGTTAAGCAACGTGACGATTATACATATGTGGTGAATATCTCATCTAAAACAAAAACTTCCGGATTCTATAAGTTTGAAGTCAATGTTGATAATGTATACGACGAATTGGGTTATCCTGGAGAATTTGGAAAGAATGTATTATGGGGTCAGTTTATAGATGATTACTTCTCTCCAGTTGTGAATTTGGATAATGACAGCATTGTTGTTTACACTTTCCAAAACAGCATTTATGTAAAATCTTCAAATGCTGGTGAACTTGATATATACGACATTCTTTCAAGATTGATTGTAAAGAATGCTAAGTATGACGAAGGTGTTTCTAAAGTTGCTGTATTGCCTAAGGGAATCTACATTATTAATGGAGAAAAGATAATTGTGAAATAACGCAATATACTAATTTTTCATATAATCTTTATTACCACTTCTTGAAAGTCGTTTTTATAGAAATGGCTTTTCAAGAAGTGGTTTTGTTTGTTGTTAAGCAAAGAGTATGTGATAACCAGATCTATACTCTTTTGATTCGGTTGATCCATTGTCGCTGATTGATCAAAAAAATAGGGGAGTATCAATTTCTTGATATTCCCTTAATATTTTTTGTTGCCTGATCTTATTCTCTTTCTTTTGTCGGATATCCACATTTGGATTTCGACCACAGATACTTGCCAATGATTTGGTAGAAGTAACTGATGTATGGCGACAAAGTTTTAGAATTAGAAATCACACTTCTTGTAAGAATGAACTTCTTGCCAAATATTTTCTTTGTTGTCTTTTTGTGATCTGCGAAATATTTAGGCATCGGAAACTCAGAATTGACTATGTAGTATGCAAATTTCAAAGCACCAAGATTATCCAACGGCTTTAAATCCTTGTCTAATATGTATTTGTCTAATTCATCTGTGGTGTGAGCCACATAACAGATGCCCAAATCACGGTACATAGTACAACCTAATAAGATGACTGGCTTGTTGGCGTATGCAGCTTCGAATCCAACTGATGATCCAAACACAATCACTTTGTCTGAACTGTCAACCAATGTGTATGTGCTGATTTTAGAGTCGGCAGGAATGATTGTCACATTCTTGTATTTGTCTAATTCATATAGACTTTTGTGATATTTGTATTTCACATTAGTCAAATTTGGATGAACCCTCAGATAAAAGTGTATCTCTTCATTATCTTTGAATTTCTCAAAGATATATTTGATTCCTGTCAACTGGCTTGGGAAAAGAGATAATTTTGCGAATTTTTCTCCCAAAGATGCAAACTCATCCTCTGAACTGTTGAAAATAGATATGTTGATTTTCGAGTCATCCCAATCTTCCGGAAGCAGACCGATACTCTGGTTTTTAGTGTATGCCACCTTGTCGCCACTTACAATCGCTTTTCTTCTTTTTTCGAAGAATCGTTTGGCAGTCGCTATCCTTTCTTCCTTGCTTTTACCCTCAGATTCCCATAATTCGTTAATCATTATAGTGTTGACGTCGGGATCGTGAGGCAGACTGTTGTTGAAAATCTTCTTGTTGATTCTATTCTCTTCGTTGTAGCCAACTTCGTATGTCTGGAATGGCATACCTTTGTTGATGCATAAATCCACAATCGGACGATTACATATTAATCTGCCGTTGAAGCATGAAACTGAATCCGGATGCAATTGGTTGATGACCTCTTCCACTAAGTCTGTTGTCCTGGCACTCATGAATAGATATCTGTTCATGAAATCCTTAAACTCACCGTCGATAAGTGGATCAAGGTTTCTACTCAACGTCAAATATGAAGATACAGCAGCCAGACCAATATGTGCACCCTTATGGGTTATCTCCTTGACATCATCGATAGTTTCATATTTCAAACTCTTGACAAAACTCTCAAAGTCAACCATTTCTGGCTTTTGAAACTTTGATATTGGAATCACATTGATTTTATCTTTGTGTGTGATATGTCTGTGAAAGTAGTGCTGGTAACTTACACATGCTTTACAAACTTTTTTGTCGCCATAGCAGTTGTATATGCAGTTCTGAATGGCTTTGCCATCACAATAGACAAGATCGACATTATTGCCTTGCTCCGCCAAATCTTCAGCATTATCCAAAACCACAGAATAGTGGTCTGGAACAAAACACATAGTTTTGAATGGAGTGAATAATACGTAATTTTTATGTACAGAATTCATTTTTAATCTTATATGCCAATGCAAAGATAAGAAAAAATTATGATTATGCTGTTTATTTGATGATTATGCTGTAGACATTAAGTGAATCGCCCTTGCTGATTGAATGTTCGCCAGCTGTCAAACTCACTGAAACGACACCATCGGAGTCTGCTGTCACACTTGTACCGTCGACTTTTATTTTTCCGTTTGCAGTGTCCGTGATTATGAAGAGTGTTTTTTGGGCGGCGGTTGTGAATGTCACAGAAGTGCTGCTCTCCATTTTGAGTGCGGATGTATAGGTGACACCATTATATGTCTTTGCCGCTATTCCACTCTTTATATTGGCAGAGACAGTGAAAAATCCACTATTGTCAGTAGTCCCGTTGTCGAATGTCAGAGTTTGGTCAGACGTGAGGTCTATATCCGGATTAATGAAATTATCTCCGTTTCCATTACCATTTCCGTCATTGTTCTGGGTTCCGTTTGAAGTTTCGTCATTTCCACTGTTTGAATCAACTTTGTTGGAAACTTCTGAATCATCCACGCATATAAATGATAGAGCAGAGACCGAACTTTCTTTGTCTTTTGAACCAGAACAGATGAAATATGTGCCAGCTCCAATATTGTAGGAAGATGTTCCGCTCAACTGTCCAATTTTAGTACCGTCCGCACACATCAAATATGGACCACCGTATGAGTCGGATCCTGCTGTCACAGTCACCTTACAACTTCTGTCAATACGGAATGTGATGCCCTGTCCTTTGAATTTGCCAGATTTATAGTTGGTGAATGTGATGCCACTGCCTGTTGTGCCCATTGTAGCGTCATATTTACAACTGCTCATATCAATAGCTCCATTCACATTGTTGACGTTCATAGATGTGTTTGTGACTTTCTTTTGCTTCATCACGCCCGAATACATCAGACACTCCTTACGTGCAGTCACAGCATCAGTGATGTATGCTTTGGTCTGTTTCTTTGAAGCATCGTAGTAAAATAGAGTGGCGTCGGTGTCAAACTTGCTAAAATCAATGTTTCTGGCCTGAAACTGACATTTGTTTGACACTGCTTCTTCCCTTGTCTTTGCAATCACGGCATTGTTGGTGCCTATACATGCGTAATATAGATCTCCATAACTTTTGGAAACTCCACCAGATGTGGTCTCACAGACATTTTTGCATCCGTCAAAATAGTTGTGTTCAGAGAATCGATATGAGTTTGCTCGGCAAGACGCGATATAGCTCAGACTGGCTTTCGAGTCTGTCATGTCACCAAACACATAGTTGTTGTAGAAGTGAAAATTGGCGTTGCGAAGAAGTGGCACACGTGATGCACAATTTTTCCAGATATTGTGATGGAAAGTGATGTTGAATTGCAACGATGCGTCACTTGATCCGATCAGATTGGTTTTGTGTCCGTACTCAAAATAGCAGTAGCTTAAAGTGAAATATTGGCCTCGTTTGAAATCGCAAGAACCGTCGCCTTCCTTTTTATCACTCTCCGCTGGATTAGCGCAATAACCTTGCTTGAACGAACAGTGATGTACCCAACATCTCTCAACCGATGCACTCAAATCTGAAGTCACATTTGACGATGCCTGATTTCCCTCCATTCCGATAGCATCTTCAGGATATGCGTCAAAAAGCAGGTTTCTTGCTTCAAAACTTTTGCCATACTTGTTGTCAGAACAGATGAAATGGAATCCCCAACCATAGATTTGAGCATCATCTCCAACACCTTCAAGAGTCAGGTTTTGAGCATTTTTCATTCTAGCCAAATGTCCGTTATCGCCCACACTTCCTCCATTGTCTGTAGAATTATAGGCAGTCAATCCCTCCGGACTCGTTACTTTTCCAATAAAACGGATCACAACAGGATGCTCCTTTGTCACTGCAAAAATACCTTTCTTCGACGCATCAGCTGTATAGGTGTTGCTTGATGAACTTGAATACTGGTTGTTGTTCAAAATCCATCCGATTCCTTTTCCAACACTCTCGTAACCAGGAATAGTCACATTGTCTTTGTTCTCATCAGTGACGTAGACAACAATCGCATCATCCTTAAGAGTACCGTCATCTTTATAAGCTCCTATTCCTTCTGTATAATTGAAGTGAGCATAGCCGCTACGATCGAAAGCTCCCACTGCTATGAGGTCAGTTTCAGAAGCTTTTTCATCCGCTTCTTTGCCTCCGATCAAAGGAACGACCTTAAATTGATAGTCTCCCTTCTTCAAACCCAAAATGTCGGCTCTGAATTGCGAACCTGATTTTCTGACAAGCTCAGAATCTATCTTCGTATATTTTCCGCCCATTTCTTTATAGTAGACGGAATAATCGGATGCATCTGAAGACGGTTCCCATATCACAAATCCAGACTCAAACCATCCGTCGGCTGAAATAATCTTCACCCCGCCTTCCTGAATAGATGTTTGTTTGATAAAACTGATCTGAGTGGCATTGCCATTGTAACTTCTTTTCTCGTCTCCATTATTGAACGAGATACTAAAATTATTGTCGTTGCCAAAATCAATCGACTCTACTGAAGACGATGAATAGATTTCGGCTGCACCGTTGTCCATCGACACCTTCACCTTGTTCTGCGCGTCAACGGATGTGAGCATGATTGCCCACATTGATAAAACTGAAATTATCTTTTTCATACGTCTTATTTTTTAATGAATTTTACAACTTTTCCATCAACATTGAGCAAATATACGCCAGATGCAAGATTAGAAATGTCTATTCTTGTTTCGTTTGACTCTGTATGGCATGAGTAGACGGAAATGCCGGATACAGATAAAATCGATAGTCTCTTTCCTGCTTCAACACCAGTTAAAACTAATTGATTGCCAACAATAGTTTTGATTCCATACAAACAGTTTTGAAGAGCCGAAGCATCAGTGATCGTGTTGAAATCCACCACGATATCATCCATGTCGAATGAAAGAGCAGAGCCGTCTGTGAAAGTCACATTCACAATATCCCCATTGATTTTAATTTGTGATGGAGACGTGGAGATTACCTCACCATTCACTTTTATCTCTGGTGCAGACATCGCAAAAGTCGACCACGATAGACAGACTGCTATCAATATGTTTCTAATTAATCGTTTCATATCAATTAAATTTTGCATTGTGCATTTATAATCCAGCATTTAACATCACTCTCCCTGAATATTCTTCAACGAAGTCTTATAGTTAGTCAACGCACTCTTCAAAGCAGCGTTCACTGCATAATTTTCATCTTCATCAGTCGTGAATGTCCATTTGAAATCGCCACCGTTCTGACGGCCAGCGAAAGCCTTCACATTCTCAACAGCCTGTTCAGCCGAATCTGGTGTGTAAGAATACATGATGGATGAGTCAGTGTCGAAATTGTTGTAAGTGTTGCCGCCGGAAAGCGAAGTGACAGATGAAGGCACTTTCTCATTGCGTGATGATGCCTCGTAGAAATCGAAATCACTCTTTCCATTAATGCCACGAGTATCTTTCTCTCCCTTCAACGCAGATATCGTATTGTTATAAGAGACGTATGTCACCTTACCCTCAAACTTGTTGCCATACGACTTGATTGTGCCACCAGCCTCTTTGCTGAATGTCGCATTGTCAGTCGTGCTCTTATCATTTTCCGCATAAAGGTCAGAACCCTGCATAGATGTCAGCATAGGGAACTTGCAAGAGCGGAAATAGTTGTTTTCAGAGAAGACGCTCGATCCAAGAGTTGAGCCGATGCCATACTTAGCGTTTCCGTCATAATAATTGTTGTAGACGTGGGCTGAATAGTAGCGTACACGTGGATGGCGGCTGTCTGAATGGTCATACCAGTTGTGGTGGTAAGTGATGTAAAGACCTTCAGTAGTGCCCTCGCTCAAACCTAGCAGATTACATTTGCCATTATCGAAGAAATGGTTGTATGAGAATGTTATGTAAGTCGACTTCTTGCAGTCCAACGCACCGTCTCCCTTCACCTGATCCGCATCACTTCCGGCATCACCGTAGAAGAAATCACAGTTGTGAACCCACACATATTCGCATGACTGTTGCAAACCGATGTTGTCACCCTCACTGGAGTTGCAGTTCATTGTTCCGATGTTTCGGACCTCCACAAGTTTGGCATTCTTGATTCTCACACCCCAACCGTTTGCTACAGCATCCTCACCAACACCCTCGACTGTCACACCTTCACACGTCTGTTTTGTACCGCCAAGATCAATCAGCACATCACCCTTATCAGTGACAGCAGGATCATTCACATTTCCCACCAAACGGATGCAGAGCGGGCGAGTGTCGTAACCTTTCTTGTATAGAGTAAGTATATTCTGGATTCCCTGAGCTGATGTTTTAGTGCCATTACTTGATGTGACAATCTCAGCAGAAACTTTATCCTTTGTATTGTCAGTCAGATAAAGCACGAGAGCATCCTTCTTCAAAGTACCATTGGCATTATAAGCACCGGGCACATTACCGTTGGAGAAAGCAAAACCAGAACGGTCGTGAGCCTTTACCGAAATCTTCAACACAGATGGCTTACAGATCTCTTTACCGTTGGCATCCACAGCAACTACACTTAGATTATAGTCTCCAGCCGCCAAACCAAGGGCGTCAGCACGGAAGAAACTGCCATAGTTGCGGATCAACGCGTCGTCTACATTAACATAATTATTTTCTGAAGCCTTCTTGACAGAAACCTTATACTTTGAAGCCCCTGAATAAGCCGACCATGTGGCGAAACATGTCTCAAGCCATCCGCCGGAAGTGAGGACCTTGATGTCGCCTTGTGTCGCAACAACACCAGGGGTAGTTGATTCAGAAGGAACCACAGCCGTTGTGTCCGACGGAATGTTTGGAGTGACAGGGCCGATCGATTCGCCATCCTTCACAAAAACCACACTGTCGACAATATCGGTAGTGTACTCAACCACACGGCCATCCTTCATGAAGACGTTGAAACTGTCTGCCATAGATGCTGAAAATCCAGAGGCAAGAGCCAAACTGAAAAGGATATATTTATTATTCATAGTCTTAATTTTTTCAAAGTTTATAATGTGTGTCTATATGCAGACGCATGAAATCCGCTTAACTGGCGAAAACAAGAACGCCTGAAATACGATTTTATTTTTTTACAAATTTAACAACATCAGAGTTGATTTTAATAAAATAAACACCTGATTTATAGTTTGCGACGTCGATGCTCAAAACATCCCCGTCGGCAAGCATATTTGAAATCACCATGCCGCTTATATTGAAGACGGTGATATTCGCGTCTGCTGGCACCCCTTTTAGATTGATAAAATCCGAAGCCGGGTTAGGGTAGAGAAGGAGAGCACCGTCGGCGACATCATCCACTATAGAAGGCTCATCATTCCCAGCGACATCAGTGAAATAGATACGTTGCAGAGAAGAGAAATCGTAGGTTGTCATGCTACCGTCATTAAAATAAGTCTCAACCTTTCCATTAGAGAAAACAAGTTTCCTCAAATCATCAGTGGAGTGAGACACCCCATTGCCGGCGATAAAAGTGCCAGCAAACATCGAGCCACATATAAAAGTAGCAAGAATAGTTGAAGATATACGTTTTTTCATATTCATGCGTTTTTGTAATCGTTCTGTTTGCAAAAGTAATGGCAATAGTAAAAACAACATGAAATTTCGATACCAAACAATGTAGATGAACATTTTGTCATTGATGTCAAAAGTAACAATGTCAAGTAATAGATGTAACACAAAGAAATTATCTGTCTGATTAATAAAATGATAGAAATATCATATCAAAATGGATTTCTGCCATGAAAAATTGACAATATTAAGCGTAATTTAGGGGAGAATGGAGAATAATTTATCAAAGAATTATGGAGAAATAGACAACATTTCAAATTTTTATATAAGATTTGCAAATGGTTTTATTATCTTGCAATATAAAACTATTAAATGGATTTAATATGAAAGATAAATATAACATACTTGATAAAGAGAAATCTACAGAAACACACTATGTGATCCGTGATGGTGTGACGAGCATTGGAGAATGGGCTTTTGAGAGCTGTGGTTGTCTGACTTCAATTGAAATTCCTGACTCAGTGACGAGCATTGGAGATCATGCTTTTGAAGGCTGTAGAGGTCTGACATCAATTAAGATTCCTGACTCGGTGACGAGCATTAGATATTGTGCTTTTTATGGCTGTGCCAACTTGACTTCCATTGAGATTCCAGACTCGGTGACAAGTATTGAGGAAGGTGCTTTTTATGGCTGTGACAACTTGACTTCCATTGATATTCCAGACTCGGTGACAAGTATTGGGATAGGTGCTTTTTTTCTCTGTGAAAGCCTGACTGAAATAAATGTAACGGCAAACAATCCAAACTTTACTTCAAAAAATGGAGTTTTGTATAACAAAAGCAAGACAGAAATAAATTCAGTGCCAGGATGTATCTGCGGATGTTTTTCTATTCCAGACTCGGTGACGAGTATTGGAGGTTATGCTTTTTTTGGCTGTAGCGGCCTGACTTCAATTGAGATTCCAGACTCGGTGACGAGTATTGGAGGTTATGCTTTTTGGGGCTGTAGCGGTCTGACTGAAATAAATGTATCGGCAAACAATCCAAACTTTACTTCAGAAAATGGCGTTTTGTACAACAAAAGTAAGACGGAAATAATTTCAATGCCAGGAGGTATCTGCGGATATTTTTCAATTCCAGATTCGGTGACGAGCATTGGAAGTCATGCTTTTAGTGATTGTAGCAACCTAACTTCAATTGAGATTCCAGATTCGGTGACGAGCATTGGAGATTCAGCTTTTGAAGGCTGTAGAGGTCTGACTTCAATTGAGATCCCAGATTCGGTGACGAGCATTGGAAGTCATGTTTTTAGTGATTGTAGCAACCTAACTTCAATTGAGATTCCAGACTCGGTGACGAGTATTGGATGGTATGCTTTTAAGGACTGTAGCTGCCTGACTTCAATTGAGATTCCAGACTCGGTGACGAGCATTGAATGGTGTGCTTTTTCTGGCTGTAGCGGTCTGACTTCAATTGAGATTCCAGACTCGGTGACGAGTATTGGAGGTTATGCTTTTTGGGGCTGTAGACATCTGACTTCAATTGAGATTCCAGACTCGGTGACGAGCATTGGAGATAGGGCTTTTTCTGGCTGTAGAGGTCTGACTTCAATTGTAATTCCAGACTCGGTGACGAGCATTGGAGATAGGGCTTTTTCTCAATGTAACAGTCTGACTGAAATAAATGTATCGGCAAACAATCCAAACTTTACTTCAGAAAATGGCGTTTTGTACAACAAAAGTAAGACGGAAATAATTTCAATGCCAGGAGGTATCTGCGGATGTTTTTCTATTCCAGACTCGGTGACGAGTATTGGAATGCATGCTTTTAGTGGCTGTAGTAACCTGACTTCAATTGATATTCCAGACTCGGTGACGAGCATTGGAAGTGAGACTTTTCTGGGATGTAAAGGTTTGACTGAAGTTCATTGTAGGATAAAAAAAATTAAAGAAGTGGAAATAAAATCTGATGCATTTGACGATTGTGATTTATCGAAATGTGTGTTATATGTTCCTGTAGGTACTGGCTATGCATACAGACATCGCCCTATTTTTTCTAAATTCAAGGAGGTTGTGATCGAGAAATGAAATATGGATGCTATCTATCAAATTTAATAACACAAAAAAGACACAGTTTTGCGTCTTTTTTGTGTAAATATAATCAAGAATTAATGGTGACACTATTATTCAAGCATAGCATTAAGTTCCTCTTTGGATAGTTTCAGACGTTTGGCGATTTCGGAAATTGGAAGTCCGCCTTCAATAAGGATCTTGATTGTCGAGATCATTCCTCGTCTTTCTCCTTTTTCAATTCCGATTTTTTCTCCCTCCTCAATACCTCTTCTTTTCGACCTTTCTCGATACCAATTTTTTCACCTTCTTCCAATCCTCGTTCGTATCCTTCCTCCTCCATGTCAACCTCATCCTCAAGTTCTTTCAAACTTGCCTCATAGATCCTGTGTTCTTTCTCTGAAAGAGCACCTATCTTTGCCTTTTCGATCAGACGAAGAAGTCCTTCATCCGCTCGTTCGTATACTGATTGGTCTATATTTTCCATACGTCCTAAATTTTTGAAGAAGTCAAACCAAATTGTAATTATGTTTTGTACTATGTCCAATCATAAAATGACTAAACAATTTCGTTTGTAAATATATATATCTTTTTGAAGATTTTGTGCAATCAGACAATGTTTTCTCGATTCTTATTATAATTAAATATGACGATAGGTTAATAATGACTATTGTGGCAATTTTCAAATAATTGATAGACTGGGAATACCCACCATTGTTTATTCCTCAAAAACTGATTTTTGCGAAAAAATGCAGATTATCTATATATTTTTGCTAATTTTGCGAAAATATAAACTGCTATTTATATGACTGGAAGAATTTTTGCGAGCATACTTGCATCATTGTCTGTCTCTATGATGTTGGCGGGTGAATATCCTACCAAGATTGTTGGAGGCAAACCTTACTATGAATATTCGGTGGCAAAGAGCGAAGGTTTCTATTCGATTTCCAAGAAGTTCGGTGTCACTCAGGCAGAGATACAGGAGGCTAACCCTCAGACTAAGAACGGTCTGAAGGAGGGCGAGCATTTGCTTATCCCAAAGAAGAATACTCAGGGTGTGATGCATAAGGTGCAGAAAAGTGAGACTTTGTTTTCGCTTAAGCAGAAATACGGTCTGACTTACGATGATCTTTATGAGGCTAACCCTTCATTGAAGACTCGTGGTTTGATTGAAGGTACCAACATTCGTATTCCACAGAAGAAGGAACTTGTGGCCCGTCGTAACAAGGCAGAAAAGGAGGCTTCCGAACCAGTTAAGAATACTCCTGCTCCTGTTGTGACTAAACCTGTGGAAAAAGCACCGTCGACTGCTCCATCTACAACTCCAGCTCCATCGGCAGCTAATACTGAAACAAAACGCCCTAATTTCGCAGCTCATGAGGTGAAGAAGGGGGAGACACTTTATAGTATAAGCAAACAGCATAATGTGTCTGCGGATGAGATCGTTAAACTTAATCCGGATGCTAAGGAGGGTGTGAAAATCGGTCAGATCCTAATTATTCCGCCTACATACGCTAATACAACTGCTCCAGTAGACAATACGACTAAGAAAAGTGAGTTGAAGACTCATATTGTAAAGAAAGGAGAGACTGTCTACAGCATTTCAAAACAATATGGCATCAACCAGGATGCATTGATTTCAAGAAATCCTGGAATCGACAAGGAACTTCAGGAGGGCAAGATGCTTATCATCCCACCTGTATTCCAAAGCAACTCGTTTGTTGAGCCTGAGCAGAATCAGGCACCGTCGCATAAGATTCATATTGTGAAGCAGGAGGAGACTATTTTTGGAATCTGCAAACAGTATCAGATCACTCAGGAGGATCTTATCAAGGCAAATCCAGATGTCGCTAACGGTTTGATGGCAGGCAAGATATTGAGAATTCCATTGAATTCTACGGAAATAGCTGAGATAAACACAGCTGATTCTATCAGCACATCGCTTGAGAAGGTTTTCAATTCTGAGCCTAAGACATCGATTGAATGTGCACTAGCATTGCCATGGAATTTTGCTAAGGTGACAGAAACCAGCAAGATAGATGCAAATACAGAAAAGTTTATCGAATTCTACAACGGTATGCTTCTTGCTGCTGATACATTGCGTAAGACTGGTTTGAACATCAATCTTCGTGTTTACGATTCAGGTAAAACAGATGCGGAGGCTCAGACTCTTGTATCGTATAACGAGTTGAAGAACATGGACTTCATCATCGGTCCTGCTTATCAGTCGCAGATCAAGACTATGGCTGATTTCGCGTTGGCAAACAATGTGAAGCTTGTCATTCCGTTCACATCCAAATCAGATGAGGTGAAGAGTAATGCAAGTGTGTTTCAGATAAATGCACCTCAGAATGAAAGTGCAGCCGACGTCGCTTTGCAGATAGCTCAGAATTTCAAGGACTACAACGTTGTGATTGTATCGTTCTCTGATCCAAAGTATAATGATAAGGCAGTTTGGGCTGACACATTGAAGTTCACTCTTGATGCGATGGGAGTCAAGAACAAGGATGTCGTTTTCTCTAATTATACAGAGTTGAAGAAGACGGTGGATAAAAAGAAAAAGAACCTGATTTTCCCAGTGACAACCAACCAGGTTGCTTTGAACCAGATTCTTCCTATCATCAACATGTTGAAGGCTAAAGAGACTGAAATCGCGGTGTTCGGATTCAATGAATGGCAGAACTACAACAGTATCAGCAAGGAGTTGTTCCATTACGACACTTATTTCACATCTCCGTTCTTTATCGATTTCAAGAGCGAGGAGACAATCAAATTCTTGAGAAAATACCGTGCATATTATAATGCGGAGCCAACCAATTCGCATCCTATGTACGCTATCCTTGGATATGACATGATGATGTATTTCTGTGAGTCGATGCAGAAGTATGGACACGATTTCGAGTGGGCGTTGGATAAGATCGCACCGTCTACTTTGCAGTCTGATTTCAAATTCAATAGAGTAGGAGAGACGGGAGGATTTATCAATTCACGTCATTTCATCATAGAGAACAGCGAGACTAACGGCTGCAAAATGTTTGCTAAATAAATATGAGAGTAGCCAAAATCATAGTTTCATCATTGCTTGCTGCGACGTGTTTGTTCTCATCGCAGGCTCAGGAAAGACGCAATTTCGAGCAGGAGGTTGCGGTCGGAGTCTCTGGCGGTGTCAATATGTCACAGGTGAGATTCTTGCACAACAACACATCATTTACCAGTATGATCGGCGATCAATCGCTTCTAAATCAGCGAGGTATGACGGCCGGTGTGAATGCGCTATATATTGCTCAGAATCATTTCGGTGTGTTTTTGGAGTGCAATCTTACGCAGAAAGGTTGGTGTGAGAAGTTCAGAGCAAGAAACGGTCAGACAGAAAGATTGGTCGGCTCGGACAATGTGGATTTCAATGGCGTTGATTTGGAAAGAGAGTTGACCTATATCGATATACCATTGCTTGCACATATATATTTTGGCAGAAAAGCAAGAGCCTACGTCAATTTCGGACCACAAGTCAGCTTCCTGATAAAAGAGAAAGACGAGACAGTAGTGTCTGAACTACAGAAGCAGACGCTGACGTTGAGAGACCCACGCGTCAACCCGGATATTGAGACAAGCAAATATGATCTTTCTCTATGTGCCGCTGTAGGTTTTGATCTGCATTTGGAAAAGGTACATCCGATGTTGGAGATACGTTGGAATTACGGTACACATGATTTGTATGAATGTGGAAAGATGGAACTTTTCCAGAGAGCCAGCACACAGAATTTGGCTTTGGTATTGAAGTTTATGATGCCGGTGACACATTTTTACAGCAATTAACGGCTGAAAATGCTTAAAAGTTGTTTAAAAAGCATTACCTTTGCCGAAATATTTAGAAAATAAGATAAAACTATATAACGATGGCAATATTTGTAAATGAAGTCAGCAGAACATTCGGTGAGTACCTATTGATACCGGGACTTACAACAAAAGAGTGTCTGCCTACAAATGTGTCTTTGAAGACACCATTAGTAAAATTCAAGAAGGGAGAGACATCTAAGATCACACTTAACATTCCTTTCGTGTCGGCAATCATGCAGGCCGTATCTGATTCAGGATTGGCGATTGAGTTGGCTCACAATGGTGGACTATCGTTTATATTTGGTTCACAGCCAATCGCGTCGCAGGCTGATATGGTAAGAAAGGTAAAGAATTTCAAGGCTGGTTTTGTAGTGTCGGATTCTAACCTAAAGCCAGACAGCACACTTGCTGACGCTTTGGCATTGATCGAGACAACAGGTCACTCAACAATTGGTGTGACAAGCGACGGTACTCCAAACGGACAGTTGCTTGGAATCCTTACAAGCCGTGATTATCGTGCTGATAAGGAAGACCTTTCAAATCCAGTGAAAAATTATATGACTCCATTTGAGAAGTTGGTTGTAGGAAAGTATGGAATGACACTTTCTGAGGCAAACAAGATCATTTGGGAGCAGAAATTGAATACATTGCCAATTATCGATGATAATCAGAAACTTATGTATTTCGTTTTCAGAAAGGATTATGATTCTCATCGTGAAAATCCAAATGAGTTGTCGGATGGCGACAAGAAGCTTCTTGTGGGTGCAGGTATCAACTCTCGTGACTACAAAGAGAGAGTGCCAGCATTGGTAGAGGCTGGAGCAGATGTCCTTTGTATCGACTCATCAGATGGATTCTCAGAGTGGCAGAAAGATACAATCGCATGGATCCGTTCTCAGTATGGAGATTCAGTGAAAGTAGGTGCTGGAAACGTAGTAGACGCAGAAGGCTTCAGATATTTGGTTGAAGCAGGTGCAGACTTTATCAAAGTTGGTATCGGTGGTGGTTCAATCTGTATCACACGTGAGCAGAAGGGTATTGGTCGTGGCCAGGCTACAGCTCTTATCGACGTTTGCCGTGCTCGTGACGAATATTTCAAGGAGACAGGTATTTACGTTCCTGTTTGTTCAGACGGTGGATTAGTTCATGACTATCACATGGTTCTAGCTCTTGCAATGGGAGCAGACTTCTTGATGATGGGTCGTTACTTCGCGCGTTTTGACGAGTCTCCAACAAAGAAACTTACAATCGGCAATCGTATTGTAAAGGAGTACTGGGGTGAAGGTTCAAACAGAGCAAAGAACTGGCAGCGTTACGATATGGGAGGAGCCGCAGCACTTAAGTTTGAGGAAGGTGTTGACAGCTACGTACCATACGCAGGTAAGATGAAAGACAATTTGCGTGTCACTCTAGGTAAGATAATCGCAACAATGTGTTCATGTGGAGCAATCACAATCCCAGAGCTACAGAAGAATGCAAAGATCACACTTGTGTCGTCTACATCAATCATCGAGGGTGGTGCGCACGATGTTATCTTGAAAGAGACACAGCAGTAATTCTTAATTAAGAATTAAGAGTTTAGAATTAATAATTGGAGACGTTGCTATGCAGCGTCTCCTTTTTTTATATATAGTTGAATAAGGATTGTTAAGGGCGGAATGTCACAACTCTCTTCTGTGAGTTCACAAGAACTAGCAGTTGGAAATTTAAGATTTTCTGTTTTTATATGACACAACTATCTTTATTTGTTTTGCTATATTATCAGTTAAAAGTTTTCATAATTCATCAATAATCCTATTTTTGTAATATTAATTTGATGACATGACATCCCGTCGGACATAATAAAATAGGCCTATGTACCAAGGAAAACATAAATGTGAGACATTAAAAGCAATTCGTAAGCGGATAGCAGACGCAAATGAAATTCCATACGAACCAGTGGTTTGTACGCACAAAGGTGATTGTATGGGCACATGTCCTGCGTGTGAGTCGGAGATGCGTTATATTGAGAATCAGCTGAATATACGTAAGATGGCTGGCAAAGTTGTGAAGATTATAGGTTTAGCTTCAGTGATGACATTAGCAGCATGCAATTCTGTCGATCTTTCTGTTGATTCTAACAATAACGTAATTGAAAATGCCGAAAGTCCATTTATGCCAGTTGAAGACGAGGTATATGCAGAAAAAGGTTTTTTTGATGAATTGGTACATGCAGAATGTCCTAAAAACACTGATACGTACCTTTTAACTAACCTGCGTTATCCAATGTCTGCTGTTGATGCAGGTGTTGTTGGTACTGTTAATGTGTCATTTATCGTTGAGGAAGATGGTACTATATCTAATGTGGATGCTAAAGAATCGGTGTATCCGGATTTGACAAAAGAGGCAGTTCGTGTTGTTCAGAATATGGAGAAATGGAAACCAGCGATGTTAAATGGTACTCCTGTACGATCAAAATTTCATGTGCCGATTCTTTTTCACTATGATACGCCAGGATTTTGTATTCCACCTAAAGGATGTGACCATGTCAATATAAATATCCCTGAAGATGAAGATTTGTATTTTGTTAGAGTTGAAAAAAATGCTGAATATCCAGAGGGGAAAATGGCTCTGTTTGAATATCTTAAACAAAATTTAGGTCATATAAAAATTTCTTCGAGTTCAGAGAAAGAAATATTTCACTATGATCAAATTAATGATCTTATTTGTAATAGTGTTTGGACGGGTGATACGTTAAATTCCAATAGACCACTTGATGGTCATAAAATCTATGATGAATATAATACTCCAATAGACACTGGCGCTTTTCATGAAATTCCTGTTGAATTTATTGTTGAAAAAAGTGGCTTTCTTTCTAATGTTAAAGTATATGAAAGTGACTCATCTATACATGATGAAATACTTCGTGTCGTTAAAAAGATGCCGAAATGGAAACCTGCAACAATCAGGGATACGGTAGTTCGTTCGCGATATATCTTGCCTGTGTTATTCAAAATAGACGACTAATTTTTTTGCCTATGTACCAAGGAAAACATAAATGCGAGACATTGAAAGCGATACGTAAGAAGATTGCTGATGCCAATGAAATACCATACGAACCAGTGGTGTGTACACATCAAGGCGATTGTATGGGCACATGTCCTGCGTGTGAATCTGAGATGCGATATATTGAGAATCAGCTTAATATACGCAAGATGGCAGGCAAAGCGGTGAAAATTGTAGGTTTGGCGACGGTGATGACGTTAGCTGCATGCAATTCTACAGACAGTAATTCAATTGTTCCAAATGAATTATATCAAAAAGAATTAATAAATTGCAATGTTGGGTTAAGAGATGGAGAAACTCCTTTTATTCCTATAGAGGATGAAATCTGTGCTGATTGCAATGGCTTTTTTGATAAAGTGGAACATGCTGTAGCTCCAGATAGTTTGGCATTTTATTTTTTAACTAATGTACGTTATAGAGATCCTGCAATGTATGAAGGAATTGAAGGTAGTGTTAATATTTCTTTTATTGTGGAGGAAGATGGGTCAATTTCAAATGTTGTGGTTAAAGATTCTCTATATCCGTGTTTAGATGAAGCGGCGGTTAGTGTGGTGAATGGAATGGAGAAGTGGAAACCTGCAATGTGTAATGGCAAGCCTGTACGTTCAAGGTTTCATATACCGATTCTTTTCAGATATGAATCATTAGGAGTTTTTATTCCTCCTAAAACGTTTGATCATTGCAAAATCAATATTCCGGACGATCGAGATTTATATTTTGTAAGAGTAGAGAAGCAAGCGGAATTTCCAGGAGGTAAAAAGGCTCTGTTTGAATTCTTAAAAGCAAATTTGGTCTATTCAAACTCTGATTTGAAAGCAAATTTGGATCCTTATTATCTATATGTTGATTATTGTGATTACGATAATAAGGTTTGGATTTGCAAAGATTTAGGAAATGGACTTAGTAATACTATCTATGCTGATGACATTCCTTTGGATACAGGCAAATTTTATAGAGTTAATGTGATGTTTGTTGTAGAAAAAGATGGGTCTTTGTCAAATATACATTCTTCTTGTGATAATCAATTGTTAAAAGAAGAGGCGTTTCGTGTCGTTAAAAAGATGCCGAAATGGAAGCCTGCAACAATCAGGGATACGGTAGTTAGATCAAAGTTTAATTTGCCTGTTCTTTTCAAAATAAACTAAGAAAAAAAAGCAAATAATAGATTATTTCGACGGAATGTATTCCGTCGGACGAAACAATTGAAGCCTATGTACCAAGGAAAACATAAATGTGAGACATTGAAAGCAATTCGTAAGCAGATAGCAGACGCTAATGAAATCCCATACGAACCAGTTGTTTGTACGCACCAAGGTGACTGTATGGGCACATGTCATGCATGCGAGTCGGAGATGCGTTATATTGAGGATCAGCTGAACATACGCAAGATGGCTGGCAAGGCAGTAAAGATTGTTGGTTTGGCGACGGCGATGTCAATGTCTGCGTGTAATATTACAGATAATGTTTCAATACTTCCTGATGAATTAAATCAAAAAGAATTAGTTTATGACTATATCGGAGACAGAGAGGGGGAAACTCCGTTTATTCCTGTAGAGGATGAAATATGTACTGATTACAGTGTTCTTTTTGATACATTGGTACATGCTGTAGCTCCAGATAGTCTTGCATTTTATTTTATATTTAATGTACATTATAAAGAAGCCGCAATGGTTGAAGGAATTGAAGGTACGGCCACGATTTCTTTTATTGTTGAGAAAGATGGATCAATTTCAAATGTTGCGGTTAAAAAAACTCTATATCCATGTTTAGACGAAGAGGCTGTTCGTGTGGTGAAGGGAATGGAGAAGTGGAAACCTGCAATGTGTAATGGCAAGCCTGTACGTTCAAAGTTCCATGTGCCAATATTTTTCAGGTATGAATCATTAGGATTTTTTGTCCCTCGAAAAACGTTTGATCATTGCAATATCAATATTCCAGACGATCGAGATTTAAGTTTTGTAAGAGTAGAGAAGCAGGCGGAATTTCCAGGTGGAAAAAAGGCCTTGTTTGATTTCTTAAAAGAAAATTTAGTCTACTCAAAATCTGATTTAGAAGCGCTGGACTCTTATTATTTATATGATAATCAGTTTGATTTTGATGGTGTTGGTAGATTTTGGGTTTGCAGTGATTTGAGGGAAAGACGTTGTAATACTATCTATGCTGATGACATGCCTTTGGATACAGGCAAGTATTATAGTGTTATTGTGGAGTTTGTTGTAGAAAAGGACGGATCTTTGTCAAATATACATTCATCTTGTGATGATCAATTATTAAAAGAAGAGGCCTTTCGAGTCGTTAAAAAGATGCCGAAATGGAAGCCTGGAACAATTAGGAATACAGCTGTCAGGTCAAACTTTAAATTGCCTGTCCTTTTCAAGTTAGATGAGTGATATAGAAAAATAGTTGATAATCAATACGAAATAAAAGAATCTTATGAACCATGGAAAACCAATATGTGATACATTAAAGTCCATCCGCAAACAGATCGCGGATGCCAATGACATCCCATATGCACCTATTAAATGTGCACTTGAGGATGATTGTCTTGGCACATGCCCTACATGTGAGTCGGAGATGCGTTATATTGAGAATCAGCTTAATATACGTAAAATGGCTGGGAAAGCTGTGAAGATTGTTGGTTTGGCGACGGTGATGACATTGGCATCGTGCAATGATGTTCAACTTCCTCAGCCACAACCATCAGGTGAAAACAATACCGTCGATACAATAAAATTTGATTCTGTGTCTGCTGATTCTTCTTTTGAAGGGATAAGTGAACCTATAGATACTCCTCCGCCTACGCCTCCACTACCATTTGAACCTGTATGTCCTGGGTATCACCCGTCTAAAGAGGAAATGGATTCCTGGGATGCAATAGATGAAGCATGAGAAGATACGGCGATTTTTTCAATAGTAGATCAAAAAGCTCAATATCCTCAAGGGAAAGACTCGCTTATGACATTTATTAAGAATAATTTAGTTTATCCTAGTGATGGGGGTGTTCAGGGACGAGTGATTGTAGGCTTTGTTGTTGAGAAAGACGGCTCTATTACCAATGTTGATATCGTTCGAAGTGTTCATCCTGCATTGGATGAAGCGGCTATCAATTTTGTGAACAAGATGCCAAAGTGGATTCCTGCGACGAATAAGGGAAAAATTGTCAGAAGCAGATATTATTTGCCTATCTTGTTCAAAATATAAATGAACTATAGGCAAATGCTTAATGAAAACTGTTTATATTATTTTTCCTAAATTCATCATTTCTCCTATTTTTGTAGGACAAACTTAATTATAGATAGCTTATGTACAAAGGCAAAAAGACATGTGAAACATTAAAGTCCATCCGTAAACAGATAGCGGATGCCAATGATATTCCATACGAGCCAAGAGTGTGTACACATAAAGGCGATTGTATGGGCACATGTCCTGCGTGCGAGTCGGAGATGCGTTATATTGAGAATCAGCTTAATATACGCAAGATGGCAGGCAAAGCTGTGAAGATTGTGGGTTTGGCTTCGATGGTGTCTTTGGCTTCAAGTGTCGTAGCCAGCAATGAAACGGAGATTCCTAATGATTTTAAGCAAAATGAAGTTGTGACATCTAATAACCCAAGTTCAGAAAGTGATTCTGTGAAATATATAAAGGTAAAAGGTGTTGTCAAAAATGATACAGATACACTTCTACCGTCCGTAAATGTAATGATTAAAGGAACTTCAATTTGTACGAACACAGATTTGTACGGTAACTACGAAATAGTGGTGCCAGAAAATGCAGCTCTCGAATTTTCTTCCCTTGGTTATATGGATAAAAGTATAATAATTACTGAAAAAACTCCGACTTTATTGATTGTGACCTTATTAAAAGAATTTAATGTAACCTCCTTATTAGATGAAGGATTTTTAATGGGTGGAATTGATGTTGCTAAAAGGAAATCCTATCGAATGTATTCACGTAAACCAGTAAAAAAATGTACAAAGGAAAAAAGACATGTGAGACATTAAAATCCATCCGCAAACAGATAGCGGATGCAAATGAAATCCCATACGAACCAGTAGTGTGTACACACAAAGGCGACTGTCTGGGCACATGTCCTGCGTGTGAGTCGGAGATGCGATATATTGAGAATCAGCTGAATATACGCAAGATCGCAGGTAAAGCGGTGAAGATTGTTGGTTTGGCGACGATGATGACGATGGCTTCGTGCAATTCGATAAGCACTACAGATCGTTTTAATCCTAATATGGAGGTAGATGCAGGGGATGAAATGGAAGGAGAAATTTTTGATTTTCGTAGAGTAGGAGTGGAAGATCTTCCAGAAAAGCCTTTTGTTCCAGTCGAAGATACGGTTTATGCGGAGGGAGAAGATCTGTTTGATGAGATAGTGCATGCTGAATGTCCTTATGACATAGTAGATTTTTTGATAAATAATCTAAACTATCCCATTACTAAACTAAAGTCAGATACTCTTGTAGAGACTCCCGTCGTGGTCATTTTTAATGTTGAAGACGACGGATCAATATCAAACGTGAGAGTAAAAGAACCTGTACATCCAGATTTTGACAAAGAAGCTATTCGTGTCGTTCAGAAGATGGAGAATTGGAAACCTGCTATGAGTAATGGCAGACTGGTCCGCTCAAAATTTCATGTGACTATTTTGTTGCATTCTATGCCAGAACCTTCAATCCCCCAATATGCAAATATGCCAGTATTGGGGTTTATGGATAGAGGAGAAGACAAAGATTCTACATCTTGTAAAAAAGAAATGGTTTCAAAATCAGAATCGGATGATGACGACGATGATATGATTATGGTGGGTATGATTGCAGATGAACATCGAGCAGAATTTCCAGGAGGAGATAGAGTTTTACTTGATTTTCTAAAATCTAATTTGGTTTATCCTAAAGCCGCACAAGACTCAAGTATCCAAGGTAGAGTTATTGTAAGATTTACAATTGAAAAAGACGGCTCTATCACAGATGTTGAAGTCGCACGAAGTGTATATCCTGCATTGGATGAAGAGGCTGTCCGTGTTGTGAGTATGATGCCGAAATGGAAGCCTGCAACGAAAAAGGGAGAGCCTATTCGTTGTAAGTATATATTGCCAATCTTTTTCAGATTATCGGATGAGAAGAAAGATGATGTACAAACAGGTCTTGAATAAAAAATAGCAATAAGATTAGCAAATGGAGGAGGGGAGACGCGAGTCCATCAATATTAAAGTATGTGATATGAAAAGAATATTAGGTATTATTTTGTTTTTATTCAGCTTTTGTTTGTCATCTTTAGGAGTGGAAATCACAGAGGTGACGGATCTTTCGAAGATCCATAAAAAAGCGGCAGAAGCAAAAAAGTTTGTGGCTCAAAAAGGCATGAACCAGGATTGGTGTATCTTGATTGATTTTTCTTATAATCTGTTTACCAAAAGAATGTTCATCTATGATCTGAAGAACGGAAAGATAATAGAGACAGCATTGGTAAGCCATGGAGTAGGTGGTGGAAGTGATGCCGACAATGTTGTGTTCAGCAATGTAGAAGGAAGTGGATGCTCGTCGGAGGGAAAATACAGACTAGGAATACGTTCGTATAGCAAATTCGGAGTGCATTACCATTATAAAATGCATGGATTGGAAAGTACAAACAGCAATGCATACAAGCGATACATTGTGCTTCATTCCTACGAATATGCTTACTGTGATAATCCAACCACCGCTAGTTTGGGATGTCCGGTAATATGCGATGATATGATGATTTATCTTGATAAGAAAATCAAAGCTTCCAGCAATAAGAGTATATTGTTGTGGATATTTAAGTAAGATTAATTATGAATAATGTGCCTGTTGATGTTTGATTTATGGTTGTGCGTATAATTGTATCTGTTTGAAGTTTAGTCGTGTTTTCTTAATTTTGTAATAAAAATGCTTGTTTAGTCATCACTATCAGCGTTTTTGTGAATATAAAACATTGATTTATAAATTAGTAAATTATGATAAAAAGGATTACAGTACGAAATCAAATCGACATGAAATTTTGGCGTCTGGTAATTGTAATCATTGATATGCTTTCTTTTTACCTCACAACAATTTGTGATTGTATGTGTTTCCCGTATAAAAATGGAAGGGAAAGTACATGGTGTGAAGTGAGATAACTGTGTTAAATAAAGAAAGATGAAAGGGAATTGTGACAAATGCGGAATGACTAATTGTGCGTTAAAAGGTTTAGACAAAATAAACAAATCACAAAATATTCTAACTATAAAGTCATTAAAAGATGTAAAGAAACAAGTTGAAACTGATCTTCCTCAAATTCAGTTTGAGGGTATGCTTTCTCGAATAAAATTCTGTAATATTGATAAATTCGGTGAGTTTAGAGTCTCTAAGCCTTCATATACTGAGGTGTATTCATTAAACAGGATGTTCTGTCAAGAAAAAGTTAATTTAGCTTTTTATGCTCTACGCCATATCAATGAATGGAATTTTATTGATATTCCTAAATATGAAGCTACAAAAGAAGGTCACGAAACAAAGCCGGGTATTGTCGATTCTTTCTGGCGCGGATATGCTCAATTCAATGATCTCAAAATTGAATTTGTGTTAAGATCTAATAACATGGGCATAGCCTACTATCTTCATAATGTAGTCGTTAATGACTTGTGATCACATATACACAAAAAAAGAGATCACCCCTGCACTCCGAGAATCTGGGTTAATCCCAGCATCGGCACAACCATGATCTCTTTTTTTCTTACAAAATTAAATATTTATATAGCAATCCCAAAAGTATTTGAAGAAATATGAAGAATTTAACACTTGTTTGCTTTCCATCATCTTAATTTTAAGCATGCAATCAAAATCAATCAGTCATTCTCATCTTTTTTTCTGCCCCACAACATCTGTAAAAATTAAAAATAGTTAATTGTGTAAAAAAAAATAATTTACAGTGTGAGGTGTATTTTATTTTATAGTATTTTTATAGAGTATTATGCTCTGTTTTGTAATAGACAGGTGATTACAAAAAGGATTTTAGATTTAGACCAAAGTTTATATGAAATTGATTAAGATATACATCTCTTTTTTGTTGATGATGCTTGGATTTGCAACGTCTTCTGCACAAGACAACCGTGCTTTCGATGCGTTGGCAAATGATTTTCCTGAACTTATGAAAAAATTCGGCGAAGAACTTAAAAATGAACACGCAGATTATGTCTTCGCTATTGATGTGTCTGGAACCATGAATAAATATGAAAAAATAGTTGTTCCAGCTTTGAAAAGTTTTTTCCGTTCTGTTCAAGACGGTGATTATGTATCTGTCATCAAGTTTGGAGGTGAGGCAAAAAATGAGCCAAACGGTTTCGGTATCGTAAACTCAGCAATGAGACAGAGTCTTGTCAATTATGCCGACCGTGTGTATGATAAACCTGCGTCGGCGGAAGAACGAAAGAAATTTACAGTCTATACGGATTTGCTTAATATGCTTGAATATCTGGAAAAGGATTTGACACGTACAGGCAGAAATAACCTTAAGTTTGTGTTCCTTATCACTGATTTCCTTAATGATCCCGTCGCTGGACATTCAAAAAAACTTCATCTTGACGATTACCGTTCGAGAATAGAGAAGGAGTTGGCTGGAAAGAATATCAAACTTGTGGCTTTGGAATTGCCGAAGATGGGTAGTGGAGAGACGAGTACTGATGATATAATGAACGCATTCTCAATGTTTAAGCCTCAGACAATCCCTGTTTCAAACGAACAGGCTTTGCAGAGTTGGTTTGACCAGATGAAGAATGATATTGCTCTTGAGAAATTCAAACAGTTTTTGATTGGTAAAATGACTCAGGAGGCTGGAGCCACAATCAATTCCGTCGACGTGGATATTGACGGACACATGTCGATGACTATGTCGTGGGTTCCAAACGATGTGTTTGACGCGATTACACTTGACTCTCTTTCCATCACCGACCGCAGAATGCATCTTGTGATGGCTGATGAAGATGAGTGTGAAGATCATCCAGAATTGAAATTGCCTCATTTGATGAGTAGCGACGGAAGTGAAGAGTCATTCGTGAATATAGCTCAGATCAGAGGTGATGACGAAGTTTTTTTTAATCCGCATTTTGAGAAGCCTAATGGTAGGTTGAAGGCACACATCTCTTTCAAAGTGCCGTATGAGGCAGAGTTGATCAAACTGATGGGTAAGGATAACC